>SL_3KL_010_SEDDRAFT_10004068_pt1 | contig 13254 bp, 12 predicted proteins | sample SodLakKL_010_SED_2_FD_10381 | JGI IMG/M metagenome (IMG submission 10381)
GGTAGGCCCCCGACGCGGCACAGCACGAGGGAGGTCCCGGCCGACCGGTCAGCGCGGCGCACCGCGGCACCCCAGAGGACGTGAAACCTCCGGTGCAGGCGTGCACCCCCACCTTCACACCGCGACCAACGCACCGCGGCACCCCAGGTGACGTGAAACCTCCGGTGCAGGCGTGCACCCCCACCTTCACACCACGACCAACGCACCCCTGCACCCCAGGTGACGTGAAACCTGCGGTGCAGGCGTGCACCCCCACCTTCACGCCTCGGCGCGGGCGGGTCGCTGCCGCGNCGGGTGGCGCCACGGTCGCTGTCCGAGGTGGACGCCGCGGGAGGGTCACCCGGCCTTGAGCTGGGCGAACAGGGNCTTGGGGTCCCAGTAGCCCTTCATGAGGGTGATCCGGTCCTGATCATCGAAGGCGAAGAGGTCGATGCCGGCGTACTCGACCTCGACCCCCTGCTTGGACCGACCGCGTCCCGTCCACCGTACGGCGACCTCGCCGCCGGCGTGGAAGCTCTCTTCCGGGGTCAGCACCATCGCGTCGAAGTTCTCGGCGATCGACGCCACGAACCGGCGCAACCCCTCCTCGTCCTCGATCGGCCGGGAGCCGACGGGGTCGTGCAACGCGCCGTCCGGCGCGAACACGGCCACCAGCGCGTCGGGATCCAACGACGAGATCGCCGCGAAGTACGCCTCGGCGGTCGCCTGCTTGCCCTCGTCGATCATCCTGTGCCCTCCATGGTCGCGTCGCAGCCGACGCTACTGGCGGGCGCCGTCGGTCGCTCGTCGTGCAGGGGGAACCGGTCGTCGACGGGTACCTGCTGCTCGGTGATGCCTCGATCTACACGAACGCGTTCTTCGGACAGGGCATCGCGCTCGGGCTGTGGCAGGCGCAGCAGCTCGCGAACCTCTCCGATCGGATCGAGGCAGCCGGAGACGGGCTGGTCGCCGAGATGGAGGCGTGGACCGACCGCACCCTCGGCCCCCGGTTCGCCTTCCAGGCAGAGATCGATGCGCGACGGACGGCCACCTGGCTCGATGGGATCCGCGGTGCCCCGGCACCGGAGCCCGTGGGCGAGCATCGCCGCATGGCCGCGGTGTTCGCCCTCGGAGCCGACGGCGACGAAGGCGCGGCCTCCGCAGGCGCGCGGATCATGCACCTGCTCGGTGGGCTCGAGGAGGAGCTGGCCGAACCCGATCTCGCGAGGCGCCTCGCGGACTTCCTCGACACGTCACCGCAGCTCGGCGCGGGACCCGGGGAGCTGCCGCGCCAGGAGTTCGAGGCGCTGGTCGGCTGAACGTCCGCGGCACGAGACCGGATCAGCCGGTCGGTAGTCTCGCCGCCCCCGTCGCTTGGCGCCCACCACCTCGGCGTCGCTGCCAGGAAGGCACCGAACGTGGAACCCGTCGCGCTCTCGCCGGAACGTCGCCGTCACGACCTCGCACGGATGCGCGAGGGGTCCTTCGACGTCGTCGTGATCGGCGGCGGTGTGACCGGTGCCGGGGTCGCGCTCGATGCCGCGACGCGGGGGCTGACCGTCGCGCTGGTCGAGCAACGTGACCTCGCCGCCGGGACCTCCAGCCGTTCCTCGAAGCTGATCCACGGCGGGTTGCGCTACCTCGAGCAGCTCAACCTCTCGCTGGTCCGGGAAGCGCTGCAGGAACGCGGCCTGCTCCTCAACGAGCTCGCCCCGCACCTGGTCCGCCCCGTGTCGTTCCTCTACCCGCTGACCCGGCCGGTGTGGGAACGGCTCTACGCGGGCACCGGCGTCGCCTTGTACGACCTGCTCGGTGGGGCACGAGCGCTCCCGCGCCACAGGCACCTGAGCCGCAGCAGGGCCACCGAGCTCGTCCCCGCCCTGCGACGGGACGCGCTCGTCGGCGCACTGCGGTACTGGGACGCCCAGGTCGACGATGCGCGACACACCATGGAGCTCGCCCGCACCGCCGCGTCCTACGGCGCGGCCGTGGTCACCTCCGCTCGCGCCGTCGGCCTCCTCCGGGAGGGCGAACGTGTCGTCGGGGTCACCGTCCGCGACCAGGAGGGCGGGGACGAGATCGCGGTCCACGGTCGGCAGGTGGTCAACGCGACCGGCGTCTGGGCGGACACGATCCAGGAGATGGCCGGACGCGGACGCATCCAGGTGCGCGCGTCCAAGGGCATCCACATCGTGGTGCCCCGCGACCGGATCCACGGTGACAGCGGGCTGATCCTGCGCACCGAGACGAGCGTGCTGTTCGTGATCCCGTGGGGCAACCACTGGCTGATCGGGACCACGGACACCGACTGGAACCTCGACCTCGCCCACCCGGCCGCCTCCGCGACGGACATCCAGTACCTGCTCGACCACGTCAACCGCGTCCTGCGCACGCCCTTGACCCACGAGGACGTCGAGGGGGTCTTCGCCGGCCTGCGTCCCCTGCTCTCCGGCGAGTCCGCGGCCACGAGCAAGCTGTCACGGGAGCACGCCGTCGCCCAGACCGCGGCCGGCCTGATCACGATCGCCGGTGGCAAGTACACGACCTACCGGGTGATGGCCAAGGACGCGGTCGACACCGCCGCCCGCTCGCTCCCCCAGCGGGTCCCGCCGTCGGTCACCGCCCGCACGCCGCTGCTGGGCGCTCACGGGTTCCACGCCCTGTGGAACCGCCGTCGCCGCCTCGCCGAGGAGGCCGGCCTGCACGTCAGCCGGGTCGAGCACCTGCTGCGCCGCTACGGCTCGCTCATCACCGAACTGCTGGACCTGCTCACGGACCGCCCCGACCTGGGTGAACGCATCGATGGCGCCGCCGACTACCTCAAGGTCGAGGCCGTCTACGCCGCCTCGCACGAGGGTGCGCTCCACCTCGACGACCTGCTGACCCGCCGCACGCGCATCTCGGTCGAGACCTTCGACCGCGGGCTGACGGCCGCCCACGCCGTCGCGCCGCTGATGGGCGAGGTGCTCGGGTGGGACGATGCGGCGGTCGCCCGCGAGATCGAGCACTACGAGGCGCGGGTCGCCGCCGAGGTCGAGTCACAGAAGATGCCGGACGATCACACCGCCGATGCCGCGCGGATGGGTGCCCGCGACGTCCGCACCGGTGGCGCGGCTTGACCTGAGGTGCCAACCCGGTGGGACGCACGACGGTCCGGGGCTCACGCGAGCACCGAGACCCGAGGCTCACGCGAGCACGGAGGTGTCCAGCTCCAGCCCGACGACCCAGTTGGGCGCGTCCACGACCTCGATGATCCGCAGGTGGGCGGCCACCGAGCACAGCGCGTAGGCGTCCTCCGGGGCGACCCCGTACCGCACCCCGAGGTGCTCGATCATCGCCCGGGTCGCGTCCCGCGCCCCCGCGAGCAGGTCCGGCCCGACACCGGTGGTGAGGTGGCGGGGCCCACGGGTCCGCTCCGGCTCGCCCGGCAGCTCCAGCTCCGGCGCGGCGAGGTCGATGTCGCGCCGCACCTGCACCCGCAGCAGGGCCGTCGCCGTGGTCTCCACCGCGGTCCCGCACACCTCGCCGTCGCCCTGGGTGGCGTGCGCATCCCCGACCGAGAGCAGTGCTCCCTCGACCTCGACCGGCAGCAGCAAGGTCGCGCCCGGGCGCACCTCACGGCAGTCGAGGTTGCCGCCAACACGTCGAGGTGGGATCACGCTGTGCGGACCCGGGTCACCGGGCGCCAGCCCCACCGTGCCGAGGAACGGCCGGGTCGGCAGCCGGGCCAGGTCACCGAACGCGGTCGCCTCGGCGTCGATGCGCGAGGCGACGACGTGCGGGTCGGGGAAGTCGTCGGCCAGCAGCCCGAACCCGGGGATCAACGTGGTCCAGCCGGACCGACCCGGCGTGACCTCCAGGATCTCGATGGCCACGACGTCGCCGGGTCGCGCCCCTGCGATCCTGATGGGACCGGTCAGCGGGTTGGCGCGATCGAGGTCGAGGGCGGCGACGTCGGCCGGTCGTGCGTCGGCCGGGAGCTGGCCGTCGAAGCAGTCGGCGAGCGCGAGCTCGACCTCCCCGCCAGGAGCCAGGTCCATGACCGGCGCACGCTCCCGGTCCCAGCCGTGGTGGCCGTCACGGTGGTGTAGGCGGTCCACGGGCACCTCCTCGCTCTCGGGCGCTGCGCAGACGTCAGGCTACGCCGCTGTCGGCGGTGCCGCGTCGCCGCCAACCGTCGTGACGGGCCGCCGCCGGCCCCGTCACCGACGGGGTCCCCGGCCGTCGCGGGTACGCTCTCCCGCGATGCTCCGCGACCTCCTGCGCCCGAAGGCGTTGATCAGCCACGTGCTGGTGCTCGCCGTTGCCGTCGTGTGCATCGCCCTCGGCAACTGGCAGCTCGGTCGCCTCGCCGAGGTCCGCGCCAACAACGCCCTCCTCGAGGAACGGCTGGAGGCCCCGCCCCTGGACCTCGCCGAGCTCGTCGGCCCGGAGGCCGGTCCTCCTGACGAGGCCGCGCTCGAGTTCCGTTCGGTCACGGCGTCGGGGACCTACCGCCACGACGACGAGGTCCTCCAGCGCAACCGCGACCACCAGGGCCAGCAGGGCCTGCACCTGCTGACCCCGCTCGAGCTGGAGGACGGCGAGGTGGTGCTGGTCCGGCGCGGCTGGGTCCCCGCATCGCTGTCCGAACCACCCGTGACCGAGGCCGCGCCCCCCGACGGCACCGTCACGTTGACCGGTGTCCTGGAGCGGCCGGTGCCCCAACCGAGGTTCGGTGCGCAGGACCCCGACGAGGGCCACCTCGATCGCGTCTTCCACACGGACACGTCGCGGCTGGACCGGCAGATCGATGGCGAGCTCTTCCCCATGGTGTTCCGGCTGCAGACGCAGGATCCGCCCATGGACGACGGGCCCGGTGAGCTGCCCGTGGCGATCGGCCAGCCGGTGCTCGACGAGGCCAACCACCTCTCCTACGCCCTGCAGTGGTTCTCCTTCGCCGCCATCGCGCTGATCACCTACGGCGCGTGGCTCTACAACCGTTCCCGCCGCCGGCCCGATGCCGACGCTGGCCGGCCGGTCGATGGCACCCGCGAACCCGCCGCGAGGGTGTGAGCTCCGACCGCCCGAGAGGCGATCAGGACCCGTTGGAGAACAGCGCAGCGGTCCCCGTCGCATCCATCGCGCCGGCCAACCGCTCCAACGCGTGGACGTAGGCGGCGGTGCGGAGCGGGATCCCACGGTCATCGGCCAGGTCGGCCACGGCACGGGTCTCACGCACCATGCGCCGTTCCAGACGTTCGTCCACAGCGGCCCGGGACCACCGGTCGCCCTGCCGGTTCTGGATCCACTCGAACCAGCTGACGGTGACCCCGCCGGCGTTGACGAGGATGTCCGGGACCACCTCGACCCCGGCGTCGTCGAGGAGACGGTCCGCGTCGCCGGTCACCGGGCCGTTCGCCACCTCGAAGATCGCCTTGGCGCGGACATCACCGGCGTTGTCCGCGTGGATCGCGCCCTCCAGCGCTGCGGGGACCAGGGCGTCGACCTCCAAGCCGAGCACCGCATCGCGGTCGAGCTCCTCACCGACGGGGGCTCCTTCGAGGGAGCCGGTGTCGTCCTTGTGGGTCCGCAGGGCGGCGACGTCCACGCCCTCCGGGTCGTGGATCGTCGCACCGGAGTCGCTGACGGCGACCACACGCCAGCCGTCCTCCGACAGTGCGGACGCCAGCTGCGCACCCGCGTTGCCGAACCCCTGGATCGCGACGCTCGGGTGCTCGACGCCGGGGAGCACGCGCTCGACGAGCTCGCGGATCACGAGGAACGCACCGTCCGAGGTGGCGCTGGCACGGCCCTCGATGCCGCCGAGGTGCAGCGGTTTGCCGGTGATCACGGCTGGCTGGTGGCGGCGGGTGATCTTGGCGTACTCGTGCACCATCCAGCCCATCACCAGCGCGTCGGTGGCGACGTCGGGAGCCGGCACGTCCAGGTCGGGGCCGATGACGTCGGCGACGGCCGCCACGTACCCGCGGGAGAGCCGTTCGAGCTCCGACATCGACAGCTGCTTCGGGTCGACGGCGACCCCGCCCTTCCCGCCACCGAAGGGCAGGTCGAGCAGCGCGGTCTTGAAGGTCATCCAGAAGGCGAGGGTGGTCACCTCCTCCGCGGTGACATCGGGGTGGTAGCGGATGCCACCCTTGGCGGGACCTCGGGTGCTGTCGTAGCGGACGCGGTACCCGGCGAAGGTCCGCAGCGTCCCGTCGTCCATCCGCACCGGGATCGAGACCTTCAGCGAGGCCTCGGGCAGGGTGAGGCGTTCGATCGCGTCCGCGGAGAGCTCCGCGTGGGCGCAGGCCTCGTGGAACCGGCGTGAGGCGTCCTGAAGCGTCTGGCTGCTCATCCTGCTCCTCGTACGAACCGGTAGTGGGAGACGTACCACTCGTCGCCGCCACGGGCGGCGAACAGCTCCTCGCACGCGATCGTGAACACGCGCCAGCGCTGCCACCAGGCCGACGCCCGCTCGGGTCCGTAGGTCCGTGCGAAGAGGTCGAGGATCCGGTCCCGGTCGGCATCGAGCCGCTCCAACCAGGCCCGCAGGGTCCGAGCGTAGTGCCGTCCTGACACCGCCCACCGGTCCTCGATCGTCACGCCTCGCACGCTGTGCAGCAGCAGGTCGTCGGAGGGCATCAGCCCGCCGGCGAAGAAGTGACGGGCCATCCAGTCGGCGCTCGAGCCGGCCTCGAACAGGTAGGGCTCGCTCGCGTGCGTGAACAGGTGGACGAAGAGCTTGCCTTCGGGGCGCAGCCACGTCGCGATCCTGCGGGTCAGCTGCGCGTGGTTGCGGACGTGCTCGAACATCTCGACGGAGACGACACGGTCGAAGGCCTCCTCGTGCACGAGGTCGGTGTACGCGTCGACGCCGAGCCGGTTGACGTCGCAGGTCAGCACCCGCAGGTTCGTCAGCCCGCGTGCCGCCGCCTGGGCGTGGATGTGCTCCCGCTGGGTCGCCGAGTTCGACACCGCCGTGATCCTCGAGGCCGGGTGGCGTTCGGCCATCCACAGCGTGAGCGACCCCCACCCGCAGCCGAGCTCGAGCACGTCCTGGCCGTCCACCAGTTCGGCACGCTCACAGGTCAACGCCAGCATCGCTGCCTCGGCGTCGTCGAGGCTGGCGTCCCCGGCCGCGGTCCTGCCGCGCGCATCTGGCGGGTACCAGCCACAGGAGTACTTCAGGTGCGCTCCGAGCATCAGCTCGAACAGCTCGGTCGGCACCTCGTAGTGCTGTTCGTTGGCTTCGTCGGTGTCGACGGCGACCGGTGCCGTCCGCAGTGCCGCGATGATCTCACGCTTGCGGCGCGACCGGGCCTCGACGTCGCCCGCGGTGATGCGTCGACGCCGCTGCCGGAGCAGGGTCCGGATGACGATGCGCAGCAGCGGGTCCGGGAGCCAGCCCCGGTCGACGACGGTGTCGACGACGCGCCCGGCCAGCGATGGCCCCTGCTGACGGCTCATGCCACGCCTTCGCCGTCCACCACCTCGAGACGACGGGGCGGCAGGTCCGCCTCGCTGACCGGGACGAGGTGGTGGCCGTAGGGCTGTGTGCCGAGCGTGGCGTTCATCGGCCGGGTCAGCACGAGCTGCAGGTCGTTGATGTAGCGCGCCAGGAACGCTGCTTCGCAGTAGGCGAGGTAGAACTCCCACATCCGGATGAAGCGGGCGTCGAAGCCGAGCTCACGGACCGCGTCGGCGTTCGCGAGGAACCGTGTGCGCCACCGGTGCAGCGTCTCCGCGTAGTGCATGCCGATGTTCTCGACGTTGTCGACGTACAGCTCCGAGGACGAGCCCATCGTGCCGGCGAGCGCCTCGAGCGACGGCAGGTGGCCACCCGGGAAGATGTAGCGCTGGATGAAGTCGGGNCNGCGNCGGTAGCTGTCGTAGCGTTGCTCGGGGATCGTGATCACCTGCACGGCCACCAGCCCGTTCGGGGCGAGGAGCCGGTCGACGGTGCGGAAGTAGGNTGGCGAGGTAGCGGTGCCCGACGGCCTCGAGCATCTCGATGGACACGATGCGGTCGTAGCTGCCACGCACCTCGCGGTAGTCGACCACCTCGATGTCGACGAGGTGGTCGAGGCCTTCGGTGCGCATCCGCTCCCGGGCGTAGCCGGCCTGCTGTTGCGACAGGGTGATGCCGGTCACCCGGCAGCCGTAGGTCCGCGCGGCGAAGGACGCGAAGCCGCCCCAGCCGCAGCCGATCTCCAGCACGTGGCAGTCGCCGGTCAGGCGCAGCTTGTCGGCGAGCCGCTGGTACTTGGCCTCCTGCGCGTCCTCCAGGCTGGCGGACGGAGCGTCGAAGTAGGCCGCCGAGTAGGTCATGGTGTCGTCGAGGAACAGCCTGTACAGCGCGTTCGACAGGTCGTAGTGGGCCGCGATGTTGCGCTGGGCACGGCCGATCCGGTTGGCGCGGACCGCATGGATGAGCTGGTCACCCGCGATGTTCAGCAGGGCGGCCGGGGTGATCGCCCGGAGGGCTCGCCGGTTGGCGATCATGATCCTGATGAGCGAGACGAGGTCCCGCGAGGACCACTCCCCCTCCATGTACGACTCACCGACACCGACCGAGGCGCCGTGCAGCAGGCGCTTGAAGAAGCGCCAGTCGTGCACCTCGATCGTCGAGCGCAGCGCCGAGCCGGGATCCCCGAACACCCGCCGCCGCCCGTCGGGGAGTCCGACCTCGATCGCCCCGACCTGCACGTTGGTCAGCATGGCGACGATGACCCGCATCGCCCGGCGCTCGCTCGCGGAGGCGGGACGTCGGGTCGCCGGCGTCGGGGAGACGGTCATGACACGGACTCCGTCGGTCGCGGATCGGTGATGGGACCCTCGGCAGTATCGTCTACCGCCGGCCCGGGCACGTGCGGTCCGGATCCCCGGCCGGTGGCGGGCTCCATCGTTGCACCTTCCCGGCCGCGGCGCTCGCCGTCCGTCGGTGGCGCCGGCCGACGGAAGAACGGGACGCGCTTGAGCCACAGGCGCAGCGCATGGACGTGGATGGCCGCCACGGTGCGCAGCGTCATCAGGGGGTGCGTGACGAGCGTGCGCGGCAGCGCGGACAGCTCCCGACGCCGTCCGTCCTGGGTCGCGTCCAGCAGGCGACCCTCACGATCGTCGACGTCCATCTTGACGGTGATGCGGTCCGCACGGAGCACGAACGTGAAGCCGTACTCGAGCCCCTCGATCGGCAGGAAGGGCGAGACGTGGAACACCTTCGGCGCCCGGGCGCGCACGACACCGTCCCGCTGTTCCAGGTCGTCCAGCACGTAGTTGTGCGCATCGCCGAAGGTGTTGTTGACCTCGGCGACGATCAGCTGGAGGTCCCCCTCCGGGCCGTGGCAGAACCACCAGCTCACCGGGTTGAAGACGTGGCCGAGGACCCGGAGGTTGGTCAGGACCAGCAGCTGTCCCGCGGGCAGCTCGGTGCCGCGATCGGCCAACCAACGCTGCAGCTTCTCCCGCACGGGCACATCGCGCGGGCCGAAGTGGTCGACGTCGTGGAAGCTGGTCAGCGCCGCGCGCCGGTAGCCGAAGCCGACCACCTCGAGGTCGAGCTGGTCGAGCTCGTCGACGTCGAGCAGGGCGTGGTAGGTCCGGAAGCGGAACGCGTGGGCCCTGGGGCGGTGGCGACGGTGCTGGACCGAGCCCACCATCAGTGCGGAGGCACGACCACGCCGGTCGGAAGCGGGTCCGCGCTCGGCGGAGGCGGACACACGCTCGGCGGAGGCGGACGCACGCACGGCGGAGGCGGACGCACGCTCGGCGGAGGNGGACGCGGTCACGCGGGCCACCTGACGCCGAGGTGGCTCACCGCTCGGACCGCCGACCAGAGCCCGTCCTCGTGGAAGCCGTACCGCTGGTAGGCGCCGGCGTAGAAGGTGCGCCGCTGTCCGGACAACCGGTCGAGNTCGGGCTGGGTCGCGACGGCCTCGGGGCGGTAGATGGGGTGGGTGTAGGTCATCCGCTTGGTCACCCGGGCCGGGTCCGGCGGTGTGGCCGGGTTGAGGGTGACGAGGTGCTCCTCCGGCTCGTCNAGCGACTGCAGGCGGTTCATGTGGTAGCTCAGGCTGACCTCTTCCCCCGGCGTGCGGCAGTCCTGCAGGAGGTAGTTCCACGACGCCCAGGCGCGCTTCGATCGCGGCATGAGCGAGGTATCGGTGTGGAGCCACGCGTCGTTGGGTGCGTAGTCCCACTCCCCCAGCAGCTCCTTCTCCAACGGCGTCGGGTCGGCCAGCATCCCCAGCGCCTCGTCGGCGTGGGTCGCGACGACGACCGCGTCGAACCGGTGCACCCTGCCGTCGGTGAGGCGGACGCTGACCCCATCGCTGTCCCGGGTCAGCACCGCGACACCGACCCCCCGGTGGATCGAGTCCGCGAACGGCGCGGTCAGCTTCGGGATGTAGGAGGAGCTGCCGCCGACGACGGTGCGCCACGGGTGGTGGCTGGTCACGCCGAGCAGGCCGTGGTTGTGCAGGAACCGCAGGAGGGTGCCGAGCGGGAACCGCTCGATCACGTCGGGCCCCGACGACCAGATCGCCGCCGCCATCGGCAACAGGTAGTGAGCGCGCAGCCCGTGCCCGAACCCGGCCTCACGGAGGAAGTGACCGAGCGAGACGTTCGCAGCCCGCGGATCGTCGACGAGCCTGAGACCCAGCCGGTTGAAGCGCAGGATGTCGGTCAGCATGCGCAGGTAGGCCGGGTCGGCGAGACGTCGAGGTTGTGCGGTGATCCCGGCGGGGTTGCCCGCGTACTCGAGGTCGCAGCGCTCACACCGCAACGACCACGACATGTCGGATGGCTGCGTCGCCACATCGAGCTCGTCGAACAACCGGACCAACAGCGGGTAGGTCGGCTCGTTGTAGACGATGAAGCCGGTGTCGACCGGCACCATGCCTGCCGTCCCCGAAGCGCCGTGCCCGGCGGCGCGGTGCCCGGAGGCGTGTGACCCGGACGTGGCGGCGCCGTCGCGCCGGGGTACCGCGACGGTGTGGGTGTGCCCGCCGATGCGAGCCTCACGCTCGAAGACGTGCACGTCGTGCCGTCCCGACAGCAGCCACGCTGCAGCCAGGCCGGAGATACCGGTTCCGATGATCGCGACGCGCACCGCCGTCCTCCGCTCGTGGGTTCCACCACGCAACGTTCGACGTCGCAGCCGTCACGGTTGGGTACCGCCGCCGCACGACGCGGCCGCGGTCACCCACCGCACGTCGTACGCGTGCGCGGCCGCGGGTTCCGCCAGCGGCCGGCCCTGGCTAGGACGTACGAGGCGCCGCTGCCCCGTCGCGGCACGGCTCACGCCTGGACGCGCACCTTGCGGCGGTGCCAGCCTTCGGCGCCATCTGGTGCCGGAGGCTGCGGACCCTCGGACTGTAGCTGCCCGTCACCGTCCACGGCCCGGACCGTCAGCTCGTGCTCACCCGCCTCGAGCGTCACCGTCGTACGCCACTGCACCCAGGTGTTCTCTCCCAACGGCGGGATCAGCTCGGTCGCCCCGAACTCCCCGTCGTCGACGGCGAGCTCGACGTCGCTGATGCCCCGTGTCGGTGCCCAGGCGACGCCGCCGACGACCACCTCACCCGTCGCGACGCGTTCGCCGTTGCGCGGCACGTCGATGCGGGAGGAGGTCTTGATGGGGCCCTCCTTCGCCCACCCGCGCGGGATCCAGTAGGCGTCGTAGCCCTCCCAGGTCGTGAGCTCGACCTCGGCGAGCCACTTGGTCGCCGAGACGTAGCCGAACAGGCCCGGGACGATCAGCCGTGCCGGGAAGCCGTGGCGTGCCGGGAGGGGCTCGCCGTTCATCCCGACGGCGATGATCGTGTCCCTGCGGTCGAAGGCGATCTGCGTCGGGAAGCCCGCGGTCCACCCGTCGATCGACCGTCCCACGACCTGGGTGGCGCCGTCCTGCACGCCCGCTCGCTCCAGCAGATCGGCCAGGGGGAAGCCGAGCCACCTCGCCGTGCCGATCAGGTCGCCACCGACCTCGTTCGAGACGCAGGCGATCGTGACGTCCACCTCCTGCAGCGGTTCGTCCAGCAGATCGTCCAGCGTCAGCTCCAGCTCACGGTCGACCATCCCCGTCACCCGCAGCTGCCACGTGTCGGGGTCGACCCGAGGGACCGAGAGCGCCGTGTCGATCCGGAAGAAACGGTCGGTCGGCGTCAGGACCGGCGACAGCCCGTCGATCTGCGTCGAGGCATCCTGGGCCGAGGTGATGTCCGGCAGCGACGTGCGAGGTTGGGGGAGCGAGAGCTCGGTGGGCTGGGTCACCGGCCCACCTCCGAGCACCCACCGTCCCAAGCTCCCGACGGCCACCGCCGCAGCAGCGACCCCGCCGAGGGTGCCGAGCACGACCCGACGCGATATCGCTGCCGGGCCGACGACGTCGTGCCGTGTCCGTGCCACCTCGTCCGGACCGGCCCGATCCCTCGGGGCCTGAGCCGGTGCGTCGATCGCCCGAAGGGCCCTGCGCAGTGCCGCCAGACCAGCGCCGACCGCGATCGCGTAGGCGGGGAGCACCGTCACGAGCAGGGCTCCCGGCTGGTTCCGGGCAGCGAGGATGCCGAGGACCCCGGCCGCGACGAACACCAGCACCGGGACCGAGGGCAACGACCGTGCCACGGCGCCGGCGGCGGCCCCGAGGAGCAGCGCCACCACGACGATCGCGCCGGTGAGCACGGCACGGTTGGCCCCGCCGAAGGTCGCGATCGCCCAGTTGGTGAGCGCGCCGGGGAACCTCGGGATCAGGGTCTGACCGACCGCATCGACCGGCGAGGGCACAGACGCCGCCAGCCCCGCGAGCAGTTCACCGAGCCCGATGGCGAGCGCGACCGCAACCGCACCAGCTCCTGCGGTGACACGACCGGCTCGCATCGACGCTCCTCGGCAACGCTGCAGCAGCGATCGTCGGCCGGGTTGCCGGCCGACGCAAGACCAACCTCTCCGCGTTCGTCACCGTCCAGCCCGCGGCCTGGTGTCGAGCTGCTGCGTGGCCGCGCTCAGGCGCCGAGGAGCCATGCGCTGATCGCTGCCGTCAGCCCGAGCCCAAGGAGCACAGCAACACCGAGTGCGATCAGCCACTGCCCACCGGTCACGTCATCCTCCAGCCGTCGTACGGCGATCCCTCGCCCTCGCAGCCTAGTCAGAGGTTGCAGCAGCGCGGTCGTCAACATCACGGGCGACGCACCCCCCCGCAATACAGTGACGCGACGAGACCCTCGACGTGGGCGTGACCATGACCGATGCCCTCCAGCCTGCGGCGGACGAGTGGCACCGACGTGTCACCCT
>SL_3KL_010_SEDDRAFT_10004069_pt1 | contig 13254 bp, 9 predicted proteins | sample SodLakKL_010_SED_2_FD_10381 | JGI IMG/M metagenome (IMG submission 10381)
CCTCTGTGTGCCTACAACAACATTAAGGCCCGCCGCCTCAGCCATCCTGCCCGATGCCATGACAGAGCGGACGCCAACCGGATCAACACCTACACACTTTTCGGCAAAGACGTGCTTTCGGGCCTGCACCGCATATAGCAGACTCTCCGGTCTGAAATGTGTCGGCTGGCACAGCAGTACAACATCGATATCCGAATCGATCACTTTCCTGTAAGAATCAAAGCCAAGGAAACACCTGTCGTCCGGTATCTCAACACCCCTGTGTTCCCTGAGTGCATTTCTGCACCGGTCCAGCCGGTCCTGCAAAACATCACCCATTGCCACGATCTCGAGATTTGGTCCTGCACTCAGGAAGTCAAAAGCTGCACCAGTACCCCTGTCCCCGCATCCTACAAGTCCGGCCTTCAGCCGGGGCCCGTCCGGAGCCTGATCAGGAAAAACAGGAGCTGTGTATTTAGGTTTACTATGGCAGGAAGTTACGAGTGCACCAACACCAAGTGCACCCAGGGCACCTATGGCGGCAGCATCGCCAATGAATCTGCGACGGCTAAGATCTTTGGATTTTTTATTCATGACTGTTATCGATTAGATTTATAAAATTTATACGCTATTTCGGAAATTTCGAATTTTGGCTGGTGATAATCTTCTGATCAGAAAAGTCAAAAATAGACTTTCTGTAATATCCTGCAACTATTTAACAGGATTTTTTTAAACAAGAAGCCGGTGTATCAACATTTATAAAAACTTATGTAGTTTTGTCCCCGTTGTTAAATCAGCCAGATATGCCAGCCGAACTATCCGGATCACTTACTGGTATGCACTGGGCAATCCTTGTAATGGTTGCCCTGTTTGTCGGGATGTCCAAGACGGGAATATACGGACTTGGTATGCTGGCCGCCCCGCTGCTGGCAGGCATATTTGGCGGGAAAATCTCTGCCGGCCTGCTCCTTCCCATGCTTTCGATGGCAGATATCATTGCTGTAATATACTATAACAGGCATGCAAGCTGGAGCCATCTCAGGAGACTGTTTCCCTTTGCGGCACTCGGCATAATCGCGGCCATCTGGGTGGGAGCCGTCATTAACGACAGTACATTCAAGATACTGATGGGAATTTTCATACTCGGAGGTATACCCGTTATGATATGGAGGGAGCGGATGCGAAACACCAGGGCGCTGCCGGCCAACTGGTGGACAGGCAGTTTCTTCGGTGTTACCGGCGGCTTCAGTACCATGATAGGAAACACCGCCGGCCCCATCATGAGCCTGTACCTGCTTGCCATGCAAATGCCCAAGAATGTACTCATTGGAACAGGCGCATGGTTCTTCCTGGTTGTCAATCTTTTCAAGATCCCCTTCCACATACTTGTCTGGGAAACCATCACACTCCGTTCCTTTTCCATAAATCTGGTGATGCTTCCGGTAATTATCACAGGAGGCTTTCTGGGCATCAGGCTTGTACGCATCATTCCCGAAAAACCGTTCAGGTGGCTGATCATCATTATGACAACCCTGGCCTCGGTGAGGCTGTTCTTCTAGTTTGGATATTATCGCCGGCTTGCTATATTTACGGATTGAACAAATAAGGTTTTTTATGCAAAAATTCATCGTTTATATTTTCATTTGCATGCTTGTGGTTGCCTGTAAGCATAGTGGTCAGGGTGATCTGAATACCTTCAGGCCGGATGATGTAGAATTGCTGGAAAGCCCTTTTCTCGTGGCACAGGAGGCCAGCTTACGGTATATGCTTGAAATGGATGTGGACCGGTTACTGGCTCCCTTCATCAGGGAGGCAGGGTTAACACCGCTGGCTGAAAGCTATGGTAACTGGGAGAATACAGGGCTTGACGGCCACATAGGAGGGCATTATCTCTCAGCGCTCTCATTAATGTATGCTGCTACCGGCAACGCTGAACTTCTCAGGCGCCTGGACTACATGACCGACTGGCTTGCCAGGTGCCAGGAGGCCAACGGTAACGGCTATGTGGGGGAATACCCGGGGGCAGGGAGATGTGGGCAGATATTGCCCGGGGAGAGATAAATGCCGCAAACTTCTCACTTAACGATAAATGGGTCCCGTGGTACAATATACACAAGCTTTATGCCGGATTACGCGATGCATACCTTATTGCCGGCAACGACAAATACCTGGAACTGGCCGAAAGGTTTTCTCACAGGCTGATCCTTGATCCTCTCATCAGTAAAGAGAATCGGCTGACGGGTATGCACGCCAACACCCAGATCCCAAAAGTCATAGGTTTTCAGAGATATGCAGAAGCGACTAATAATGATAAATGGAACAAGGCATCGGAATTTTTCTGGGATGCCATTGTTGATAACTGGACCGTTTCGATCGGGGGAAACAGTGTATATGAGCATTTACATCCGCCTGATGATTTTTCATCGATGGTATCATCCAATCAGGGCCCTGAAACCTGCAATACCTATAACATGTTGCGGCTGTCCAAATTATTGTACCTGGCAGATCCCGGGAACAAATACATGGATTACTATGAAAGGGCACTTTACAATCATATCCTTTCCTCCAAGCACCCGGAGGGCGGCTATGTCTATTTCACCCCCATGCGTCCCAGGCATTACAGGGTATATTCACAGCCACATGACTGTTTCTGGTGCTGTGTCGGATCGGGTCTGGAAAATCACGGGAAATACACTGAAATGATATATCTGCATGATAACAACGGCATCTATGTTCCTGTGACCCGCAGATGGAAGAACGGTGATGTGATTACTGTTTCACTACCGATGAAAACAAGGATTGAGTATTTGCCCGACGGTTCTGACTGGGCCTCGATCTTACATGGCCCCGTTGTCCTGGCTGCAGTAACAGGTGATGACGATCTTGACGGAATCTTTGCCGATGACGGCCGGTGGGCACATGTTGCAGGCGGCCCTCACTATCCTGTTGACAGCGCTCCCCTGATAGTAAGCACTGACAGGGATTTCAGCAACCTGATCGTACCCACGGGAGAAAAGCCAATGACCTTCAGAATTCCGGACCTTATACATTACCCTGAAGGTAACGAATTAACACTGGTTCCCTTTTACGAAATACATGAAGCACGGTATATGATCTACTGGCCGGTTATAACTCGTGAGGAGCTGGACCGGAGAGTATCAGGAAGAAAGGCAGAGGATCAATGATGATGTAAATTATGGCAGGGTTTCCTGTCTGCTCAATCCCTTCCGCTGATCAAACCAAAAGTGTAACTGTTGATACTGTATCCCGAACCGTTCAGGCTTACAGTAAGGCTCCTGCCCTTATCGTATGAATAGAGCAGGGCAATTCTTGCCTGGGGGCTTGTAAAGTATGAGATGTCGGGGACAAATATGTGGCCCTTCTTATCAGTGTGCATCGAAGCAATCTCGGCAAGTTTCTCAGCACCCTCCTCACCTCCGCTTACAGCCCTGAAGAAAGGATTTTTCGGAATCTTATCAAAGGGTACCGACCCTGTCTCAACCTTGTCAAAAGGGACGCTGGCCCTTGCCTTTCCAAGTTTAAGCCTCAACAGCAGGTTGTCGGTATCAACAACGGCATCCCAGTGAAAGACGGGTCTGTCAATAAAGTACACCTCCTTTTTCCCCGGCATGTAAAGTACCGCTGTAAACCCGACAAAATACTTTGCGGTCATTATCTCCCTGATTTCCCTGGCCCTGTGGCCTTCCTCGCCATAGTACCGGTGGATAAATGAGGCCAGCTCGGGGAAGGCAGGTTCGGAGTATTTATCATGCTTAATGCTTTCAAGTAATGTTTTTGAGTTCGCCGGTCCGAAAAATGGATGCCTTGCTGCCAGTTTTTCGCCCTGGTGCGTGAACTCCATTTCTGTTTGTTCCATTATTAAGCAATATGTTTATTACAGAATTGTACTATTATTCCGCACCAAGTTACCAATTTTATTTCAAAGCAGAAACCAAAATTCAAAAGATCCGTCGCAAAACAGGTATCCGGCAATGTTTTCCGGAACCGGGTAAAAATTTGATCCGGCAATCAGGTTTTCAATTCCCAGTTATGATGATATTCAGGCATAATATAGGAGTCAGCCTCACGGTTATTTTTGAACTTCATCTCATCCGGCATATACTCGAGGCTTTTCCCTCCTGTCCTGTGGGAAATATTTGCAATACAGGCCAGTTCGGTGGCATAGCAACCCTTTTCGATCGTACCGTTGGTATTCGGGTTGTTATTTCTTATACAATCCATCCAGTTGATCATATGTTTATGCTGGTCACCATACGGGCCGGATCTTCTCCGTGCCTCAATCAGGGGCTTACCTCCCCTGTCATTCTGCGGAATGATCTCCCAGCCTGTACGGTTACAAATCAGGGTTCCGTTACTTCCGATCCAGGCAACCCCGTCTCCCCTGTTATACAGGCCGGCAACCTGCTGTTCCCATACCACATGGTAATCATCAAACTGGAACACTGAGGTCTGCACACGCGGGGTTTCGGTCATTGTTTCCGGATGCCTGTATCCTGTAGAGTAAACCGATTTGGGGTAGGCCCTTTTATGCCCCAGTGCAAGCAATCCGTCAAACCCCGAATCGAGGTAATGCACCCAGTCTGTCTGCTGCCCTCCTCCATAATCCCAGTAATTCCTCCATTGACGGTGCAGCCTGTTACTGTTATAGGGCCGGTAGGGTGCAGGCCCCAACCACATTTTGTAATCAAGGGTCTCAGGAACAGGCTGTGATGCAGGATCATAAATGACCGGGTCTGTGGTCCCCGATATCCAGCAATGCACCTTGAATACATCTCCCAATATGCCGGTACGTAAAATATCGAATGCTTCGAGAAAGTAATCAAGGCTGATATGCCAAAGCCCTGTGGTAACAACAGTCTGGTATTTCCGCTGCAGTTCCACCATTTTCCGGCATTCTGCAACGCTGTACCCGGTAGGCTTCTCGATATAGATTGCTTTGCCTGCAAGGCATGCCTCCGCAAACATTATTGCATGCCAGTGGTCGGGAGTGGCAATAATAACAGCGTCTATATCTTTATCATCAAGAAACCGGCGAAAATCATGGTATAGCTTAATATTGCCGGCCCGTGACGGAAACTCTTTTTCAAGGACGGCGGTCTGTTCCCTCAGCCTGACCTGGTCAACATCACACATGGCGGTACAATGCACCCCTGGATCGGCCCTGAGCAGGTACTGCATATTAACGGTACCAAACCAGTTAACACCTATTACACCCACGTTGATGCGGCCAGCCGGTGTGGATGATCCATAGAGATCATGAGGCATTGACGAGTATAATCCGGCTCCCGCCATTGCTATTGCCGATTTCTTAAGGAATGATCTTCTGCTGCTGTTTTTCATAAATTTTAATTTTTTCAATATCAATATCATTATGTTAATATACACCCAAACCGGTTGCTGCCCAGAAAATACCACCGTATATATGGTCAAGGAACCTGCTGTCCCTGTAGAGCGAAGGCATATGCCCCAAAGAGGTCTGAAAAGACCTACCCCCATCAAATTCATGGTACCAGGCTATTGGATGGAAATCACCCATGTAAGCTGTTCTTGTATCATCACCCCAGGTCCTGCGGGGATCATATGTCGATTCATCTACTGTAAGAAGGTAATTAAGACCGGGAGTCAGCTCCGGGCCAAATGCATACCATTCGTCAGTCCACAGCCACCTGTCAGGCAGATGCATGGTGGACGGATGGTTTTTGTCCGCGACATGCATCACAGCAGTCTGTTCCTCTGGATGATAGGTAAAAACGCGTCCAACAAGTTGCCGGTACCAGTCACACTCGGTGGTCATTGCAGAAGCCCCGTGGATGCCGACAAACCCGCCGCCATTGCGGATAAACTTCCTGAAACTTTCAAGTTGCTCATCGTTAAAATCCCTGGTGGTGGAATGGAGAAAAACTATTACATCAAACTGTTCAAGCGCCCTGTCATTGAACATGCCGTTCACCGTGGTCCATGTCAGTCCGAAAGCATGCCTCTGTGCCATCTCCTGGAATTCAAGCAGTGCAACCGGTTCGGAGAGGTTGTGCCAGCGATCCGGACTAGTGTAAACAAGAACTTCAAACTGGTTCACGCTGTGAGGCTGGCGAAATCTGTTGTCAGGCTGGGCAACACCCCTGCCGGAAAGCAACAAAAAAAGAGTTAGTACTATAAAACAATTAATCTTTTGCATAACAGTAGTTTTAAGTATGAGAAAAATTTGCAAACCAACAAACCGGCTTATGACAATCGCTGAATTTCAAATTAATTACCTTGCAGCATTCCAGGTAAAAGAGCCGGTAACCTTCCCTGTTCTTATCCTGCCCCAAGTTAACAAAATAATTCAAACCGGGGAATTTGGATTTAAGCTCCATAATCATAATTTTGCACCTGACCATATCAGACTTCCTGACATTTCGCAAAAAGGCTACCCGCATTACCGCCAGAAATATATTCAAAAGATGACACACTCTGCCTTGTCCCGTGCACGTNTTGAAACTGCCGCTTTAGCTTTGTGCATGCTTTGCATCAGCATGGTAAAAACAGATGCCGCCATTTTTCCTGAAGGCAAGACCAAAACAAAGCTGCAGGAACTCTTAACCGATGGTTCCGACACTCTTGAGGGAACTTTCTACCTTTCTGTTTTTGAGCGTGCTGGTGATATTGCCACCATAGAAGACAGCCTGCTCCACAGGCAGGATGTCATCTTCTACGGAGGGTTTGAAGAAGGTTACAACAATACGCAGTGGAGAAACAGGTGGGGGATTCCATGGGTCAACAGGGGTCCTGCCAACCATGTGACAGACAATCATTTTATTGGTGAAAAATCCTTGCGGGTAAGCTACCCGGAAGGAGGCGTGGGTCCGGGTGAGACGGGGGGACAATTTCCAATGGTTCTTACAAATATGGAAGGGCTCACAGAGGGTTATTACCAGGAGCTTTACCTGCGTTATTACGTAAAATTTGAAGAAGGTTTTGATTTCAGGCGGGGAGGCAAACTACCCGGATTAATGGGTGGCGGCAACTCATGGTCCCGTTCAGGAGGTGATCAGCCGGATGGCACAAATGGCTGGACCCTGAGGTTTATGTGGCGCAGTCAAGGTACTTTAATGGTCTATGCATATGTTCCCCCAAGCGAGAATGGGAAATGGGGCGGAGTTCAGTGGGGTCAGAACATTGACTGTGATTTTGCCGCAGAACCGGGCAAGTGGCACTGCATTGAACAGTATGTCAATGTGGGCACCCCTGGACATGATGACGGTAAACTGACAGTATGGATAGACGGAGAAAAAAGGCTTGATATAGACGATATGCGCTTCTGGGATGTTGAAAATAATTACGGGCGAATTGGCGGAGTTTATTTCTCGACATTTCATGGTGGCAGTACCTCCGATTGGGCACCAAGGACAGATTCATATGCCCAGTTTGACGGTTTTGTCATGGCACATGAAAGAATAGGCGAGGTCAGAAGGGAAAAGCCTGAGTTTATATTTGATTCAATCTCCCTGCCTGACGGGTACAGGGGACTTCGTTACAATGCCGCTATCAATGCAGCATCAGGTGGGTTACCCCCTTACCGGTGGTATGCGGCAGACAATTCTCTTCCTTCAGGCATGGACCTTTCGCGTGAAGGTAAACTGACCGGCTTTCCTGAAGAGGAAGGGATCCATGAACTGACCATAGAAGCCAAAGATCAGTCCGGCGAAATAAGATCCCTGCAGACCTCTGTCACTATCCTGTCAGGTGAGAACGTAAACCTGGCCAACGGACACACAATATCAGACCACAGCGGGAATTTCGATCCGGGCAGTCCGCCTCAGGGCCTGTGGGACGGAGATGTATCAGGCGATCCTTCCAATTCGCCCGGAGCCGGTGACATAGGTTCATTCTGGGCGGAATGGGATCTGGGTAAACTGTTCCGGGTCTCACTGATCAGGATCTTTGGTGAAGAAGAAGGTGAATGGATCAGCAATCACTATACAGTCAAAACACGGAAAGAGACCTCGGAAGAATGGAAAACCCTGATTGATAAGGAAGACTGCTATTCAAGCCAGTGGATCGAGACCCGTCTTGATGATTCTGCAAGGTACCTGCGACTTGAGGTTACCGGCGACACAATAGCAGGAGCCACCCGCGTAAGAGCCTTTGAGGTTTATGCCGGCGAAGGTTTCACAAGGTCAGCCGAAACAGACAGTATGGAGATAATTCCTGCAGCACCGGTAGCGGGTGATACGGTTATGCTGTTAACACATGTATCGTTTAATGCCGTTGATAGCAGGCTAACGGACTACAACGTACATATCAGTGAAGACACTATACATGTCCACACCATCTACACCACCGGGAACAGGAATGAATTATTCAGCTCTGCCGACACACTGGAGCTGGGAACACTCGACGCAGGTGATTACATTCTTTGCTATTATTTATCGACTGATACCTCCGGCCCGGGAGAATACCTGGCAACAGACACATTGATTTTCACGGTAGATGTTGCCACAGGACTGAATATATCAGAGATCCCGATCAACCAGATTAAGATATATCCAAACCCTGCATCGGAAACGTTGTCTATTGATCTGACAGAACTGACAGGAGTAGACATCGCCATTTATTCAGTTACAGGAACTAAAATAAGTACGATAAAAGATGCATATGGCATACTGGCAATAGATATCAGTAACCTTTCCAGAGGAGCATACATCATTACATGGTCCGGTAAAAACATGACAACAGGATCATCTGTTTTCGTTAAGAATTGACAAAGACCTGTTGCGGAGAACTGTCCGGAACAGAAACTTTAGCAGATGAGGAAAACTGCCCTTTCGATCTTACCGCAAATCTATAACTACCTTACCCGTTTCACTGGTCAGGTCCACTTCCCGGGTAACTCCGTTAGCCGTAATCTTGTACCGGCCGAAAAAAGCTGGCACTGAATACTCTCCGTTACCGCATGTTTTGCTCTCTTCCCTGGTCCACCATTCATGATAAACCAGTTCCCGGTATGCCTGTAAGGCAGGGGTCGGTGTCCAGTCCCTTTTATAGAGGGATGAAGCAGGAATCCAGTTTGCCCCTTCCCAGAATCCCCATAAGAGGATGCCCTTGACAGAGGGGTGGGCAAAACATATCCTGAAATAGTCAACCAGGTCTTTTGCCTTAATTTCCTCTTCTTCTTCAGTCATTTGCAAAGTCCGGTCATAGTGAAACTTCGATCTCTGTCCAGGCATATTGAACTCGGTAACTACAACGGGCAGTCCGAATTGTGCCAGTGAGTCAAGCGCCCTGCTTAGTTCATTCCGATCAAAAGATGCGGCGTGAAGATGTCCCTGTACCCCGATCCCGTCAATCGGCACACCCTGGTCAAGCAACAGGCGTATATGGGCCAGATATTCATTCAGCTTAAACCCTGTCAGAATATCATAATCATTCAGGTAAAGCCTGATGTCAGGATCACCCAACCTTGCCCATTCTGCCATCTTTCTGGTAATATCGGGCCCCAGCCTGTCTTCGTAATAGTTTCCGTGTATCATCTCGTTGTTCAGATCATATTCTGCGAATCGCCCCTTGTAACGTGAAGCAATTGTAAAAGCACGGTTTTTGATTTCCTCTTCCAGTTCATCATCAGGAAGATCTTTTAACCACTGCTGCACAAACCTGGGGATACCCCAGAAAAGGTTATGTGCCCTGAGCGGAAGGTCATTCTCCTCGGTCCATTCAAGCATTGCATCGACAACAGAATAGTTTACCTGCCCTCTGCGTCTCTCCATATCATGCCACTTAACCGCATTCTCAGTTACCGCCGAGTTGAAATTCTCCAGGAACTTCTCTTTGTATTGGTTCAGATCATATTCGGAAAGTGAACCGTTAAATGGAGAGTTGGCAATTGCAGCACCGAACCAGAACTCGTGTCTGATCTGTTCAACACTTACATCTGCCTCAGGCTCGGCAAAAATGGTTATGACACCCTTACGGTGCATTTCGACAGCCTTGTCGAGCTCCGGATCATTAGTTGAAGCCACTGTTGAACATAGCGCCAGCATAGCCAAAGAAATCAAATTCATAATTGGTTTTTTAGAGGTTTCCAAGATTTATCACCCTGAACATCATTACCGGCATTGCAGGCAGCGAGGACTAAGGCAGTCACTGCCGGCAGAGAAAAATAAAAGATAGCCAGCTTTTTCATAACAAATTTGTTGTGGAATGTATTACTTCTCAATAACCATCCTGGTGTATCCGAGCGAACCGTTAAACCCTGCTCCCTGTATCGTCACATCCAGCCGCCCGGATTCCTTGTCAACCGGCATAAAGAAATTGACCGTACCATCTTGGCCGGTCAACAGATTGGGCTCCCAGTAAATGATCCTCTCCTGGTCGGGATCGCCGGGAATTCCCTCATAGGAAACCATATCAGTATAAAAATCACGAACCTCATGGTACCCCTGGACCATCAGATGCATCACATCAACAAGTCCGGTATACCCGGGTTCCTTTATATAAGCGATAACAACCCCCGAACCGCCCCGCGATCCGAATGCCACGGTGCTGGAATGTCTGAATATCTCGATCCTTTCAACATCCCTTATCGGGGTGCTGACAAACCAGCTCCGGTCAACAAACCGGCCGTTGATCATATACTCTACCTCGGTCCTCCCGTAGACACTTGTCAGACCATGCAGCCTCACATAATCCCCCTCAACAATCAGACCTACAGCCCTGTTTTTCAGAACCTCAAGCAGGTTGTGCTCGATCATGTCATCATGGTCAATAAAGATTGTCTGGTCAGGCCTTCCGTATTCATGTGCCACTGCAATGCGTCCGGGTGCAGTCGCATATGTTGGTCCAGACCTGCTCCGGTCCCTCCGCCAATCCTCCCCACGGCTTGTTACCGCGCGTTTCCTGGTATGGATACCGGGATCTGTGTCATAACCCCAGGGCTCACTTATACTCAGCTCAATTTCAGGAGGATAGTTGCTCGCAATTCTCCTGCCCTTCAATTCCATCCTTACCTCACCCTCATAATACATATTCGGGAAGGCAAAATATCCGCGGTCATTTGTTGTGATTATATATTCATCATCATAACCGCTTTTGACTGTCAACTGAAGCGGATGGTCCTGAATTGGATTATCAGTTGCCGGATCTTTTACCCGTCCCGCAATACTCAGTCCGGGTTGACCGGAATAATTTATCCGGGGCATATTTCCTGCCAGAACGTCCTCCCATCTGAACCTCCTCCACCCATAGGTAAGAAGCAAATGATCGGCTGTAAGCATACCTTCCTCTCCTTTCTCGATGTAAAGATCAGGATGTTCTACCATCCCACCCAGATCGGAGCTGAAGAGCACGTATGACAGGATACCCGGTGAATGGCTTTCCCGGTCTGGCTTGCCGGTAACAGCTGCCAGGGAAAAGGTCCCGCTTACAGGATTTCCATGGCTGTCTGTCACATCAAGACTGAAGGTTATGTAATCCCTTTCAAACAGGTCTACGGTGTCGATCGTTGCAGAGAACCTGAGAATATCTTTTCTGTCTATAAATACAAGCCTTTCGGCAACAGGAATATAATCGCCGGTAAAGACCGTGAAGTGAGCAATTCCCGACGGGAAGAGCTCCCTGTCAATATCAACCTCAAGGATACCATCACCGGCCCTGTACGCACCGGCAAAATGGACTTTGCCTCTTGTATGTCCGACAATGACCACCTCCTGCCGGTCATCAGGGTTTACCCCTGCACCAGCTGCTGCTGTAAGCCTTACCTTAATATTTTCCTCATCCTGGTCGATCCGTAAAGCATATCCCTGCTCCCTCGCCTGCGGCAGGTTGAACCGTTCCTGCCTGCCTCCGTTCACTGAAATGAGCGCCCTGTATTGATTACCGGCATCGGGTTCAATGTCAAAGATCCCAATTCCTGCAATGTCTGTTTTAAGCCTGGCAACCACATTTCCGTTGCGGTCAATTACCTCCCCTTCCGCATCCTGCCCCCTGCCCAGCTTATCTGCTACTTTAAAGGCAACACGGTTGACAGCACCGGCCACAAGATTGCCGCCTTCAGGGAAGAATGCAATCTCATAATTACCGCTCATCCTGTCAATCTTCCTGTTAAAAAGCCTGTTCCTTAAAACGTCAACCCGCCCGATCCTATTCTCGTAAGCGGTATTCCTTATGTAAAGATGCCTTGTGAAATAGTACTCCTCTCCAAAATTCCTCATCCACGTTGTATATGCCCTGAGAATGTAGTTGCCGTCAGGCAGATTTGAACTAAGCACAATATCGCCATGAGCTCCGCCCTCAGAGGAAAGCAGCATTCTGACCGCCACAGATTCCCCCCGCGAATCAATCAGGTCAACAAACAGGTTATTCATCTCTTTTACCGGGACATTGGTTATCCCGTCAAGAAGGTATGCCCTGAACCATATTGTTTGTCCGGCCCTGTAAGAGGAACGGTCGGTATGAAGATATACCTTCTGGGGACTCACAAATGCAGAATAGGATTCCAGACTGTCAACAACCGGCTTTTCCGAAAGGGGGTCTTCTGCAAATGAAAGTGAAGGGAAAAACAAACGTAAAACAAGGATTAAAATGATCGTCACAACTGCTCTCATACAGGTCCGGTTTATCAATAAACAACAATCAGGTTTTACCTGGCTGTTGTATCCCATGAAGTTCCTAAACTAAAAAATAAACGACAAAAGGCCAAAATAAAGTCTGTGAAACCATAAAGTTTAATAACTGGTCCCTTATTGCCCGGCCGGGTTTACAGCCAGGGATGAGTAACCGGGACCCAAACAAGTCAGAACGACCCGCATCAGGGAGCATATCCGCATAAGCGAAAATAACCCTCATCAGCGAATGCAATGCACATCAGGGAAATGAGCCCGCATCAGGGAGCCGGCTCAGGAATACTCCCCGAAAAACGCAGCCTCAAAGCATAGGCAGGCTCTTCAGCAGGTTTCTCCGGCAGTCTCAGGTGCAGTGCGTCATCATACTGGTAATGGTCTACCGGAATATAAGCGCCCTTCTCTGGTCCCAGCAGTGACACCTCCTCAAGGCTATCGAGCGACGTACCCTTCCCCGAAAGGGAACTTACCGAAACAATTCCGTCATCAGGCCACCCCAGAACAATAGCATACAGAATACGGTTGTCCTTGCTCCTGGTGAACCTGATGTCAGAGGCGGTACCTTCACTGGGTGCCTCAAAGCTTCCGCCGCCGGTGTGCAGGTGGCCGGCTCCCATTTTGGTCGGCCCCTCACCGTACCTGGACCATGCCCTGG
>SL_3KL_010_SEDDRAFT_10004070_pt1 | contig 13253 bp, 10 predicted proteins | sample SodLakKL_010_SED_2_FD_10381 | JGI IMG/M metagenome (IMG submission 10381)
GCCGAGGGTCTCGATGTTCGCGCGAGTTTCGCGGACCACGTCGTCCACGGAGCCGAACGGCAGTGCCCGCTGGTTGTCGACGGCGCCGTGAAATATCAGCGCCTCGCCAAAATCCCGCTTCAGGCCGGCACGGTCCATGCCCGGGCAGAGGTGTTGGATTGGATTGAGGATATCGACGCCGCATGCGATCAGGCTGGGGATCAGATCGCGGATTGCGCCGTCCGAGTGGAACTGGACTTTCTTGCCGTGGCGGTGAACGATCTCGCACCAGCGCGTGAGGCGGGCTTCAAAGAATTGCTTCCACACCGCCAGCGAGATGAGCGGTCGATCCTGCGTGCCCATGTCATCGCTTATGAACACAATATCGAGGGTGTCGTCCAGCTCGGAGAGGTAGCGTTCCAGCATCTCCGTCTGGATGCGATCAATGTGGACCAGGGCGGCCTCAAGGATCTGCGGTTCCACGAGGACATCCATGAGCGCATTTTCGAGTCCCCGCATTTGGCAGTACACCTCGAAGTGCGAGATCCACGGTCCAATTGTTGCGAATCCGAAATCGCGGGCGCGTTCGGCTGCGGCCCGGGCTTCCGCGTAGTCGAATCCATCCGGGTCCGGCCACTCGGAGTACGCATCGACATCGGCCGGACTCGCGGCGGCGTGGAGCGGCGCATCCGCGACCTCGTTGTACGTGGCGGCGCCCGCCTGGACCGCGCGGGTCGCCACGCCCCAGAGATTGCGGGTGCCGCCCTCATTCGGGTCCACGACGCGTCCGCGGTAGCGTGGGAACACCCAGACGATCTTGTCCAGTCCCAACGCCTGGTAGACCGCGAGTTCATCCTCCTCCCCGGTATGGGCGCGGAGGGTGTCGAGGACTTCCCGGGTACACCAGAGGTCGACGGGACATCGATCGACGGTCCGGCGTTCAAGCGTGGCGGAGATGCGTTCGGAGGCAGTCATGGGAATTCAGGTTACTCGGGCGATTCGCGGCGGCAGGGCCATTTGCAGGGCTTCCTTTGGGTTTGGCCGCTCGTGCATTCGCCCACAGACGCAGGATTTCGGGTGGGGCGGCACGCGTCAAGCGTGCGTGCGGGGTGATTCATCCGGAAGGATTCCTCGTTTGACGTAGACGGGTCGCGCCACCCGGCGGATCGTCGGGAGGCTCCATGCGAATGCGCCACCGGCGACCATGCAGAGCATGGCCGCGATCACGATCGTGGTCGGAGCGCCGATGGCGCTGGCGGATTTGCCGAATACGAGGGCGCCGATGGGGAGGGCGCCCATGAACGTCATGCCGAAGAGGCTCATCACGCGGCCGCGGCGGCGGTCGTCCACGAGCGTTTGGATGATCGTGTTCGTGGCGACGATAGCGGTGAGGCTGCTTCCCCCGGCCAGGAGCAGGAGTGCGGTTGACAGCCATACCTGAGTGGAGACTGCGAAGAGGGCCAACGCGACTCCGAACGTCAGGGTGTTGAGTACGATGACCCTTCCGAGGCCGAGGACGCTCTTACGCGACGCCAGGAAGAGCGCTCCAATCAACGCGCCGCAACCTCCCGCCGCCATGAGGATTCCGTAGGTCCCTGAATCGCCTCCGAGGATCTGTCGCGCAAAGATGGGCAGCAGTGTCGCGTAGGGGAGTCCAAAGAGGGAGATTGCCCCCATCAGGAGTATGAGCGCCCGGGTCGGGGCGAATCCGAACGCGTAGGCAAATCCCTCCTTCATCTCGCCGAAGATATCTTTGTCCCGGGGCAGCCGCTTGCGCGGTGCGATGCTCAGAGCGAGCATGCTGGCGATCACGGCGATATACCCGATTCCACCGATCAGGAAACAGATTCCCTCGCCGTGCGCTCCGAAGAGCGGGATGATCACCGCACCGGCGACGACGGGTCCGAGCAAGCGGGCGCTGTGGAAGATCGATGAGTTGAGCGCTATGGCATTGGAGAGCTTCTCGGGGTCTTCGACGATATTGACGACCAGCGCCTGGCGCGCCGGCATCTCAAACGCTTTCGCGATTCCGAGGAGGGCGCAGGCAAAAAATATGTGCCATGTCTCCACGCGGCCGGAAAGTGTCAATCCTGCGAGACCCAGCATAGTCACGATATCGAGGAGATGCGCCGTAATGATAATGCGCCTCCGGTCGACCCGGTCGCTGAGCACCCCGCCCAGGGGCGAGAGAAAAAAGGTCGGGGCGTGCATGAAGAACCCCAACAACCCGAGCATGAGCGGGTCGCCGGTGAGTCGGTAGACGAGCCATCCCAGTGCGGCCAGGGACATCCAGTGTCCGGTCAATGCCGTCAACTGGCCGGCGAAGAAGAGCCGGTAATTTCGGTATTGGAAAGTACGGAAGAGAAACCGAACGCCGGTTATTGGTGAGGACGACGGCATAAACGTGGCGGCCTTAGTTCAAAGCACCTGGCATGCTTCGATGCAGGCGTGTGGGTCCAGGCGCATTATTTCGGCGTGCGCTCGAGCGTATTGTAGTCGACGTCGTGAGTGACATGGTTTGCGGGTGTTTGCGATTGGTCCAATGCTGTCGGGCGTAGGATGAGGCTTTTGGGATCACCGCGAACGAGCGGACTCCAGTCGCGACTGCAGTGCATTCAAAAACGGAGGGCAAGGAGAATTGCAGGAGATGAGCCCGGAGACGCCTTGCGGTTTTCTATCGCCAGTCTCTAAAAACCGATTTTGCTATGGTGGCATGCTGCAACTGCTGCGGATTCGCAACTTGGCCTTGATGGATGCGGTGGCGTTGGAATTCGACGGGGGATTCACCGCCGTCACGGGCGAGACCGGCGCCGGAAAGAGTGTCTTGCTCGGTGCGCTCAGCCTGTTGGCGGGGGGGCGCGCCGACAAATCGTTGATTCGGCAGGCTGCGGACGATTGCGAGGTGGAGGCCGCCCTGTATTTCGAGGACCCCGGATCAATCGACGCGATGCTTGATTCCCTGGGGTTGCCTGTTTGTGAAGCGGGGACCCTTTTGCTTCGCCGTACGCTCTCCCGCAAGCGTGTGTCGCAGGTGCAGATCAACGGTCGGCTCAGCACGGTTGCGAATCTGGAGGCGCTGAGCGAGTGGTGGATCGATTTCCACGGTCCCGGGGAACCGCAGAAGCTGTTTCACGTGAAGTGGCAACTGGAGCTTCTCGATCGCTTCGCGCGCAACGGTACGGCGCGTGGTGCCTACATGGCCGCGTTTCACACCTGGCGGGAGCGCTTGGACGCAATGGCCACGGTGCGCGAGCGCGATCAACTCGACGACGATGAAATGGCCCTTCTCCGGAATCAGCTCGAACGGATCGAAAGCGCCGAGTTGTCGGAGGAGAGCGTCGAGACACTCGAACGCGATTTCTCAAGGCTATCCCAATCTCAGAGAATTCGCGAACTCGGCGATTCGATCGCCGGCGGACTCGGAGTCGACGAGGAGGGTGTCGGTGCCCGGATGGGATCATTGCTCCAGGAAGCGCGGGAGTTGGGTCGAATCGACCCGGATGCTGCATTGCTCGCGGAGCGATTGGAATCCCTGATCATTGAAGCGGCGGACCTGGCCGGGGAGTTTGAGGGGATCGCACGGGCGGCCGCGTTCGAGGAGGAGGAGGCTGCGCAGATTGAGGATCGTATGCAGCGCTGGCTGGACCTGAAGCGGAAGCATGGCGGCAGTGTGGGGGCTGTTCTCGCGAAGCGGGACGAACTCCGTGCGCGCCTGGAGATGCAGGGGGACATGGAGGGAACCTTGCATCGGCTCGAGGTGGAGGCCGTTTCGGCTCGGGAGGACGCCGCGGCGCGTGCGGTCGAACTGCGCAAGACCCGTGAACAGGCTGCCCGCAAACTGGAAAAGGAAGCCGCGCGCCTCATCAACCTCCTTGGTTTTCGCAGAGCGAAGTTCGCCATCGAGATTGTAGCGGAGTCCGACATGCGCGAGCACGGGGATTGCTTTTGCCGTTTTCTCTTCGCACCCAACGCCGGGCAAGGCCTCATGCCGCTCGACAAGATCGCCTCCAGCGGTGAGATCGCCCGTGTCATGCTTGCTTTGAAAGCCGCTCTTGCGCGGGTCGACGCCACCCCGGTGCTCGTATTCGATGAGGTGGATTCGAACGTGGGGGGTGAAACGGCCAAGGCGGTTGGTCGTGAGCTGGCGGCGCTTGGGGAACGGCATCAGGTGCTGTGCGTGACGCATTTGCCCCAGGTGGCCGCGTTGGCTCAGCGACATTTCGTCGTGACGAAGAACCAGAGCGCGCGCACCACCACGGTCGCCATCGCCCCGATTCACGCAGCGAGGGAGGAGCGGTTGACGGAGCTGGCGCGGATGCTCGGGGATCGCAGCTCCGACAGCGCGCTTCGCCATGCCGCGGAACTGATGGAGTAGGAAGGGTTTCTGGGGCGTTTTCAACAGCCTGCCACTGACGATTCTCCCAGCCGGAAGAACCGTTCCGCATTGCGCGTGGTTGTCGCGGCGAGGGTTTCGAGGTCGATTCTTAGAACTTCGGCCAGCCGTTCGGCGGTGTGGCGCACGTAGGCGGGCTCGTTCGGTTTGCCTCGATGTGGCTCCGGAGTCAGGTAGGGAGCGTCGGTTTCCACCATCAATCGATCCAATCCTTGAACCCGCGCGGCCTCGCGAATCGTGTCGGCGGACTTGTAGGTGACGATGCCGGTAAAGGAGGCGCGCGCTCCGCGCTCCGCGAGTGCGCGCATCTCATCGGGACCGTCGGCGAAGCAATGGAAGACGACGCGCGCCCAGTCGATTCCGCTCTCGTCGATACACCGAACGCACTCGGTGAATGCGCCGCGGGAGTGAACCACGACGGGGCAATCCATCTGCAGAGCCAGGTCCAGTTGAGCGCGAAACGCCGAGACCTGGCGGGCTTTGATCTCGGCCGCTTCATCGGGGAATTTTGGGAGGTGGAAGTGGTCGAGGCCGATCTCGCCCATGGCACACGGGAGCGGATCGGTTGTGAAGTAGGTGCTCAGCAGCATGATGTCCTCCTCCCAGCTCTCCTCCGCATCGGAAGGATGCAGCCCGGCGGTCCAGAACACCCGGCCCGCATGCAGCCGGGCGAGGTCGTGGTACAGGGGCCAGTCCTTGCGGCCGGTGCCCACGGTGATCAACCGGTCCACCCCGGCTTCGGCCGCGCGATCGAGCGTCGCGGCCAGCGTGCCATCGCGATGGAATTTCTCCAGGTGACAGTGACTGTCGATGAGCATGCCACAGGGTTCGTCGTGAACACTGCGTCGTAAACACAAAAATCCCGGCTTGCGTCGGACCGGACCGGTATTTTTACGCGCCGACTGCATTTTCTGCTTTTGCTCGCGGGGTTGAGATGCTTCTCTGTCCGTCTTCCGCATCGGTGTTTCAACCGGATTCGCGGGGAAAGGGAGTGCGAGGTATGGAGAATGTGATCATTATCGGAACCGGCTGTGCCGGTCTCACCGCGGCGGTCTACGCTGCGCGGGCGAACCTGAGTCCGCTCGTCCTCGAGGGGGCTCAGCCCGGCGGGCAGCTCACCACGACCAGCGAGGTCGAGAACTATCCCGGTTTTCCGGAGGGGGTGGACGGGTTCGAGCTGATGGACCGCATGCGGAAGCAGGCGGAACGGTTCGGTGCGCGGTTCGAGTTCGCGACGATCGAGAAGGTCGATTTTTCCGGTTCGGTTCGAAAACTCTACGCCGGCGACAAAATCTACGAGGCCCGCGGCATCATCATAGCCACCGGGGCCTCTCCACGCCTGCTCGGGGTTCCGGGGGAGTCGGAGATGTTCGGGGGCAAGGGGGTCACAACGTGCGCTACCTGTGACGGTGCGTTTTACCGCGACATGGATGTCGTTGTGGTCGGGGGAGGGGACTCGGCGTGCGAGGAAGCGCTGTTCCTAACCCGCTTCTGCTCCAAGGTGACGCTGATTCACCGGAGGGATACGCTGCGCGCCTCCCAGATCATGGCCGATCGTACGCTCGCCCATGAGAAGGTCCACCCGGTCTGGGACTCCGTTGTCGAGGAGATCCTTGCTGATGAGAGCGGCCAGGTGCGCGGCGTGCGCATCGCCAACCGCGACTCCGGGGAGCGCTCGGAGATTTCCTGCAAGGGCGTCTTCATTGCGATCGGGCATATCCCCAATACCGCTCCGTTTCGCGAGTTCCTTGAGGTGGATGACCTGGGTTATTTTGTACCGGAGGCGGGGAGTGCCATTCGTACCCGGGTACCCGGGGTGTACGCCGCCGGGGACTGCTCCGATCACGTGTACCGGCAGGCGGTCACCGCCGCCGGACTCGGGTGTCAGGCTGCCATCGAATGTGAGCGATGGCTGGCGGAACAGGAGTGATGCGAACGCGCCCATACCGCGCCGTGCCGGTTGGCTGTCCGCGTTAGCGGGTCGAACGACACCGCCAGCGCGCCGGTGAGGGTTCCCCTCCAACATGGACACGATCGAGCAACCCGGTCCCTGCCAAAGCCGTCGCAACCTCCGGATCTGTACGGCCGAGGGTATTCTGGCGACGCCGTTCGTATTCATTGCGATTCCGGGCAACTTCATCATGGCGGCGCTCGTGACCCAGGTCTTCGGCATCGAGAAGGCCGTCTATGGGCTGATCGTCTCAATGCCCGCCTGGTTCAACGCTTTACAGCTTTTCATCATTCCATGGCTCAATCGTTTCATGAGCGTCCGCAGTCTGAACCTCGGATTCGCCTGGGCTCAGGTGGCCATGTGGGCGCTGCTCACCGCAGCCCTCCCATTTATCCCGCGCGATGATGCTCAGAGCGCCGCGCGCATCCTCTTCTTCCTGCTCGCCCTCTCAAGCCTTGTCGGGTCGGTCACCGGCGTTGGATGGACCTCGTGGATACAGGAATGGATCCCGGCCCGCATTCGGGGCAAATATTTCGGCAGACGCAACCGCCTCGTTGGACTGGCGACGATCGTATTCCTCCTCCTCGTCGGGAAGCTTGTCGAAACCCTCGGCGCTTCGATCGAAACGTATGTCATACTCTTCGCAACCGCCACGATCCTGCGGGCCGGATCCGTCTGGCTGCAGTACGGGATTCGCGTTCCCCGGCCAGAGGGGGCTACGGCAATCCACGTGCGCTGGACCGAACAGATCGTGGCCGTGACCCGGAATCGGGCGTTTCTGCACTTCGTCGGATTCAGTGCATTCGTGGCGTTCTGGATGAATTTCGTCGGTCCGTTCGTGCCGATCTTTATGTTCGACCATCTCGATCTCGATCTGGGAATCGTGACCCGCTTCGTCATCATTGCCAGCCTCACCAGCGCTCTCGCACTGCCGCTCTGGGGTCAATTGCTCGACCGCTACGGCTGCAAAGTGGTCATCGTGCTGTCGATCGTGCTCTGGGAAGTGCATAATTATCTGTATATTATCCTCACACCGGCGCTCTCATGGATGCTCTACCCGATGTGGTTCTGGGGTGGGATGGTCTCGGGAGGATTCTGGCTCGGCTCGTTCACTATGCTCCTCAAACTCCTCGGGCGGGAAACCAAGACAACCGGGATCAGCTTTAACCTCGCCGTCTCGTCCGTCGCCGCGGCACTCGCCCCAATCTGCGCGGGAGCGCTCCTCGGCAGCGTTTCCGACGCCGGCAGCCAGCTTCTTGCCTATCGCATCGTGTTCGGAGTCAAATCAACCGCCGTTCTCCTCGCCCTCTTCTGGCTTGCACGGGTCGTTGAACCCCGATCCGTTGCCTTGCGCTCGGTGTTCGGGTCGATGCGTACCATGCGCCAGACCCTTCTCGTTGATGGACTGGCCTTTTTCGCCAATGTCACCATGGTGCGCTCCTCCAAGCGCCGGAGAGGATCCACTGAACTGAGGACCGTCCGTCCGGAAGAGGAGGATGGATGACAAGCGGCGGTTCGCTCAGATTCTCCTTATTATCAAGAAGATAAAATTAGAATGAATACAAATCTCAAAAAATCCTTGAATTTGGAATAATTCCAAGTATCGTTTGCTTCGAATGCTAGGAACGATGCGACAAATCACTGAGAGAGACAGGAAAAACCTGACTGCTGCGCTGGAGCGATCCGGCTTGCGTGCGACTCGACAACGCGAGCAGGTTTTTGGCGTACTGGTGTCGCAGCGGGACCATCCGACGGCGGAGGAGGTGTTTGCGCGGGCGCGGAAGCAGCTGTCGACCATTTCGCTGGCGACGGTCTACAATTGCCTCGAGACGTTGGTTGAGTGCGATCTGATCAAGAAACTCAACTACGAACGGGAACCGAGCCGGTATTGCCCCAACCACGGGGAGCATGCGCATTTTCTGGATGAGGCGACCGGCCGGGTTTTCGACATCGATATCCCGAAAGACTTTCACGAGACACTGACAACGATCCTTCCGAAAGGATTTGCAGCGAACAAAATCAAACTGAGTTTTTCCGGGCGGGTGGAGCCGGAAGCGGCGGAACGGCAATCCAACTCCTCTGCATCCACCGTTTGGGAGCATATCGATCAACCCAACAATCAAACCAAACAGAACCGATCCAGATGAGTGCACTCGAGATTAAGAACCTGAGCGTCAGGGTGGCGGGGAACGATGTCATCAACGACTTCTCTCTGACCGTGCCCAAGGGCGAAGTTCACGCCCTGATGGGGCCCAACGGAGCTGGGAAGAGCTCGCTTGCGAAGGCGCTGGCCGGCCACGAGGACTATGAGATCACGCGTGGCGAAGCGCTGCTCGATGGCCGTGATATCGTTGGTATGGAGCCGGATGAGACCGCGCGTGCGGGGCTTTTCATGGCTTTCCAGTATCCGAGCGAGATTCCCGGTGTTTCGATCGCAAACTTCCTGCGGGCGGCGCTCACCGCGCGACTTCCGGAAGGCGAGACCTTAAAGGCGCCCGCCTTCTACAAGGAGCTTTACCGGGCCATGGACGAACTGAAGATCGATCGGAGCTTCACCAGCCGTCCGGTGAACGAGGGGTTCTCCGGCGGGGAGAAGAAACGCTGCGAGATCCTGCAGATGTCGGTGCTGAAGCCGAGTTTTGCGGTCATGGATGAAACGGACTCCGGGCTGGACATCGACGCGCTGCGCATCGTGGCCGAGGGAGTGAATGCCATGCGCGGTCCGAACATTGGATTTCTCGTGATCACCCACTATCAGCGTCTTCTCAACTACATCGTGCCCGACAAGGTGCATGTGATGCACGAGGGCCGCATCGTCAAAACGGGCGGCAAGTCGCTGGCGCTCGAGTTGGAAGAGAAGGGCTACGATTGGTTGAAGTCCGAGCTAACGCCGGCCGAGGCCGGCTGATCGGTCTCGCTGCAGCACGAGCGCGTTCTCCTTCGTTTTAAACACCATCAAGTTCAAGACGTTTTCCACATATGTCAGATCCCGCAACCAATACACCTGAAACGGAAGCACCCGGTCTCGATTTCGACCGAGACATCGGCAACTTCCACTACGACACCAAGTACGAACACGACGCCGGCGTCGGATTGAGGCCGGAGACGCTTGACTATATTGCCGACGTCAAGGGTGAGGACGACTGGATCCGTGCGTTCCGGCACAAGGCGCTCAAGATCTTCGAGTCCAAGCCGATTCCGACGCACTGGGCGTCGAAGGATCTCGAGGCGATCGATTACGACAAGATCCGCTACTACCTTTCGACCGGTCAACGTCCGACGCGCAGTTGGGATGAGGTTCCGGACGACGTGAAGAAAACGTTCGAGCGGCTGGGAATCCCGGAACAGGAACGCAAATTCCTGGCCGGGGTCGAGGCGCAGTTCGACTCGGAGGCCTCCTATTCGAACATGAAGGAGGAGCTGGCGAAACAGGGCGTGATCTTCGTCGGATCGACTGAAGGGCTGATGGAGCATCCCGAGATCTTCCGCAAGTATTTCGGCAAGGTAATTCCCGCGGGCGACAACAAGTTTTCCGCGCTGAATTCGGCCGTCTTCTCCGGCGGGAGTTTTATCTATGTGCCGCCGGGGGTGAAGGTGAAGCAGCCGCTCCAGGCGTATTTCCGGATCAACGCGGAGAACTTCGGGCAGTTCGAGCGGACACTGATCATTGCCGACGAGGGGGCCGAGGTCACCTACATGGAGGGTTGTACCGCGCCGAAATTTGAGACGACGACGCTCCACAGCGCCGTGGTCGAGCTCGTCGCTCTGAAGGGGGCCAAGATCCAGTACATCACCGTCCAGAACTGGTCCGCCAATGTTTTCAACCTGGTCACCAAGCGCGGTATGGCGATGGACGACGCCGAGATCAAGTGGATCGACTGCAACATTGGCAGCCGCCTCACCATGAAGTACCCGGGCGTTGTGCTGCGGGGCAAGAACTCCCGCGGCGAGGTGCTTTCCATCGCACTGGCGCACGACGGGCAGCATCAGGACACCGGCGCCAAGATGGTCCATGCGGCCGACAATACGACCTCCACGATCACCTCGAAGTCGATTTCGATCGGGAAGGGCCGGGCCACCTATCGCGGGCTCGTGACCATGCCGAAGCATCTGCAAAACTGCAAAAACAACACGGAGTGCGACGCATTGCTGATCAACGACAATAGCTGTACGGATACGTATCCGGCGATCACGGTACGGGGTGACGGCAACAGCGTCCAGCACGAGGCCTCCGTATCGAAGGTCAGCGCCGAGCAGATCTTCTATATGATGCAGCGTGGATTGAAGGAAGAACAGGCCATGAGTCTGGCTGTCAATGGATTCGTTAACGATCTCATCCGCGAGTTCCCCATGGAATACTCCGTGGAACTGAAGCGCCTGATCGAGCTGGAAATGGAAGGCTCCGTAGGCTGATCGAAGGCTCCGGAATCACCTTCCCAACTATTCGACAAAATCCCGTTTACTATGTCTCCAGAATCAAATCTCATGAGCCTTGATCGGAATCAACCCGAGGTTGCGGATGCCGGTCTCGGCAGCAGCTCCGTGTTTCAGGAATGCCTGTCCGGTTTCGGTTGGGCCGCACCGTGGATTCATAAGCTGAAACAGGACGCGTGGGAACGCTTTCAGCGCCTCCCTGCGCCGCACCGCAAAGATGAGCAGTGGCGCTTCGCCAGTGTCCAGGATCTTGCGTTGGACAGCTTCCGCTTGCCGGTGGTTGCCGGGGATTCGTCCGCGGGTGTTCCATCGTTCGATGCCATCCGCAACGCCTCCGCGCGGATGGTCTTTCACGACGACGCGCTGGTCGAAGCGCCGAGGCTTCCGGATACACTCCGGGAACAAGGCGTTATCTACTGTCCGATGGACGAGGCGCTCCGCGAGTACCCGGAGCTTGTGCGCGAGCATCTGCTGACCCGCCTGCCCGGCATCGGTTCACAGAAATACGAATCTCTCCACGCCGCACTTTTCCACAACGGCACGTTTCTCTATGTGCCTGCAAACGTCGAGATCGCCGAGCCGTTTATCACGGTGCATTGGAGCGGATTGGACGACGGCACCGCATTGTTTCCGCACACCCTTGTGGTTGTGGGGGACAACGCCCGCGCCACCGTCCTCGACCTGTTCCAATCCGTCGATCCGGGTACCCGGCATTTTGTTTGCGGCGTGAGCGACGTCTATGCCGGTGCCGGTTCGCACGTCCATTACGAAACGGTGCAGAACTGGAATCTCAACACGGTGGCGTTTCACCTGAATTCCGCCAGCGCTGAACGGGATGCCGCACTGAAGAGCATAACCGTGAATCTCGGATCCGCTCATACGCGCAACGAGCAGCACTGCCGCATTCTCGGTGCCGGCGCCAGTGTCGATACCGACTCGCTGACCGTTGCGAAAGGAACGCAGGAGATCGATCAACGAACCCTGCAGACCCACTCCGCGCCGAACGGGCACAGCGATCTGCTTTTCAAGAATGCGCTCCTTGATGATGCCCGAACTATTTTCTCGGGGTTGATCCGCGTCGACGAGGTCGCACAGCAGACCGACGCCTACCAGACCAACCGCAATCTCCTTCTCTCTGACACCGCGGAGGCGAATTCGCTCCCCGGGCTCCAGATCGCGGCGAATGACGTCAAATGCAGCCACGGAGCGACAACCGGGAGCATCGACGACACCAACATTTTCTACTTCCTCTCGCGCGGGATTCCGCGCCGGATGGCGGAGGAGCTGATTGTATTTGGATTTTTCGAGGAAATCGTTTCCCGTTTCGACAACGACGAGCTCTCCGACTTTGTTCGGGAGCTGGTGCAGAACAAATTCCGCAACTAGAATGTCTGACAACGACCGCATTGCAGCGCGGGATATTCCCGCAACAATTGTCCCCTATGGAGACCCGATAACGATACCGGAAGGGAGTAAGGTGACGATCACGCACCGGCTCGGCGGGAATTTCACGCTACTGTGGGAGCGTGGAATGGCGCAAATTTCCGGCGAGCACGGGGATGCGATCGGCGAGGAGAAGCAGGAGCGCCCGCAGGCAGCCGATGACGATCATGCCGGGCCTCCGAGCGATGAGGCGATCTGGGACGCCTTGAAGAGCGTCTACGATCCCGAGATCCCCGTGAACATTGTCGACCTCGGTCTCGTCTACAACATGGTGGTCCGGGAACGGGATGACGGGAGATACGTCGTTCAGGTGGATATGACCCTGACCGCGCCGGGTTGCGGTATGGGACCGGCCATCGCGCAGGACGCTAAGTTCAAGGTCGAAGGCGTGCCCGGCGTGCACGAGGCGAACGTCGACATTGTCTGGGACCCGCCCTGGCACCAGGATATGATCTCCGAGGAGGGGAAGATGGAACTCGGGTTGATCTGACCGGTTCCGGTTTTTCTCTCACGTACAGGTTGTAAGCAGCAAAGCTGCACTTACCCCGTCAGGCCTTCGTCCTCGTCCGACAACATTTCGGCGTACATAACGAGGATGCGCGCCTCACCCGGGTCCGCGTCCTCCGCTGGGTCCGGTTCCCATTGCAATCCGATGACCACGCGCGTCGTTTCGGGGTTGGGGTGGATGAGATAGTCGAGCAACCGTACCATTTTCTCGTCGTCGAGGAACTGAGCGACGAGGTTGATCAGACTTTCGCCCATTGGTTCATCCTCGTGGCGAACCAGTTGCTCCCAACGATCGAAGGACATCGCATGTGCCACGAGCAGGTGTGTCACCAGGTATACAAACATGTCGTGGGCCTCGTCGCCTTGCAGGAAGTGCTCTTCGTCGGAGAGCTGATTTGAAGTGAACTCGAGCGCCTCGACAAGCTCCTTGACCCCCTCGGCGCATTCCCCGCCTGGAATAAAGTGGACGGCCTCGGCGTCCATTCCTGTTTCCGCGGAGTCGTCGAGCATCTTCTTCAGGCGTGGGGACATCGTCTCGGAGGAGCC
>SL_3KL_010_SEDDRAFT_10004071_pt1 | contig 13251 bp, 8 predicted proteins | sample SodLakKL_010_SED_2_FD_10381 | JGI IMG/M metagenome (IMG submission 10381)
TCTCTACTGATCCAGCGGATCCCGTCCGAGGAGAAGGACCCGTCGTCCCTTTCGACTCGAGCACGCACCATTCCCCGGTCTCCCCAGTCCAGTTCCCGGTCCACCTCCCCTTCGATCTGGACCTCCGTGGGGACGGGGTGGGGGCGCTCCGGAACCCAGTCGATACTGCGGAGCCCATAGATTCCTTCCAGGGGAATGGGGTGTCGTGCAGCTCCACCCAGATCGATAAGGGAGAGAGTCATTTCCCCATCAGTGGCCAAGGCGATGGCGGCGTACCGGCCGTCGGGAGAACAAGCCAGGAGCGAACCCGGCATTCCCGTCACGTCCAGGGGATAGACGTGGTTCCCGGAAGGTTCCCAGACCAACAGTCCGGGGCTGACCCCATCTACCACAGAGAGGAGGAGGGACGGCGGGCTGTCTCCACACCAGGACATGGCGTGGATACGCTCCCATCCCCGGATGCCCAGGAGTTCGTTCCCGGGTCGCGTCACCCAGACTGAGTCATCTCCGGCCGACCCTCGACGAAGTTCTGCAATCCGGGAATGGTCTGGAGACGGAAGTCGCGTCGTTCCGCCCTCCTGGAGGCTCAGCGCTCCCAATGCGCTGGCACTCCCCGTTGCCCCCGTCTCCCTCGTGACTGCCTGGGTCCGCCAGCCTCCCATGGGATTGATGGCTGATGCTCGGGCCTCCACGGTGGAGTCCCCTTCCATCGTCAGGAGGAGCGGACCTCCTCCCAGAGGAGGAGCGACCGGGAGGGCATCACCCCGGGCTGCGTAGACGGCCGCTCCCACCAGGAGGAGGAGAAGACTCGCCACCACAGCCGTTCGAAACAGAGACCAGTGAGTACCTCCCCCGGTCGTCAACCCTACGTGGAGTTGATAGCGACGGGAGACGGCGGTCCGGAGTTCATCATGGGCGAAGGCGAGCTTGTCGCTGGCGTCCCAGTGGATGATTCGTCGTTGGATGAGCTCGGCGACGCCGTCGGTCAGCGCTGACTGGCTCATCCCTGTTCGGGCGGCTACCACCCGTGGCGAGACCGGGTGCCCGGCTCGAGCCAGGTGAGCGGCCACGAGGGACGCAGACTGGGAGAGCTGATCCAACTGTTGATTGATCAGATCCCTGAGGCTGGCAGGGAGGGGGAGGTCCTGGGGGATCTGTTCCGGGTTCAGGGTCCAGCTTCCGTCTTCGGTCTCCGACAGAATCCCCTGGTCCCGGAGCACCTTCATGAGCTCCAGAACGAAGAGGGGATTCCCTCGGCTGGCTCGGATTATTCGCCCGATCACTCTCTCCGCTTCCTGGCGGTTGGGTGCGTTGAGGGTGCGTTGAAGGAGGGTCCGGGTTTCATCTTCAGTGAGGGCGCCCAACTCCAGATGGAGGGACGTGGAGGCTCGAGCCAGGAGGTTCAGCGTTTTTCCGATCCTTGGAGAAACCGCTGGGCCACCGGTTCGGCTGGTGATGATGAAGAGGAGCGGAACGTCGCGGATCCGGGTGGCAACCCGGGCGAGGACGGATCGGCTCTCGCCATCGGCCCACTGGAGGTCGTCGACGATCACGAGGAGCGGCGCGTCTTCTGATACGGCGGAGAGCAGGTCCTGCAGGGCGTCGGTCAGGGCTGCGGAAGGGCGGGTCCGGGGAAGGCCTGCCGAGATCGCTTCCCCCTGGCTTCCTCCATTCCCCTGGGTCGGAGGCAGGGAGGGAAGGAGGCTGCGCAGCATGTCCTGGGAGCCGGCGCTGATGCCGGCGGCTCCGGAAAGCGGAAGGAGATTCCTCACCAACTCCCCCAGGAGGGCCCATTCGATGGGACGCTCCGAATCCTCGGCCTTCACCTGAACGACCCGGGCGCCTTCGCTGCGAGCCAGGAGGGCTACTTCTTCGGCCAGCCGGGTCTTTCCGATCCCGGCCTCTCCCAGAATCAGTCCAACGCTGGATTCGCCTTCCCGTGCCAGATGCCACCGTCTGACCAGGGCGGCGAACTCCCGGGTGCGGCCCGTGAACTGGAGTCGAAGGCCGGTGGAGGCCTCCGGAAGCACGGCAGGGGCACCTCGCTTGAGCTGGAGCAGACGTTCCTCAACGGCTCCGATGTCCTCCAGCGCAGCCGGATCCTCAAACCGCTTGCGGGCAGTGGCGAGAGCCCGGGCACCCTCGTCGAAGGCCCGGGACTCCAGGTGGGCTTCGGCCAGGTCCAGATGATGCTCCAGTCGGTGGGGCTGCACTTCCACCGCTTGCTCCAGCCACTGGATCGCGCTCTTTCCGGGTTGTAGCTCCCTTTCCCGGTTCCCTCGGTCGGAGAGGGCACTCCCAAATCTCTGCTCCAACTCCCTTCGGACCCCGTCGACCCACCGTTCCCATCCTGGAACCCCACGGATGTCCAGGTCCTCCATGGGAGGTCCCTTCCAGACCGCCACGGCTTGGAGAAGTCGCCCTTCTTGAAGGTGGTCCCGGAGCCGGTGGATATCGATCTCAAGAAGATCGTCCCGGAGGACCACTGGATCGTCAGAGGTGAAGGCGTCCTCGCCCAGAACGGTCCTGAGCTTCCAGAGAGCCTGGCGGAGGGAACCCCGTGCCCGCTTCCGGGGGACCCCGGGCCAGAGCAGTTTGCTCAACTCATCGCGGGGGGGAGGGGAGGGGGCCAAGGCGATGTATGCCAGGAGGGCCAGCGGCTTCCCCTGGGGAATGTCCACCACCTCACCGGACCGGGTGTGCAACTCACACGGCCCCAGGAGGTTGAGGTGATAGGTCGGTTCGGACATTCCGTCTGGCGTCAGAAGGGTGGAACCCGAAGCCACAGATGGTCTGGGGTGGAATCGACCCACCCAATGGTGCAGGAGGGTGCGACCTGCAACCCCGACCCTTGGAAGTCTGTAACTTTGTAGGAAAAATGCCCCGGGCCTTCCCTTTCCGTCAAATCAGGTGGCGGTCGAGTCCCGTCAGACATCCTCCCGATTCCCGACACACGGGATCAGGGGAGGAGTCCCTCGCTGGCGAAGTCGGCTTCCCAGGACCGGATCCGATCCTCCTGGGCCAGGGTCAGGTCCACGTCGTCGATGCCTTGGAGGAGGCATTCACGGCGGAAGGGAGGAATCTGAAAGCTGGCGACAAAGCCGTCCTCCCCCTGAACGGTGCAGGCCTGCAGGTCCACGGTGGCCCGGTATCCCGGGGTTTCCAGGGCTCGGTTCATGAGGGTTCCCACTTCTTCTTCCGACAGGGTCACGGGTAGGAGCCCGGATTGATAGCAGTTGCTGAGGAAGATGTCGGCGAAGGCCGGTGCCAGGATGGCCCGAAAGCCGAAATCGGATAAAGCCCAAGCGGCGTGTTCCCGAGAGGAGCCGCATCCGAAATTCCGTCCGGCTACGAGAATGGGTGCGTTGGCGTAGGCCGGCTGATTCAGGACGAAATCTGCTCGGGGTGAACCGTTCTCATCGTATCGGAGATCATGGAAGAGAAAGGTCCCATAGCCAGTCCGCTCCACCCGCTTGAGGAACTGCTTGGGGATGATCTGGTCCGTGTCCACATCCACCCGGTCCATGGGAGCGATGGGGCCTGCGGCCTGGCGGAAGGGTCTCATGACTGATCCTCCCAGTTTCGGATGTCCACGAAATGGCCGGCGATAGCTGCCGCCGCCGCCATGGCCGGGCTCACCAGGTGGGTCCGTCCGCCTCGGCCCTGCCGTCCCTCGAAGTTGCGGTTGGAGGTGGAGGCACAACGTTCTCCCGGTTGGAGGATGTCTGGGTTCATCCCCAGGCACATGGAGCACCCTGCCTCCCGCCATTCGAAGCCTGCCTCCATGAAGATCCGGTGCAGTCCGGCGGCTTCCGCCTCCCTCTTCACCTGAGTGGACCCTGGGACCACCATGGCGCTGACGGATGGGTGGACGTGGCGGCCTCGAACGATCTGTGCCGCTTCCTTCAGATCCTCCAGGCGAGCGTTGGTACAAGAGCCGATGAAGACCCGATCCAAGGGGATGTCCTCCACCGGGATGCCCGGCTCAAGCCCCATGTAGTCCAAGGCCCGAAGGGCGGCCTCCTGTTCGGAGCGGGAGGGTAGGGTGGACGGGTCGGGGATCGCCCCCGTCACGGGCACCACCATCCCAGGGGTGGTTCCCCAGGTGACCTGAGGCGCGAGTTCGTCGGCATCCAGGGTCAAGACCGCGTCGAATGCGGCGCCGGGGTCTGAAGCCAGACCAATCCAGTCCTCCTTCAAGGCTTCCAGGGCCTTGGGGCTGGGTCCGTATTTTCGCCCCTCCAGGTACTGAAAGGTGGTCGCATCGGGAGCGATCATCCCCGCCCGGGCGCCGGCTTCGATGGACATGTTGCACACCGTCATCCGGCCTTCCATGGAGAGAGATCGGATAGCCGGGCCTGTATACTCGATGACGTGTCCACGGGCTCCATCGACTCCGATTCGTCCAATGATTCCCAGGATCAGGTCCTTGGCCGTCACACCGGGCGCCAATCCTCCCTCTACCTGGATCTTCAGCGTCCGGGGGCGATCCATCCGGATGCACTGGGTGGCGAGAACGTGTTCCACCTGTGAGGTCCCAATACCGAAGGCCAGGGCTCCGAAGGCCCCGTGGGTGGAGGTGTGACTATCGCCGCAGACGATGGTCATCCCTGGACGGGTGAGTCCCAGTTCGGGCCCAATGACGTGGACGATTCCCTGGTCCGGACTCTCCACGTCGAAGAGGGTGATTCCAAAGTCCCGGGCGTTCGTTCGAAGCGCTTCGATCTGCCGCCTCGCCACGGCGTCCTTGATGGGAAGGGATCGAGGCCAGGTGGGAATGTTGTGATCCACGGTGGCAACGGTCCGATCCGGGCGCCGAACGGACCGGCCGGCCAGTCGTAGGCCTTCAAAGGCCTGAGGTGAGGTGACTTCGTGGACAAGATGGAGGTCCACGTAGAGGAGATCCGGCTGTCCCTCGGCACGGTGGACCACGTGACGGTCCCAGACCTTCTGAAAGAGGTTTCTGGGGTCAGCAACATGGGCTGGCGGCGAGTCGGCAGCCCGGGGTGCCATCCTTCCGCCGGAGCTGCTCAATTGCCACCCCCTGCCGAGGACGCAGACTGGACAGAAGAGGAGGAAGCTTCTTCGGTTCTGAGCGGGGCCACGGGGGTCAGCCAGCCGAACTGGTCCTCCTCCTCACCCTGGACGATCCGGAGAAAGGCCGCCTGGAGTCGCCGTGTCACCGGTCCCGGTTCGCCCGGTCCCACCTGGATCCTGTCCACACTCCGGACGGGGGTGACCTCGGCGGCCGTTCCGGTGAAGAAGAGCTCATCGGCAGTGTAGAGGGCTTCCCGGGGCACGGTCTCGTACCGGACGGGGATCCCCTCCCGGTTCGCCAACTGGATGATGCTGTCTCGGGTGATCCCCGAGAGGAGGGACCCATCCATCCGAGGGGTGATGAGGGCGCCGTCCCGCACCAGGAAGATGTTCTGGCCGCTGCCTTCGCTCACCAGGCCCGAGGGGGTAAGGGCGATGGCTTCGGCGTAGCCGTTGGCCACCGCCTCCATTTTCATGAGCTGAGCGTTCATGTAGTGCCCTCCAGCCTTGGCCTGGGTCGGGAAGGTGTTGGGGGCGGGACGGCTCCAGGAGGAGACGCAGACGTCCACTCCCTCTTCCAGGGCTTCCTTTCCCAGGTAGGCCCCCCAGGGCCAGCAGATCAGGTAGGTGTGCATGGGGCTTGCCGCCGGGTTGAGCCCCACTGAGCCAACCCCACGCAGGCTCAGCGGTCGAAGGTAGCAGGCGTCCAGATCGTTGGCGGCGATGAGCTCCACACTTGCCTTGGCNAGCTGATCGTGGGTCCATCCGAGCTCCATCCGATAGACCCGAGCCGAGTTCAAGAACCGGTGGAGGTGGTCCTGGAGGCGGAAGACGGCCGGCCCGTCCGGGGTGCTGTAGCAGCGGATGCCCTCGAAGATGGAGGATCCGTAGTGGACGGCATGGGTCATGACGTGAATCTGGGCGTCGTCCCAGGCGATCAACTCACCATCACGCCAGATCCAGGGAGGGAAGCTGAAGTCGCTGCTCATGCGTGTTTCTCCGGTTTGGTGGAGTCAGGTGGGAGGAGTTCCCCCGTGGGGATGAGTTGGTCCACCACCTGGCGGGTGAAGGCCTGGGTATCCAGGACAGTGTGCTTCTCGGTGGCAATGTCGGGTGTGCGGAAGCCTCGGGCCAGGACCTGTTCTACGGCCTCCTCCAGGTTCGTCGCCGCGTCGGATTGGTCCAGCCCGTGACGGAGGAGGAGGGCGGCCGATAGGATGGCGCCGATGGGATTAGCTATGCCCTGGCCGGCAATGTCCGGCGCCGATCCGTGAACCGGTTCGAAGAGGGGAGTGCCGATTCCCAGGCTGGCCGAGGGGAGGAGTCCCAGGGTGCCGGCCACGCCGGCCACCTCATCGCTCAGGATGTCACCGAAGAGGTTCGAGGTGAGGATCACGTCGAAGGCGGCGGGCCGGAGGACCAACTCCATGGCGGCGCGGTCCACGAGCATGTCCTCGTGCCGGACCCGGCTGTATTCCCAGGCCACGTCGGTCACCACCTCCCGCCAGAGACGGGAAGTTTCCAGGACATTCGCTTTGTCCACCGATACCAGGTGCCCTCTCCGTTCGGAAGCCAGCTTGAACGCGGCGTGGGCCACCCGTCGGATTTCCTCCTCGGAGTAGACAAGGGTGTTCACTCCCTTCCGGTGACTTCCCCCGGGTGGGTCCAGGGTCCGAGGCTCTCCATAGTAGAGGCCGCCCCCCAGCTCCCGGACAATGAGAAGGTCGGTGCCCCGGATCCTCTCTGGTCGGAGGGGGGAGGCATCCATCAGGGGCTCCAGGGACCGGAAGGGTCGGAGGTTGATTTGGCAACCCAGCGCCGATCGGAGAGCCAGAAGTCCGGTTTCAGGTCGCTGCTCCGGTGGGGCGGCATCGGCGGCTGGATCTCCGACCGCTCCCAGGAACACGGCGTCGGCCTGTCTGCACGCGCTCAAGGTATTGGTGGGAAGGGGGGAGCCCGTTCGGGTGACTGCGTCCCATCCGACTGGATGTTCGGTAGACCGAAGCCGGAAGCCATGGAGGGATCCGGTGGTCTCCAGCAGCTCCCTGGCCGCTGCCGTCACTTCCGGACCGATGCCGTCGCCAGGTAGAAATGCCACGTGGAAGCTGTTCATTCCGTTCATACCCCCCAGAGGTCGCCAGCGGCTTGAAGGGCCCTGGCTTCCAGGACCCTGGCTTGTGCTGCCTTGTTCAGGGCATTCAGATAGGCCCGAAGGGCGGCGTCCACCACATCGGTGGACGCTGCGCGACCCGTGAAGGTGATTCCGCGGATGCGGGCCTGGAGGGTCACCTCTCCCACCGCATCCTTTCCCGGCGTGGCTGCCCGGATGGTCAATTCCTCCAGGCGGATTCGCTCGTCCACCAATTCGTCCACGGCTGCCAGCGTGGCGGCGATAGGCCCGTCGCCGCGGGCGGTGGCGGTTCGGGGAAGGTCGCCCTCCTCCATAAGGGTGACTGTGGCGGTGGACCACTCTCCACCACAGGTCACCTCCAGCACTTCCACCTTGTAGTGGGCCGGGATGTCGTCCATGGCTCCATAGTGCAGGATGGCCAGAAGATCCTCGTCCAGAATCTCCTTCTTCTGGTCAGCCAGGAGCTTGAAGAGGCGGTACGCCTGTTCCACTTGCTTCTGGGAGAGTTCGTGCCCCAGGACCCGGTAGCGATCGGCCAGGGCATGCCGACCCGAGTGCTTGCCAAGGACCAGCCGGCTTGCTGGGACTCCCACCATCTGGGGGTCCATGATCTCGTACGTCGTTCGCTCCTTGAGCATCCCGTCCTGATGGATTCCGGCTTCGTGGGCGAAGGCGTTCTTTCCCACAATGGCCTTGTTCGGCTGGGGATGGAGCCCAGTGATACGGGTGAGGAGTTGACTGGTGGGGTAGATCCTACGGGTATCCACGCCACTGGTCACCTCCGCCAGGTCACTCCGGACCTTCAACGCCATGACGACCTCCTCCAGGGCCGCGTTCCCGGCCCGCTCACCGATGCCGTTCACGGTGCACTCCACCTGTCGGGCGCCGGCGCGGACCCCGGCCAGGGAGTTGGCCGTGGCCAACCCCAGGTCGTTGTGGCAGTGGACGGAGAGGACGAGGCTGGCGGCATTCGCTACGGTCTCCTGGATGGTCCCGATCATGTGGTCGATCTCGGAAGGATGGGCATAGCCGACGGTGTCCGGGAGGTTCACCGTCGTGGCGCCGGCCTCCACAACTGCCTCGACGACCCGTGCCAGGAAGGGCAGGGGGGTGCGGGTGGCGTCTTCCGCGCTGAACTCCACGTCCTCTACGTAACGCCGAGCCAGCTCCACGGCTTGCACGGCACGCTGGATACACTCGTCTTCGCTGATCCGGAGTTTGTCTGCAAGGTGAATGGGTGACGTGGCGATGAAGACATGGATTCGGGGATTGTCGGCTTCCTCCAATGCTCGGGCCGCGGTGGTCACATCCTTTTCCCCTGCCCGGGCCAGTGCGGCGATGACGGGTCGCTTCACCTCACGAGCAATCTTCTGGACGGCCAGAAAGTCATCGGGGGAGCTGACGGGAAATCCGGCTTCCATGACGTCCACCCCCAGGGCATCGAGGGCGTGGGCCATTCGGAGCTTTTCTGAGGTGGTCATGGTGGCTCCAGGAGATTGTTCTCCGTCCCGGAGGGTGGTGTCGAAGATCAGGACTCGNTCCATGCCGGCATCTCGCCTCCCTGTCTGATTGAGGCCCGTGGGCTCGAGGACAGGACTCGAACCAGGCCAACGAAAAACGGGCCCCCTCGTGATGAGAGGGCCCGTTCGGCTGCGTTGGTGCTGTCTTCCGTGGCGTCAACCCGGTCCAGCGCGCAGTCGGAGCTCCCCTCCCCGGCCCCCGCTAAGAAGGAGGAGGCCAAGGAGCTCGCTAAAGAGCCCGAGTGCGCTGAACTGAAGCTGGATCACGTGGTTGGTCCGAGTGGTCAATCCAAAGGTGTCTATGTTTGCTTCAGTTGTATCGGGGGGAGCTGAGGCTGTCAAGGGGCCTGGAACGAGGAAGGGGCCCGACGCGCAGTGCGTCGGGCCCCTTCCGTCTCCTGCTTCGGACTCCAGGTCAGAACCTGAAGCCCCTGTCCCAACCCTTACCGCTGGACGTCGTTTCCAGCGCGGCGCTGGTGCGGTGCACGCTCGTGGGTTGCCGGGACGACTACCGAGATCCGGCTCTTCTGGCCCCGAGGGGCCGGGTTCCGGTACTCGGGGAGGTTGTAGTTGTGGCTCCGGGTGAACCGGTGGCTCCGAGAAGTAAGCATGGCCATTGGATGGCTCCTTTGTATGTACATCATCTGATCAATTCTCCTGATGGAAGGGGTGTCGAATCCCGCCTCCATCCACCCATACGAGGGTGGCCCAGGGGAGGTTTCAGAAGGAGAATCGATTCTGCTTGGGCCGGGACTGTTCGGACCTGAAACGGTCGACCTCCCGGGGCAGAACCCTCCCCCTTCTTCCCTCTGAGCAACGGGAAGATAAACAAATGAGGTGGGAGTGGAAGGGGCACGCGGAGGGGTATTCAGGGCCGGAAGGAAAGGGGGCCGACAGGAAGCGGCACGAGTTCCCGGAACCCCTTCTCGTGAGGCCCTTCTGGGCGGATTGGAGGGACCGTCCCCTCAGCTCCATCGGCGTGCTTGTCCCAGGCATTTCCTACCGATCGTCCGCCACGTCGCCGTTCCCACCCTCATACGGACGGAGGTTCCACTCCAGGAAGGCCCAGATCCGGTTCCAGGAATCCCGCATGTGGGGGGTCCATTGGGGCGTCAGGGTTTCCATGTCCACCTGCCGATCGAAGGCGTGCCCCCCTTCCGGATCATGATAGATGCGGGTCTCGGCCAGATTGGGTTTTTTCACCTCCAGAGCATGGACCAGCATCTCCGCCTCCTCAAAGTCCACATCCTGGTCGTTGTCAGCCAGGTGGACGAGGACGGGGACGTCGATGTGGTCCACCTGGTAGACAGGGGACCGGTGGACGTATTCCTCACGGCGCTCGAAGGGCAGCCCCTGGAATCGGTTGCCGGTTGAGAAGTGATGCTGGTAGTTGGGGCCCTTGTAGGAAAGCCGAAAGATGAGGTTGGAGACGGGAACGATGGCCACCGCCGATTGGAAGGGGTGGGGGGGCCGAGCCATGGCCAGAAGAGAAATGTAGCCGCCGTGACTCCATCCGATCATGGCGACTCGATCCGGGTCCACGTGAGGGAGGTGTTCCACCAACCAGTCGTAGGCCGACACGTTGTCGTCGACTTCGTATCCCCCGTAGTCGAAGGCCAGGTGGTGCTCCTCTCCCCATCCGATGCTTCCCCGGTACTCCGGCGCGATGACCACGTAGCCTCGTTCGACTGCCTCCTTCACGAAGGGCCAATAGTTGGCGGTCCAGAGCCCTCGTACGCCGCCATGGACCCAGACCAGTGCGGGGTGTCCATTCCGGTCTCGTTTCTCCAGAGGCTGGAAGAGGTAGGCCGGTATGGTCAGATCGCCCACGCTGCTCTCGTACTCGACCATCTGAAAGTCCACCACTCCGTCGGCCGCCTCCCGGAAGGTCTCCTGGATCTCCTTCCGGCGCTCCACGTCGGCTTCCAGATCCCGACCCAGCAGTTGGTCCCCTGGATCATTGCTGACGTAGAGTGCCCGGGCCCGGTCCGGGTCCATCTGTACGCCCCGGGGCGTGACCCAGTCCCCATCTACTTCCTGGGCCTCCACGCCCAATGGAGCGAACCCGATGGAAAAGAGGATCAAGGGAATGACAAGGAGGGCCGGAAGGGTTGGTGCGTTGTGCATGGCTCAGAGCGGGTTCGGAGGGTGTAGAGACAGAGTCGAATGCCGAGTGAACAGAGAGTAAATGCCAGGAGTGAAGCTACGCCGGTGGCGGTGGCTCGGCCAACAGGAGCCGGGAAGGGCCAGGGGAGGTGGAGGGAACGGCCCAAGTGCGTTAGTTTCTCAGCGGTCCGACCTTCGCATCCCTGGTATGAGTAGCGAATGTTGGGCAGGCCATGTCCCGTGGNTCATGGGACTGTTGGCCAGAGGGGCCATAGCTCAGTTGGGAGAGCGCCTGCTTTGCAAGCAGGAGGTCGCCGGTTCGANCCCGGCTGGCTCCATTGGGTTCTTCTCCCTCGGAACGGGTATGGGCAGGAGGGCTGGTCCTCAAGACCCTGAGCTCGCTAAGTCGCTTTCCCAGGCGACACGCTCCAGGCCCCGGGTCGGGTCGGTCCGCCAGGTACAGGCGCTGGAGCCAGTTGTTGACCCCTGCCCGTTCCCCCTCACCCGCTTCCGTCGTGCGAAACGGGGCCGTTCGGCCTCATGGCGGGACATTTCACCCTGATTAGTGACCCCAGATCCTGTGGGCCCTACTGGATTGGGCTCTTGTACTGCGCACGTAACTTGCATCTTGTATTTCATGGCGCCAGAGATTGACCGGAACTGGATCCGCCTCGTTACAGAGCTCGTTCTGATGGACTTCAGGGAGTGGTGAGATGACCCGACGAATTGCGACCAGCCGATGTGTTACCCGCGGACAGTCTCCCAGCTATCTCTGGGCGCCATTCCTTCTGGTTTTGCTGCTTGCGGCCTGCGACAGCACCACCAGCCCCGGGGAGCCGGATGAATTCCCCGTCGGACCTCCCCAGGTCTGGGTTCAAGCCGTGCACGATCAAGCACAAATTGCAATCCGCTTCGAGTGGGAAAGCCGTGACAAGGAGCATCCAACGGCTCTTTCTGGGGGAAACGTGTTCCCTGGGCAGGTTCATGATCCGCTCGTCTGGGACGGAGGCCAGTTTGATCGGCTCCCTGCCAGCGAGCGGCTCCAGGAAGACCGGCTCAGTATGATGATCGGCACCCGGCAGACCCACGGCGCCGCCCTGGCCACCACCGGTTGTTATCTTTCCTGCCACACCGACATGGAGCGACACAATGTGGGGCCCGGCGCCCCCGTCCTGGACATGTGGCACTGGCGGGGCGGGCGCAGCGGGCCCATGGGATACGCTGAGGACACTGGCGTCGGGGAGTCGGAGCGTATCCGGGACTCGGCGGGCTCGCCGCCGTCGGCATGGATCCGGGCTGGAGGGGACCGTTTGCGGGAAGACCAGGCCGCGATCCTGGAAACCGGGCACGCCCTGGCTGAGGGCCTTCCTCGCTTCGTCTTCCATAGGGGGAAGGAGATGCCGGAAGGCTTCCAGGTCCCCCGATTCTTCGTCTGGAATGATGCGGGTGAGATCATTCAGGACCCCCTGACAGCGGTACCCCAGATCACCGACGTGTCGGTCAACCGAAGCCTCCTGGTGGTCTATCAGGATCGAGACTTCGATCCGGTGGACAGGGTGAATGCAATCGACGTGGGGTATCTGGTTCACGTGGCGAATGGAACCACGTCCCACCTTCCGGCCCACCTCCAGACGCCGGGGGCTGCCCAGTACCAGTTCTGGACTGAATTCTGGGCTGACGAGCTGGGGATCGGGCTCGACGATGCCTCCGCCGCCGAGACCCTCATCCAGGAGATCCACTCGGAGTGGGAGGGGTCTGGGCGGGCCGGCATGGTGACCCGCTCCGTGGGATTCATCTTTCCCTCGTCCCAGCATACCATTACTGCGGAACGGGAGTTTGATGCGGCCCAGGGCCATTGGAGGGTTACCATGGTTCGGGACCTGGACACTGGGGACCCACAGGACGTGAACCTCTCTGGTCTGCCCTCGGGCTCGAACTACGCCCTGGGATTCGCGGTCCACGACAGGGGGGGAGCCGGGGTGACCCACGACATCTCCATGCCGTACATGCTGGGGACCTCGGGTGGGTCGGATATCCGGGCGGTCGAGGTCGCCAACGTGCAGGCGGCAAACTGGGGGGACGTCCCCACGTTGGAAGCCCGGTTCATCCGAGAGGAGTTCCTGGCGCCGAGCAACATGTGGACTCTGGACTGGCTCAAGGACCCGACGATCCACGAGGGTTACCACTCCGTGAACGTCATAACCTGCCAGGCCTGTCACGGCGTGGACTGGGTCAGAATCGACTGACGGCCCGACCTCCAAGTCCCCGGAACGGCGCCCTCGGGCGCCCGCCGTCGATGGAACTCGATCCCCCAGCTCAAGCCGTGCTCGTCCCGGTGCTCTGCCTCATCCAGGACCGCCAGCCCCGCTGATGGGCGGTCCCCGTACTTCTTGAACGGCCTTCCAACCGGGCGATCCGGCCCTCGAACTCCTCCACCTCCTCTGAGTCCTTCGTTGG
>SL_3KL_010_SEDDRAFT_10004072_pt1 | contig 13246 bp, 9 predicted proteins | sample SodLakKL_010_SED_2_FD_10381 | JGI IMG/M metagenome (IMG submission 10381)
CACTACCCATACCCTGCGGAATACTTTTTTTATTTTTCCCTGTCTCTCCAGTTCCCTGCACTGCCGGCAGAACTCACCGGGCTTTTCCGGGGCACAGCTGTACGGGCACCCCTCCACCACCTGGATTTCCGGCAGCAGGGCGGCCAGGGCCCGGACCGCGGTGGATTTTGCAGTGCCCTTCTCCCCCCGTACCAGCACGCCCCCCAGCCGGGGATTCACCACATTCAGCAGCAGCGCTTTTTTGAGTTTTTCCTGGCCCACCAGGGCCGTAAAGGGATAAGTAAAATTTTTTGTTTTCAAACCGGCAACCACCTCAGTATTTAGATGAAGTAATGCTTCTGCCAACAGCTAAATTAATTATTGATATATAAAGCCTTCTTGAAAAGCAGCTTTTAAGTATTATCTTTTTATTTTTCGTAACATCCTTTATCCAAAAAAATAGTGTTACATAATATAATATTGTAGTACTGCTAATTAGTAATTACACATAATTGTATAAATTCCTTCTAAAAAAAACACTTTCTAAAAAAATTCGTATAAAATATTAATCATTATAAATGCCAAAAAACAGCCTGGCTTCTCTTAAACATCCACCAGGCCATAAGCATGAGGGCTGGGTCATAAGAATAGTTAATGAAAGATAAACTAAAAGGGAAGACAATTGCTCTCTTGAAATATGGAAAAGAACATATGAGAATGATACAATGTAAGAACATGCACTAACAGTCAGACAGGAGTGATTTGATGTCAGCATCTTCCCTTTATCGCCTTACCAAAGAAGATATTCCTAGAGCTGTGGAATGCCTGAAGGATGCCTTTAAAGATGACCCTCTCTGGAAAGAGGTATTCAAAAATGACCCTGACAAGGATAAAGCATTGTCCGGCTTTTTCACATGCCCTTTACTATACGGAATGAAGTTCGGAAAGGTATACGCTACGTCCCCGAATATTGAGGGAGCAGCTGTCTGGGTTCCCGGAAAGTATGCTGATATGACAATGTGGCGTATTCTGCGCTGCGGCGCCTTGTCATACGGGGCTAAGATGGGAAAGGAAACCATGAGCAATCTTTCAATCGTATCAAAGCAGCTTGGATCAGAACGGAAAAGGTTGATGAAGAACAAGCCATATGTATACTTGACCATTATCGGCGTATCTTCTACGGCACAGGGGAAGGGGTTTGGAAGTAAACTCATGGAAAACATTAAAGAAGAATGCAGCAGGAAACGGCTTCATCTCTATCTGGAAACGGAAAAGGAAGAAAACCTGCCGTTTTACAAAAATCACGGCTTAACCGTGCTAAAAGACATCGTGTTTGAAAAAATTAATTTGCCAATGTGGCTCATGAGCGTAGAAGCATTTTGATTCCAACAAGAGAAGGTGGTGGACAACATTTCAGAAGCAGTTGAGAACCTGCACAAAAGGCGAATTAAACGATTATTGCCCATCATTATCCTGGCTGCCATAATCATTTCAGGGATGATTTACTTCAGCGGGGCCAGAGACCAAAAACCGGAAGTAAGGGCATCATCCTTGCAAATGGGGAACATTTCCAGCGTAATGTATATTACTGCAGAGATACACCCCGGTGCCATTGTTGAACAGACGATACCCCATCAGCAGAGGGTTACAGAGGTTCATGTCAGGCCGGGGGATCAGGTCCTTGCCGGGGATGTCCTGCTGACCCTGGATACCCGAGAACTGGAGAACCAGTACCATCAAGCTAAAGAAGCAAGAAAAGAAATAGAAGCATCTCTGGCTAAAGCGGAGGCAGCAGCAAAAGCCCAGGCTAAAGAAGCTGAAAAGGCCATGAAGGAATTTGAGGCACAGGTTCATCTTCTTTCGGAAAGCCTTTCAGGAGCTGCGGCCAACCTTGCCCTGCTCAGGAGCATTTCCCCTGCGGAACTGAACACCGGGCCGGACATTACAGCCAATATTGCCGTTCTGTTGGCTGAGTTTGACCCGGAAGCAGACAATGCCGATGAACAGATGCAAGACCTGCTGGAGGCTTTACTGCAGGGGGTTGAGGTGACGGATAATCGGCAGTACCAGGAGATTTTGCAGAATCTTGAAAACGATCTGGTTAACTTGAGCACTTCCCTGTCCCAGGTGCTGGTCGGCCTGACCGATAGCGTTACAGACAGTTTGACCGCCGGCCTTTCCTTATCTCCTGACCTGGGTGGTCAGCTGGGAGCCTTGGGTGGAGCTTTATCAGACCCCCTGACCCAGGCAAAACAGCAGGAAGAGCTGGCCAGGGAAAGGTTCCAGCATTCTGTTTCCCAGCTGAAAGCCAAGAGCTCCGGTGTCATCGGGGAAGTTAATGCAGAGGTTGACTCTTATATTGGCACAGCCTCAGCCCAGGGGAACAACAGTTTAGACAGCGTGATTAATGAAGCGCTGGGTGGGGCCCTGGGGGGAATCCCCTCCGGCCGGCCACCCGCGGTAATTATTTTTGATAACACAAAGCCAAAAGCAGTCTTCCAGGTGAACCGGTTTGATGCCAATCGCCTGGATCTTGACATGCCCGTTATCTATGAACAGGATGGTGAAACCTATACGGGGGTTATCACCCGCAAAGCCCGTTTTGCCACCAACAGCAGTTTTAGAAGCAGCGGAGCCAGTGATTTTTTTGGCGAAATACCCGGAGTAGGCGGTTTCTCCAATGAACCACAGCTGGAGATTGAAATGAGTATCGAAGGAAACCGCCTGGCCGACCTTATACTGGGATTTTTCATAGATGCTGAAATCGTGACGGAATCGGCAGAAAATGTCCTTTTACTTCCCGCTGAAGCCATGCGCCGTGAACTGGATGACTACTATGTTTTTGTTATTGATGAAGAGGGTCGACTGATCAGACAGGAGTTTGAACCGGGAATTCAATCAGACATGTTTGTGGAGGTTGTTTCCGGCCTGACCATTAATGACCGGGTAGTGCTGAATCCAACCGGAGCTTTAGAAGATAGGATGCTGGTACAGGAGCGCAGCGATGATTAAATATTTTTTGGGGACAAAGAAAGAAGAAAATGAAAATAAACCTCAGGAAGAAAGTACAGGGAAGCCAGTGGAGCAGCATCCTGTCATTGCACTGCGGAATGCCTGGAAGACCTATCGAACCGGTGCCGTGGAGTTAACTGCCCTGCGAAGAATTAGCATCCATATTTTTGCTGGTGAGTTTACAGCAATCATGGGCTCTTCGGGGTCTGGAAAGTCTACTCTCATGAATATTCTCGGCTGTTTGGACCAAATGGATTCCGGCAGTTATTTACTCAATGGAACCGATATCAGCAGTCTCAACCAGGAGGACTTGGCCTTTATTCGCAACCAGGAGATCGGTTTTGTCTTCCAGTCATTCAATCTTCTGAACAAACTAACGCTGCAGGAAAATGTTGAACTGCCCATGATCTACGGCGCAGTGAACCGTGGGGAACGGACCAGGAGAGCCCTGGAAGCCCTGGATGCCGTGGGGCTTGCCTCCTGGGCCCGGCACCGGCCCAATGAAGTGTCCGGGGGCCAGATACAGCGGGCGGCCATAGCCCGGGCTATTGTTATGCGTCCCGCCCTGTTGATGGCCGATGAACCTACAGGAAACCTGGACAGCCGAACCTCCAGGGATATTATGGAATTATTTATCCAGCTGAATAGGAGCGGTTCTACCATTGTCCTGATTACCCATGAAAAAGAGATCTCCGCTTATGCCAATCGGATCATACGGGTTGAGGATGGTGAGATCGTTCTGGACAGCTTTGGCCGCGATGCGCCAAAGCCAGAAAGAGATAATTAATGTATATTTTTGCATAGAAAGTCTGACACGGGGAGAAAAGTAATGTTACTGGAAAGTATAAAAATGGCAGTTAGCAGCCTAATGGCCAATAAAATGAGGGCCCTGCTTACCATGCTGGGGATTATCGTCGGTATCGCTTCAGTGATAACCATTGTATCCCTGGGAGAAGGCGGCAAAAATGAGGTGCTGGGTCAATTCGAGCAAATTGGTGCCTCCACGGTAATTATTCAAGTTCGGTCAGGTCAGGCTCAGGCCGGTGACTATATCAATCAAAACGATATTGAGGCCATACGCACCCGCATTGATTCTGTGAAACATGTTACAGCAACTCTGCAGACCGTCGGTCATGCTTCAACAGAAATGGGGCGCCGCCGCATCTATCTTTCGGGAATCGATGCTGATTTCATTGAGTTTTCGCCCATAGAGATTGTTTACGGACGTTTGTTTACTGAAATAGAATACCTGGATGCCTTCCCGGTTGTTATTATAGATAGAGCAGGTGCCCAGGCCCTGTTCGGCCGTGAAAATGTAGTTGGGGAGAGACTGACAGTGGAAAGCAGCGGGCGGCTTCTCCGCACAACGATTGTGGGTGTCTGTGAATCGGTAGCCTCACAGTTCTCCGCTTTTGCCTCCGGATTTGGTGGTGATATGGATGACAATCGGGGGATTCCCTTTTTTGTCTATTCCCCTTTCGTGACAGCTCGCAGTATAATTGACGACAATAACCGCCTTTCCTCCATCAACGTGATGGCAGTTGAACCGGAGCGCGTTGATGAAGCCGGTGCTGCAGTCATACGCCTGCTGGAGATGCGCCGGGGGAACAGTGAGCGTTCCGTATATAGAAGTCAAAATCTGGCTTCTATTCTGGATCAGATAAACAATGTCATCAATATTATGACCTGGTTTATAAGCACAGTGGCAGGAATCTCGCTGGTTGTCGGGGGTATAGGTGTAATGAACATTATGCTGGTATCAGTTACCGAAAGAACCCGGGAGATCGGTATTCGTAAAGCAATAGGAGCCACAAACACCGATATTTTGTTCCAGTTCATGACCGAATCAGTCATTTTAACCCTTTTGGGAGGCATGATGGGCATCCTGGCAGGTTTGGGGCTGGCCTATGGGATCTCAGCCGCAGCAGAAAGCCTTGGGGTAGCTCAAATCACCCCCATCCTGAGCTGGCAGGCAATTGTCATTGCTGTTGCTTTTTCCACTGCAGTGGGCTTGTTTTTTGGTATCTATCCGGCACGAAAGGCTGCCCGCCTTCATCCCATTGACGCTCTCCGCCACCAGTAAGGGACAGGTCCCTTGTCCCAGAAGAAATCTATTGTTCCATATCAGGCCAGGTAACCGTTACATCTACTGTAGCCTTATCGTTGTGTATCTCATGACTCTCAACGGTAATGTAGATGTCCGCAAAACTTATATGTTTGCCTTTATGTTCCCATATACGTTGCTTATTTCTTTCACTACCATAGTACGTTCTTTCCCGTTTTCAGGTTTCACAAACCTTTTAAATGATTTTAAGTCTTTTCTTTTTAAGGTAGTTTCTACAACATACCTTTTCTTCCCGCTGAAACCGAAGGCAACTACCGTGTTCACAGAATACCCTGCCCTTCTTAATTCATCAGCGATAGAAGACATCTTGGTTTTATCATTAAAAAATATACAGGCTTCCAGAAGTCCTAAAGCTACCTTATTTTCCACTATACCCCCTAGAAACACTCCGATACTCTTTCCGAGGGCAAAGGCTAGAATATAATAAATTCCTTCTTCTGTACCAACCACTTTTGAAATCACCACAGCAAAAATGACTGCATTGACAAAAACAATGAAATATACCGGTTGAAAAAACTTCTTTGATACGAATATAGTCTTTAGAGTACTTAAACAGTCGGCAACTGCCATTATAGTTGTTATCATGAACAGCTCTACAAACATTGTTACACACTTCCTTTATTTCTTAAAATTTAGCTCCAGTAAAAGAACAATTATTCCTAATTTCCTCCTGAGGTTAAGGTGCAAACGAATCGATTATTTCTAATAAAAATGAATAAAAATAAAGTCCCTCCATTTCTAATGGAGGGATTCTCCTTAAAAAAACAGAACAACCCGACCACCAGGGTTGCTGAAAAAACTATTCACTCAATTTGAGTCGATACCTTAGTCGCTGTGGCTAGAATGCAACAGCAATGTCGGAATTTTTTACCTCGCTTTAACTATTCTAACATAAAAAACAAATATTTACCAGGGGTATGCACTAAAAGAATAAACACCCATGGTAAAAACCTCCCTATAGCGGTATTTGCGGAATCTCTCAAAAGGGTCGCCTACCGAAAAAACTGGTCCTCATAACCTTTGCGGATTACCCTGAAATCACCGGTGGCGGTGTCCAGGTCATAGATGTCAAAGTTATTGTTAACATCGAATCCTTCAAAGCGTACGGCAAGATTAATTGACGCTGACCCTTCCTCGCCGCTGACAATACGATGGAAAACATGCGTAGGCCAACAGAGAACGGCGCCCCCCTCAAAGACCAGCTTGGCATTCTGCATAATACTATGCGGCGTTACGATAAACTCCTCGACTTTCCCGTGATCTTTAGTATACAAATGCACGGTACGTTGACCATGCATCACGATCAAGTGATCAGCTTGACTTTCGTGCATATACCACGGTTGAATGACGCCGCCAACTGGGCCAGGAGAAACGGCAGACTTTTCATGCATTACACGGTCAATGGCGTCAATACTCGGTATTGTTTCAAGTGGGTAAAGATCAAATACCACACCCGGTGTTTTTCTAAACAACTTCATTTCAACAATATAATACAGCCCTTTTTCTTCTTTGATGATCGCTTCCATAGAATTCTCCTTTATTAATTATTTTTAGATAGGAGTTAAAAAGTGTGCTGTCTACCAGGGAGAAAATGCCCTGCTGGACAGTGTGTCCTGATTAGAACGGGAAGAAATATGTTCCTGCCATTATTCAACGTATGCAATACCCTCTGTTATTTACCGTACCGCCGCCTGCAGGACCTTTGCCGCCACGGGAGCGGCAGCCCTGCTTCCGGACCCACCGTTTTCGATAATCACAACAAAAGCAAGGGGAAAATCCTCTCTATCCAAATACCCGGCAAACCATGCGTGGGGCTGTTTTCCTCCACCTACTTCGGCAGTACCGGTTTTAGCACAGAGTTCAAGGCCTCTGAAATTCCCCTCACCATAGGTACTTATGGTATTGTTTCTCATCATTTTCCCAAGTTTTTCAGCGGTTTCTGCCGAGAGCACCCGCTTCTTTTCAACAGAAGTAGTAATGAATGAAAATATTCCCTGGTCGGCCAGTATTCTTGGGGTAATGCGCACACCATCATTTGCAATTGCGCCCATGTAAGCCATGAAATTCAACGGATTTGCCGTATTGGTATACTGCCCTATGCCGGCCCAGGCCAGGTCTGCTCCTTCCACATCTGCGACATTCACTTTACCTATCGCCGTCTTTATACCGTCAACCTCCAACCTTGAATTGAATCCCGCCAAATCCGCATATTTCTGCAGCCTATCTGCTCCAAGGTCAAGAGTGATCTGGGCAAAAGCGGTATTACAGGAATTGGCCAGTGCCTGCTCTATCGTAACTTCGCCATGTGCTGACGGGCAGGTCACCATATCTCCGCCAATTTGCAGCTTTCCATCACAGTGATAAAGATTATTCTCCACGTTATTTAAATGATCGATGGCTGCGGCAGCTGTCACCAGCTTAAACACCGAGCCGGGAGTATATGCAGATGAAAACAAACGGTTAATATAAACTCCTTCGTATTTCTCAGGATTAGCCTCCACATCGGGAGGGTTCTCCGGGTCAAAAGATGGCGTGCTGACCATACAGAGAATCTCTCCCGTCTTATAGTTATATACGCCCACCGTTCCCCTGCGGCCATCAAGTTCCTTGTACGCCGTGGCGCACAGATCGGCATCCAGGGTAAGGGTAAGGTCACTGCGGGAGCTCAGTTTGTTATTAAAGCGATATGCCCCATTGATTATATCCCAGCCGGTCAGCCGGTCCCTGAAAACTGCTTGAGCACCGGTTGCTACATTGCTGTTTACGTCCCCGGTAGCATGCATAACAGCCGTGCGCACCGTCTTATCCTTATTGAATTCTGTGGTTCCGTCCACCATCTGCATAAGAATGCTGCCCGAACAATCATAAATTGTTCCTGATGAATGTAATTTCCCGTTTGCATACAAATGCCTGTTGGTAGGATACTGTACCCATGCAGAAGCATTGTTAAAATACTTCACAGTAAAGGCCACCAGGCCCAATACCAGAAGCAGTGAATAAATCAATACCAAAGCAGTCCGGGTTGACAACAGCTTCATATCAATCACCTGTTTCTTCTTATTATTTCGCTTTACTCTGGCCTGATGCGGCCGTCAGCAGATTTGATAAGGGCCAATAGCCCCCAGGAAGCGATCATGGAAGAGCCTCCGTTGGATACAAAAGGGATGGTTATTCCCGTCAGGGGAAGAATGTCTACCGAGCCCAACACATTTAATGCCGTCTGAATCAAAAATATGGACGCCGCTCCACAGGCAGCAATGGCATAGAAAGATGACCGGCTGTTTTTTGTGAGAAACACGGCATAAACCGCAATAAACACAATGGTTAAAACTACCGTAAGTGCAACCAACAGCCCCCATTCCTCAGAGAGCATGCCGAAAACCAGGTCTGTATCGGCCGCAGGAATATATTTAAAATATCCATTTCCACCGCCTACCCCTAAAAGGCCGCCGCTGGCAGCGGCAATCATAGTGCGCGTCTGCTGGTAACCGGAGGTATTTGCCAAATCCCATACATTTCCCCATGCTGCAAAGCGGGAAGCAATGTACGGCATAAATGAAACTACTGCTGTGGATCCAAATACGGCTCCTGCCGTGACCAGGGCAATAGTTCGCAGGTCTCCGGACTGCATAAATGCTATGACTATAAAAGTGCCAAAGATAACCACTGCCGTGCCAAAATCCCTTATCAGTACCAGGGTGCCGATGCAAGCTCCTGAAAATGCTATAAAAGCAGTCATATTACGGGTTGTGAGAAGCCTGTCCAGGGTTGCCGCACCCGCCAACACAAAAGCAATCTTCACGAACTCCATAGGCTGAAAGGTGATAAAACCAAGATTAATCCATCTTTTTGCGCCAAAATAAGTCTCCCCCAGTGCCAGATTCAATATCATAAGCACAAGGGCAGATGCCATAAGGAAATATTTTAACTTGTGGGCCCGTCCAAGGTTCCCAATAATCATCTTTATTACTGTATACACCACAATGCCTGTAAGGATCGCCGCAAGCTGCTTATATAAAGAGTTCGGGGCTGCTGAGGCAACGATGAGTAGGTTTAAACCACAGAGAAAATAGCAGAGCAGTTCCAGCTCAAAGTATTTCCGGCTGAACCAACGCATGAAGATATAATGTAAACACATCGCCAGGATAAATATAAGTAATGTCAATGGCACCGCCGGATTTACCTGGGTACCCATGGAAAAACAAATCTGAATGCTTCCTAGAATGAGAAAAATCAAAATTAAAAACAGGGTTGCCCCGGTTCTGATATGCCTGCCGGAGGGTGGAGTACTTACCGTATCATTTTTCTGCAGCAGTCCCTTTGGTGGCTCTGCGTCTGCCGGGGCCAGCGCCATTTCCACGCCGGAAAGGGAAAGGGTATCCCCGTAATCTACAATTTCCTGCTTTTCTATCTTTCTCCCGTTAACTTTTACTCCGCCCTTTGAGCCTAAGTCTGCAATAGACCAGACCCCATTATGAAAGGTAAGCACGGCGTGGCTTCTGGATACAAAAGGCAGATTGATCACAATATCGGAAAATTTGCTCCGACCAATCAAATTCTCCCAGTTTTTAAGAGGTGTCCGGGTACCGTCGGTCATGCATAGATAACCCCATACCGTTTTTTCCTTCCCATTCTGCAATAGCGGCAGAATGCATCGCAAAAATATGGCTGCTGCCAATATTGGAAATACCCACCTTACTACCAGGGTATATAATTCCGATGCCACTTCCAACGGCGCAGGAAATTTTTCCATATTAACAAATATATCAGTAAATTTTGTTAAATAACCTTCCAAAAGCTGTTTCATGATTTCTAAAAAATCATTCATTATGATTTTCCTCTATACAAATGGATTTATCATTCTACTCTGCATTTTAAAGTATTATCTTATTATATCACCATTCCCTTCAGGGACAGACTCCTTTAATTGGAAAATTAAGAAAACATATTTTCGCCGGAAAACCTGTGCAGAAGGTTTCTATGGTTTTGACTGACCCTTGAAAGTCAAACGTTATAAGTTGTTAAACGAATAAAGCCTGTCTCCTGGTTTTCCCAGGGGCAGGCCTTTGCTTTCTCCTCTTACTCCTTTTCTTCCTTCAATTTTCCCAGCTGTTCATTAAGATTTTTGATTTCCCTCATTAGTTCCCACATATAATCCTTTTCTTTATGCTTAGATGAACGGGGTATCCCAGTTCTAGCATCATTTAACTCCTTATGTATGGACAAAATTTCTTCAGCCCTTTTAAATAACTCAGCCTTAGACCAGGGAAAATTAACTACATTTGCAGCTGGATCAGGCCCAAAGTCGGGTTCTTTGCTCTCGTCAGGAAGCCTGACCCTTTCCTTACCCTTCAATAGTATTTCAAATCTGCCCCTTCTGTAAACTCTAGATACATTATTTCCCGTCATAATCTCATCATAGGGGAAAAAATTGCATTTACCTTTTTTTATTATGTAGGCACCCTTATCTGTTACTAGTAAGGTTTCATCCTTCATCCCCCTTACCACTGCTCTGATATCTTCAGAAATACCAATATTCTTATCGATAACGTTTCCAATTTTTTTAGGAATATAATCAAACAACAGGGAATCTGCAAGAGAACATATTGATCTTTTATCAGGCATTACTACTTCACTCCTTCATTATTGTGTAATATCCTTCATTATTGTGTAATAGTACCATTGCTTTTTCACTTTCATAAAATTGAAAAATCATTGGCAGAAAACCACCTAATTACCTAACACTGGATAATTAATTTATCTTCCTTGTAACTATTATAATAAATATAAAAATTAAAAACTAGTGTTTTTTATTAATTCGATAGGAACTAGCGTTTTAGCTGTGCTGTATTAAGGTTTTCTGAAAGCACGATTTGTTTGTAATTGATAATGTAAATATATATTACAGAAAAGAAGTGGGCTTACGGTGCCTATGAATATTGGCAGCTTAGGGCAGCAATTAGATAGAAGAAGCTTCCTTCATGGAGAGGGAGATACGCTTTTTCCCCGTGTCTACGCTCAACACTCTCACATTCACAATATCCCCTACCTTCACCACATCCAGGGGGTGTTTGATAAAACGGTTAGAAAGCTGGGAAATATGCACAAGGCCGTCCACATGGACACCGATATCCACAAAGGCTCCAAAGTCCACCACATTACGGACTACGCCCTGGATTTCCATATTATCTTTTAGGTCCTCCATATTCATTATCCCTTTTTTGAAAACAGGCTGGGGAAGATCGTCCCGGGGATCCCGGGCCGGCTTTTTAAATTCTTCCAGGATATCCCTTAAGGTTGGTTCTCCCACCTTTAATGCTTCCGCCAGCTCTCCGATGTTAACCTGGGGAATGGTGCCCCCCTGTCCCAACTCTTCAGGCCCAATCCCGATCAGGTGCATTAATTTCTCCGCCGTATCATAGGACTCGGGATGAACCGCAGTGCGGTCCAAATAGTTTTCCGCAGTGGAAATACGCAAAAATCCAGCACTCTGCTTGAAAGCTGCAGGTCCCAGCTTGGGCACTTTTTTTAACTCTTTGCGGCTGTTAAATGGGCCATTGTTTTCCCGGTAGGATACAATATTCACGGCAACCGTCTTGTTGATTCCCGCTACATGTTCCAATAAAGCCGGCGATGCAGTGTTCAGGTCTACTCCCACCTGGTTAACGCAGGACTCCACAACGCCTTCCAAAACTACGGTAAGTTTTTTTTGATTCACATCATGCTGATACTGTCCAACTCCAATGGAACGGGGGTCAATTTTTACCAGTTCGGCCATGGCATCCTGCACACGGCGCGCCAGGGAAACGGCGCTTCTTTCGGAAACATCCAGGTGGGGAAATTCTGCCTGGCCCAGCTTCGATGCGGAATAAACACTGGCTCCAGCTTCGTTCACTACTGTATAGGCCACTTCCTGCTGATGTGCTTCCAGCAGCTCCACCACAAACATTTCGGTTTCCCGCCCCCCCGTGCCGTTACCGATGGCAATGGCATTGAGCGCATGTTTTTCCAGCAGGGCCAGAACTGTCCGGGACGCTTTTTCCTTTTGATTGCGGGGTGGGATCGGGAAAATAATGGCCGTTTCCAGCAGCTTACCCCGTTCGTCCACACAGGCTATTTTACAGCCCGTTCTCAGGCCCGGGTCCATGGCCAGAATCCTTTTTCCCCGCACCGGCGGAATCATGAGCAGGCTGCGCAGGTTTTCCCGAAAAACCCTGATGGCCTGTTCTTCCGCCTTCTGTGTAAGCTCACTGCGGATCTCCCGTTCCAGGGAGGGAAACAACAGGCGCTTCCAACTGTCTTTGATTGCCTCATCCAGTTGGAGCTCTGCATTTGTTGTTACATTGTTCTGCTTATAAAACGCCTGTATCATGGGAAAGGCCTTCGTTTCGTCAACTTCAATTTTAATGTTTAGAATTTCTTCCCTTTCGCCCCTGTTCATAGCCAGAATACGGTGCGGCTGCACCTTCCTGCAGGGTTCACGGTAGTCATAGTACATTTCATAAGGGCCCGACTCTTTACTCCTCACGTTTGTGACAATAAAACCATCCTTGAAAACAAAGGACCGCAGCGCCGGACGGAGCTTCGGTTCTTCGGATACTATCTCTGCGATAATGTCCCGGGCTCCAGCCAGCGCAGCGGGAGCTGTCAAAACTTCTTTTTCTTCATCAATAAATTGCGGTGCTGCATCTTCCGGGTCTTTTTGTCCCTTCAGGATTAGCTGAGCCAGGGGCTCAAGCCCTTTTTCCCTGGCAGTGGTGGCCCGGGTCCTTTTTTTTGGCTTGAAGGGACGATAAATATCTTCCAACTCCGTCACATTGGAAGCTTTTTGAATTGACGTTTCCAGTTCCGGCGTAAGCACACCCTGTTCATCCAAAAATCGGTGAATATCGGCACGGCGGTTCTCCAGGTTACGATTAAGGCTCAATTTCTCCACCAGAAGCCTTAGCTCCTCGTCCGTCATCCCCCCCGAAACCTCTTTGCGGTAGCGGGCAATAAAAGGAATGGTATTCCCCTCGTCCAGAAGTTCAACCACTTTTAAGACATGGCGCTGATCCAGGTTCAATGCTTCAGCGATACAACGACTAATGATCTCTTCCATTTTTTTATTCTCCATAACCATTAATATTT
>SL_3KL_010_SEDDRAFT_10004073_pt1 | contig 13242 bp, 9 predicted proteins | sample SodLakKL_010_SED_2_FD_10381 | JGI IMG/M metagenome (IMG submission 10381)
CACGATACCGATGACGGCCAGCGCGAACAGGAAGATCAGAAAGCCCGACTGTCGCCTGGCCTTGTCTTGATGCTGGAAGAAGTTCATAGGTAATCGTGAGGCTCAAGGTTCAAGGCGCAAGGCTCAAGGAGAATCCCATGACTTGCGCCTTGGCCCCTGATTCTCGTCAACCAAAATCCACCTTGACCGCTTCGCGTTTCTCCGGCGCATCGATCTCGAGCAACTCGGCCGGCTTGAAGCTGAACATGTTGGCCACGATGTTGCTGGGGAAGCTCTCGCGCAGTATGTTGTAGTTCATCACCGCGTCGTTGAACGCCTGTCGGGCGAAGGCGACCTTGTTTTCGGTGCTGGTCAACTCCTCGGACAACTGCATCATGTTCTGGTTGGCCTTGAGGTCGGGGTAGTTCTCCGACAGCGCGAACAGGCGCCCGAGTGCGCCGGACAATCCCTGCTCGGCATCCGAGAGCTTGCGCATGGCATCCGGGTCGGTCGGGTCGGCCGCGGCCTGGCGCAACTGCTGACTGGCACCGTTACGGGCCTGGATCACCGCTTCGAGCGTTTCGCGCTCGTGGCTCATGTAGCGCCTGGCTACCTCCACCAGGTTGGGAATCAGATCATGGCGACGGTTGAGCTGGACATCGATCTGTGCAAAGGCATTCTTGTATCGATTGCGTCCCGCGACCAGACGGTTGTACAGCACGATGCCGAAGGCAACCGCGGCCACGATGAGACCTAGAAGTACCCATTCCATCAGTCTGTGCTCCCTTGAATACGACAAGTTGCAAGTGTACCCGCAATGGCGGGCACGGTCACCGTTGCCGCTGACGATCGACGAGGGCCAGATCGAGCAACAGCCCGAGCAGCCGGCTCTCGATGAGCGGCCAGCGCAGGAAGTGGGCATCGGGCGGCATGACCGCATCGGCATGACCGCTGCGTCCGTAGGGCGACTGCAGCCAGGCGATGTGGTTCGCATGCCCGGCCCAGGAGTCCGGGATCGGCACGGCCGCCGGACAACGCGGGTCGACAAGCAGCACGGAACAACTCCGAGGTGCTTGCCGGCGGGCATCGTGCACGACCACACCCCAGCGCCTGGAAAGCCTGAGAAGCACCCGGTAGGTCGCCGAGTCAACCAGCGCGGCCACGGACATACCTGCAAGCAGCCGCGTGCCGGGCATGGGCGGCGTGGCCACCGATTGCGGCCCCAGCACCGGAAGCGTCAGGGCGAATCGAGAGCCGGAATGCATGCTGTCAAGCAACTCCAGCCTGCCGTTCATGGCATAGACCAGGCGCCGGCAGATCGCCAGCCCCAACCCCGAACCACTGTGCGAACGGGTGATCGAGGCATCGAGCTGGGTGAACGGCTCGAACAATCGCTCACGGTCGTGCAATTCGATACCGGGGCCGGAATCGCTGACCACCAGGGACAGTTCACCCGCGTGTGTCACACCAGCAGACATTTCAATCCCGCCGTGCTCGGTGAACTTGACCGCGTTGCTGAGCAGGTTGCCGAGTACCTGCGAGATGCGATCGGCGTCGCCATCGGCCATCAGGGGCAGATCGGAGTCGATGCGCAAGCGCAGGTCGAGCCCCTTTCGGGCGGCGTTGGGCGCGTGCAGGTCGAGCACCTGCTCGAGCATGGCAACCAGCTCGAATGGCTGCATGGACAGGCTCAGCCGGCCCGCCTCGATGCGCGATATATCGAGTACGTCGTCGATGATTCGCTGCAATTGCAGGCCGGACTGCCTGAGCGTGTTGAGAATGTCCTGCTGCCCCGGATCGGCCTCGGTTTCGTAGAGCAATTCGACCATGCCGAGCACGCCATGCAACGGTGTGCGGATTTCATGACTCATGGTGGCCAGGAACTCGGACTTGGCCGAACTGGCCTGCTCGGCCCGAATCGCGAGCGCACGCACGCGTTCGAGTAGCAAGGCGTTGTGCAATGCCTGGCTGGCCATCTCCACCAGCAGGTCGAGGCGCTCGCCACTGGTACGATTGAAATCCGTTTCGCCAGCCTCGATCAGCACCCGGGCAACCTGCTCGTCTTCGGCCTCCAGCACGACGGCGATTGCCCGTCGACCGTCGGCGGCGGCCAGACGGGACCGCCATTCATTGCGCGTGGGTGCCTGCGCATGGTCGCCGACGCCGACAAGGTCACGCGGCAACAGTTCGTGTTCGAACGCCACCCAGGCGGACTGGCCACCGGTGATGGCCAGCATTTCACGACCAATGGTTCGAGCCAGCTTCAACGGTTCGAGGTTGCGATTGAGTTGTTCGACAACCTGTCGCTGCTCCTCGGCCAGGGCGCGCTTCTGGCGTGCCTCGCGCATCTCCAGCCGACGACGACGCGCATTGTCGAAGCTGCGCCAACCGGCACCGGCACCGGTCAACCCAACAAGAATATAAGCCGCGAGCGCCCAGCCACTCAACCAGGGCGGCTTGCGAATCCGGATATCGAGGGCGTCGCCACGCTCATTCCAGAAGTCATCGGCCGTTGCCGCCTGCACTCGGAAACGGTACTTTCCAGGCGGCAGGTTGCTGTAGTGAAAACGGGTCTGACCGACCAGGTCCAGCCAGTTGTCGTCCCACCCCTCGAGTCGCACCCGGTAGCGATTTTGCCCGAAGGACAGGTAAGACAGGGCGGTGTAGTCGATGTAGAAACTGTTCTCGTTGTAATCGAGCTCGACATCCCTGTCACTTTCGGGTGACACCCTGTACTCCTCGTTGCCTGCCGTCAGGGCCCGCACATGGACCGGCGGCTCGGCCAGCGTACCGCCGACGCGGTCGGGATCGACCAGCACCACCCCGCGCGTGCCGCCCAGCGCCAGTCGCCCGTCCTCAAGGCGCGCCGCAGCCTGCCGGTGAAACTCCGAAACGGCCAGGCCGTCAGCGCGGGAATAGTTGCGAAACCGTCCGGTTTCCGGATTGAAACGGACAACACCGTTGGATCGCACCAGCCACATATTTCCATCATCGTGGCGCAGGATGCTGTGGATGCGTCCCGGCGGCAGGTTCGATACCATGCTGAAGTCACGCGGCGGCTGCAGGTCGCCATCCCACCGCCAGCGCTTGAGCGTGGTCTCGGTCGCGGCCCATAATTCGTCCCCGTGCCATGCGGCCGCCAGAAACGGCGGCCGGGTCGGCTCGGCCACTCGTTCGAACGATCCATCATCGTCGAGGCGATAAATTCCCCCTTCAGCCGCCGCCCACCACCGACCATCAGGGCCGGTTTCGAGCATGAACGGTGCACTCTCGCGCCAGTGATAGCGCCCCTCTCCCCCAGGCCAGTACTGTTCTCGCTCCCCCGTCTCGAGATCAATGCGAAACAAGCCGACATCGATGGTAGCCGCCCACACGAAACGTTCGCCGTCGGGACGGGCGAAGCGGAATGTACCGGCATCGATCTGCTCGCGGCTGATCAACTGGCGATGACTGCCACTTTCGACATCGACCAGGGTGATATGTTGATAGGCGCCGATAAACAAGCGCTCACCATCCACGTGAAAGTCGGTAAAGGGCCGGCCAATTTCGTCAAGTTCGGGCATGGACAGATAGTCGCCGAGAGACTGGGCCGTGCCGTCGGTGAGATCGAGTACGCGCATGGGAAACGGTGCCATGCCCCCCAGCCAGAGCTTGTCTTCGCCAGGCAACTCGGCCAGGCTCAGCACCACGCCCAGATCCAGCCCGCCCTCCTGACCGGGCAACGGATGAAAGCGCTGAAACGCGGCGTGTCCAGGCGCCATGTAGGCCACGCCGTAACGCGGGATGCTGAGCCATGCGCCGCCTTCCCGGTCGACCAGCGCCCCCAGCAACGTCGAGGCAGGAAGACCATCCTCCAGCCCTGGAACGGCGCGTACATGGGTCGGTTCCAGGCCGTCGCCGGATAGCCTGTAGAGCCCGTCATAACTTGCGACCAGCACGTCATCGGTATCCGGAGCCAGGGTAAAGTCGGTGATGACCCGGCCGGCCTCGAACACGCGTTCGGGTACCGCGTCGGTTGCCTCGGCAGATGACCCGAGCCGGTACAGCACGCTGCCCTCGCTGTAGTAGATCTCGTCATTGAGTTCACGCACGCGGTAGATGATCGTGCCGGCACCTTTGGGGACGACCTTGCGAAAGCGCTGCTCGTCGACAGGGTCGATGACGTTGAGCTGCTCACTCTGCGCCAGCCAGATACGACACTGCGAATCGCGTTCGAGGCTCACCTGGAAACCAGCCGGATTGAGACCGCTGTCAGCGTCCTGCGGCATGTGATGAAATTCTTCGGTGGCCGGGTCGAAGTGGGCGACACCGCCTTGCATGAAGGCCATCCATATGCGCCCCTGGCAATCCTCCACCATGCTCCATACGTTGCTGTCGGGCAGGATTCCTCCGCGCTCGATTGGCGCAAGATGTCGTTTCTGCCGCAGGTCGGCACCGATCTGACCACACCCTGCCCGGAAATCGCGGCCCACACGCTGCCGTCACTGTGCGGTGCGAGCGTCATGACGTTGCGTCCCGGAAGCGGGTCGGGCTGGTCGGGATCGGCACCGAGCAGGTTCAGCCTGTCGCCCTCGTGACGCACCAGGCCGCTCTGGGTGCCGATCCAGATGTAACCGTGAGCGTCCTGGATGACCGCCTCGACCTGGCTGTCGGGCAAGCCGTCGGCCACGCCGATCAGGCGAAACACCGGCCCAAGTGAAACGTCGGCCCATGCCTGGGCAAGCAGACCCAGGCCCAGCACGAACACCAACAAGGTTTTCCGCAATGAAAAAAGAGGACCGATCACGGCACTTGCCAAACGCTGTCCTTGAGTAACTCCCCGCTCAGGATAGCGCAGTGGACGGCGCGTTCAAAGCTCGGCACTTTCCAGACAATCTGAATTCACCTGTGCACTGACCTCGTCGGCAATTCAGTCGACTTGGGCTACAGCGCGGAGGGCAAGGACCATGTGACCGGAAAAGCCGGAATCCTGCCTTCCTGGTTGCCGGAAAAGATCGCCTGGCGGCCAGGTCGCAGGATCAGCGACAGCCCGACCGCGATGCACCCATCAGGCGCGCTGGTAATGTTTCCAGTGTTCTGGCGACCGATATCCCAGCAAGCTGGCGGTCTGTTCAAGCGCCTGGGGCATGCTGTCAAGGTAGTCCAGGCCCAGCAGCCCGCACAATTCGCGCAGCACCGGTTCCGGTTCTGTCAGCATGGCATCGAGCGGGCAGTCGAAGATCTGGATCGGAAGAACCGATCGCAATCTTGCAAGGATTTCCTGGTCACGCCGCCAGGCATCGATCATGTCGTCAATGCCGGTGAAACCGGCAAGGCGCCACTGCAATGCAAGATACTCCACGCTCGCAGTTGGATTGACCACCACCGTGCCCGGAAAGACCCTGGCCACGTTCACCAGGTCCATAGACTGCACGCGCGACGCTTCCAGCAATCGTCTGCCCCGGGGACTGCCGCGCAGGTAATGACGGCGCATCAGGCGTTGGCGCGCGTCATCGATCTGTTCGAGATTTTTCGGATCGACGGGAAGCTGCAAGTGGCCGCGGCGCCGCTGCCAGTCATCCCGGGGCAGGACGTGAAACCGGCCTGACTCCGACAGGGCCGTCAGAACCAGCTCCCTGCCACAGAACGGCCAGCCGGTGATGAACAGTGGAAACTCCCGCGACAGTTCCGGTTCTTCCGGTGGCCATTCGAATTCCCGGATCCCGGCGAGATCACCAATGTCGTGTTCGTCACCTGACGAGCGATAGGCGGACTCACCCAGGTCGGGCGCTCTCCAGGCAGCGCTGTCGAAGCCTTCCGCCGCCCGCTCGTAGTCGCCGGTCCAATCCAGCAAATCAATCAGCATCACCCAGGTCTTCGCGCGCGTTTCCCGGTCCAGCTCCTTGCGCTCAACCAGGTGTTCCAGCGTGCGTATGGCCAATCCATGATGACCTGACTGGCGCAACATGCGGCTGATTGTCCAGTGCGTGCCATGCCCCAGGCCCGGCTGTCCGATGAGCGGTTCGAGTATTGCCGTGACCTGATCATGCTGCATCAGCCCCAGGTTCAGGCGCGCCGCCAGCAACCGCGCACGAAGCCGGACATCATCCTCTGCCGCGTCAAGCAGGTCCGTGGTAATGGCAAGGCCCTCCTCAAAGGCACCGGATGCCTCGCGGGCCAGCGCCTGAACCCATCGCCCAAGCTCCGCCGAAACGCTGGTGGCGCGTTCGACCAAAGCGTCAAGTGCCTCCGCATCACCGGCTTCCGTATACAGGTCGCCCAGACCAATCACCACTTCCCGGCCCGCTCCGGATGAGACCAGGGACTCGAGGAGTTCAACCGCCTCACCCCGGCGCCCCACCAACACCAGGTTCGCGGCCAGTTGGCGCAGCATGCGTGGCTCTTCCAGCCCCAGTCGCCGCGCCGTTTCCAGGGCAGTTACGGCTTCCCGGAAACGACCGTTACGTTGACAAAGCTCGGCCCGGGTCCAGTGAACCAGCGGATTATCGGGGGCCAGCTCTGCCGCATTGGCCAGGCATTGCTCGGCAAAAGCCGGATGACCGCGGACCATGAACACGCGCGCCATGTTCATCTGGGCCAACGCACTTTTCGGGGCGAGTTCAACTGCCCGGGTGGCATATCGCAGCGCCGCATCCCCATCACCGTCCTCGACCAGGATCTCGCTGAGCGCAATCAAGGCGGGAACGTGATCCGGGTCTGCCCGCAAGGCCGTTTTCAGGCCTTCAATGGCAACGGACCGCTGGCCGGCATTCCGGTCGAGGCGAGCGCGCAAGGTTCGTGCCGGCGCGTGATTCGGGGCGAGCTCAAGGCATTCGTCGAACCAGCGCCGCGCCTGCTCGTTGCGACCCTGTTCGGCATGCATGCGACCGAGTTCGAAGCGGGCGCCGACATGCTGGCTGTCGTCCCTGGCGACCCGCCTGAACCGGGACAGGGCTTCCTCGTTCTTGCCCGCCGCCCGGTCGCAATGCGCCAACAAGTAGTGGAGCTCGCTGTGATCGGGAGATTTCGACAACGCTTCGAGACAGCGTTCCGTCGCCAGTTCGACCTGGCCGGCAAGAAGTTGCTGCCGAACTTCATTCAGCAGTTGGGGATTGTTCTGCATCGCGCGGCTCCACGTCGCCCGCAGATGCGGGCGAATCCGACTTTCGGTCTGGGTCTCTGGGCGAGTCTATTCGCCGGCTTCTTCGGGGAGCGGTTCGACCTCTTCTTCCTGTCTCAGCAGGCGCTCGCACTCTTCGCTGATATCCCTGCCAGCCAGCTGCTGGGCCCGACACGCCGTGATGGCGCGCTCCTCTGCGGCCTCGGCCAGTCGCTCCTGCTGTTCCTGCTCGAGCATGGCCTGACGAGTTTCGGTTTCGTTGATGGCACGGATATAGCCGCGCCACTCGCTGGCTTGCACACGGGTGCGCTGGTAGCGTTCGGCGCGTTCGAACGCCTCATCCGCCAATGTCCGCTGCGCACGATCGCCGGGGCCGGCCTGGTCGAATCGGGCATTGCCCAGCATCAACCAGGCATCGGCGGTTCGCTCGTCATCCATGCCGCCGGTATCAAGTGCGTTGGCGAAAGCGCGCTCTGCATCTTCGTGACGCTCATCTGCCATCAGCGCCTGCCCAAGGCGAAAATACAGGGTGCCGGTTTCAGAGGCCGCGGCTGCTTCGCGCAGTACGGGAATGGCCTTGCGGTGTTCACGGGCCTGGCTCCAGAGCTGGGACAACATCTCGAGATGCTCGACACTGTCCGAGACGTTGCCGGCTTCCATTTCCCTTTCGAGCAACTGTGCGCCCCGATACGGGTTGTTGAAGGTCGAATAGTACTGAGCCAGCAAGATGATATCGTCTTCGGACTCGATCAAACCATTGATATAGGCGGCCTCAATCGTGGCGAACGAATTGAACTCTTCATCCTTTTGCAAGTAGAGCGAGGCCAGCTGTCGCCAATACTCCAGCCTGTCGGGCCAGAGCTCGACCATTTCCGCCATCAATTCCGTTCGCTCCGGCACCATCTCCAGATTGCTCAATGCAGCGTTCTTCAGATCGTAGTACCGGCGCTCTGGCCCGGGGGCCCTCGCGATCGCCTGATCGATCGGCTCGAGCGCTTCACGATAATCTTCGAGCTGGTAGTGTGCAGCGGCCAGCATGAACCAGGTCGTATGCTCGATCCTGACATCGTCCTGCGCCATCCATTCCTCGAACAGCTCCAACGACTCTTCCCAGCGTTCGGATACGAAGTAGAGCTGCGCCAGGTTCAAACGCAACTGATTCTGCTGCTGTTCGGGAAGCGCATTCAGCCGCAGCGCATCACGAAAATCACGCATCGCTGGCTCGACGTTCTCCAGGTTGATGTGTGCCGTGCCGCGGATCTGCAATACCGACGCCCGGTCAAAATCCTTCATGTTCTCGCCGCGTCGCTCCATCAAGCGATTGAGCAGACGCAACCCATCCTCGTACTCACCGTCCTCGATCTTCTCGTAAGCATCGAGCAGGTCGCCGGCAACCCGCGGGTCGAGCGTCTGGGACTGCCCGGACTGCCCACCAAGAGCCATTGAGGCGGGCAAGAGCAGGACGGCGCCCAGGATGCACACTGTCAACCAACGTGCCGATTCGGTCACAAGCAAATTCACCCTATTCCTCCAGTGAAAAATCGATCGCGGTGCGAACGCCAAATCGCGGCTGTTCGACGCCGTCCACGACACGCGGATTGTAACGCCAGCGCTGTACAGCACGAATGGCGGCGCGATTGAAACACGGGTTCGTGGTATTGACAACCTCGGGGTCAATCACGGCACCTTCCGGTGTCACATTGAACTCCAGCGTCACGGTTTCAACCGCGTCTGCCCGATTCATGCACTGAGTCGGGTACTGGGGCGGAATGCGCACCAGCGGCTGGGCATCGCGGTCGGGATTGAAACCGGTACCGATATCGACATCAACGCCGCTCAGGTCGGGCATCGCACCCATCTGCACGGCCATTTCCGGGCGAAATTCCGGATCGCTGACCGTGGGCGGAGGGGGAGGCGGCGCATCCAGCACCGGGCGCTGGAAATCTTCAATGCGCCGGTCGGCGGTATCTTCGATCTGCCGCGTCACGCTGATTTCGATCGTCTCGTCATCGGTCAGCTGCACGTCGCCGCGCTGCGTGATGACGGTTGCAAGCAACAGAAAAAGCCCAACCGTGACGACCACGGCCCCGGGAATTCCACCTAAGAGTCTAAGAAAGCTACTCATGATCTTCTGATTGAAACGGCCACAACATCTTGGACACCGGCGGCACGGATTTGATCCAGCACCTCGACAAGGTATTCACTGTGCGCGGATCCATCGGACTGGATAACGGCACTGCCGCGGGGGTTTTCACGCCGCAGACGTTCGACCGCTGAGCGTACGCCCTCCAGGGGCGTTTCCTGACGGTTGATCCAGATTCGGTTATTCGAATCAATCGCCACCAGAATCGACACCAGCCGCTGCTCCTCGGCCGTGTCGGCGTCCGGGCGGAGCACTTCCACGCCCGGCTCCTTGATGAAAGTGGCGGTCACGATGAAGAAAATCAACATGATGAAGACGATATCGAGCAGCGGCGTGACGTTGACGTCGCTGTCGTCTTCGGATCTTCGCTTGCGTTTCAGCATGATTCGACTACTGACCTCATTGCGCGATTTCCTGGATGGCAATCGCTGGATCTATCCCGGCCTGCCGGGTCTGGTCCAGCACCATCACAGTTGATTCGACAGCCGCATCCGGGGCCGCGTTCAGCAAGACAACGCCACGCGGATTTTCGGCACGGAACGCCTCCACTACAGGGGTGACCGAACGCGGATCGATCGTACGGGCTGCATCCACCATCACGAAGCCATCAGCGCGCACACTCAACACCATCGTCGGCGGCGGCCGCTGCAGTTCTTCAGGCGGGTCATCGGCGGGCGTCTGAAGGCCGATGCCGATCTCATCGAGAAACGTCGCGGTAACGATGAAGAAAATCAGCAGGATAAAGACAATATCGAGCAACGGCGTGATATTGACCTCCGCCTCATCCATGTCCGCACCCGTCAGTCGACGGGTCGCTCCGTAAGCCATCGAGGCCTCGACATCCAGCGCGTCAGACGCCGAGTTGGCAAGCAACTCGTTGCGGCGCTCAAGATAACTCATCGAGAAGACCCCGGTCAGCGAAACGGCCAGACCGGTCATGGTCGGAATGGTGGCGCGCGAGATCCCCTCGGCCATCAACCGGGCATTCGATGCCCCGGTATCGACGATCACCTGAAAGACCTGGATCATCCCGGTCACGGTTCCGAGCAGTCCGAGCAGCGGCGTAATCACGATCAGCGCCCGGATCACGTTCATGTAACGCTCGTTCTCGATCCGCACCTCGGAGATCAGCCGTTCGCGGTAGGCGTAGGCCTCCCAGCTGGCGTGATCCTGCATGTCGTTCCAGCGCCGCGCCTGCGTTCTCCGCAGCTTCGGCCCGGAGAACCAGAAGTACAGGATCCGCTCGCTGATCAGCAGCCACATCAACGCAGTACTGCACAGCAGCGCGACCACCACGGGACCGCCAGCATTGAGGTAACCCCCAATGGTATCGATCATGTTGGCCGGGTTTAACAATTCCGCAATCACGGTCAGCAAACCTCAGATAGCAGCGCCATCACTTCTTGTCACCGGCATCCGCCACGAAACTGACGGACTGCTCTTCGAGAATCTGCGACAGGCGACGGGAGGCACCTGCGGCAAAGGCATGCAAGAGCAGCAGCGGAACCGCCGCAATCAGGCCAAGCACGGTGGTGATCAGTGCCTGCGAAATACCGCCGGCCATGAGTCTCGGGTCGCCGGTACCGAACAAGGTGATCGCCTGGAAGGTCACGATCATGCCAATGACCGTACCCAGCAGCCCCATCAGCGGTGCCACGGCGGCCAGCACCTTGACCAGGTTCAAGCCTCGCTCAAGCCTTGGAATCTCCTTGAGCACGGCATCGTCGAGATGCAGCTGCAGGGTTTCGAGGTCCTCACCCTTGTACTTGTCGTAGGCCATCATGATCCGCCCCAACGGGTTGGATTCCGACGGCGTGGAAGAGCGCATCTGGGCCTTCACCTTCATCGAGGTGAGCATCAGCGCCGCCCAGCGGAAGATTGCCAGAAGGATGCCGAAGAAGGCGACGACGATAATGGTGTAACCGATCCAGCCACCCTGATCGATGCGCTCGCGCAGGGTCGGTATTTCAATCACCTGGGCAAGCAGGCCGCCGAGCGATGGATCAATCTTGCCGCGGACCACACCGGGGCCGTCATGGTTGTAGACGCGCTGGGCAGCGCGAACTGCACCCCCACCCGGCTGTCGCGTCAGGTAGCGGAGCGTACCATCCCGGCTGGTCAGGAAACCCTCGTCGGTAAAGGCGGTGAACGGGCCTACACGGACCACGGTCTCGTCTACCGAACGGTTGTCTTCACGAATCACCGCCGAATCGAAGCGGACCACCCGGCCCTGCTCGGTGGCTTCCTGCATCATGGTGAACCACAGGTTCTCAAGCTGATCCACCGTCGGCAGCGAGCCGGCCTGGGCCATACGTGACAGGTCCTCGCCACGGCCCGGGAACTGGGTCGAGACCAGGGACTCTTCCAGGTTTTCATTGAGATCGGCCGCTGCTGCCCGGGCCACCCCGAACAACTCACCGAACTCGCCCTGGCGCTCGGACAACTGCTGGCGAAGCTCTTCAAGCTCGCGATCGAGTTCATTGCGCAGGGATTCCAGGCGACTGGCTTCCTGCTCTGCCTCGTCAACCTGGTTGCGAATGCGAGAAAGTTCGGCTTCCTGGTTCTGCCGTTGCTCGAGGAAGCGCTGCTCTCGCTCGCGATTGGCCTCGTCGACCTGCTGGCGCTCCTGCTGCATGGTGCGCAACACTTGTTCCAGTGTCTGCGGCTGGGCCATGGCGTTCGGCGCAATGCCGGCCAGGGTCAGCCCCAGGGCAAGCAGCGCAACGCCAAGGCGATTGGAAATCTTGGAAGTCATGGAATCCCTGCCATCAAATGATTGATTGAGGTTCGTGTCAATTCTGCGTGTCATGGCCAGCACCCCCTTATTCCGCGTCCTGGGGAGCGGTGACCGGCATGAAGATCAGCTCCGGCGGAATCGCCTCGCGTGCAACCCGTGCCGCCGTCTTGACGTCCTGAAGATAGCTGGAGTCAAGATCGACCCAGGATTGTGTCTCGGGGTCGAAACGCTTCAGCACGCGGTCGTCGTCGGTGCGGAAGATCAGCGAGACACGGCCGATGCGGAGAAAATCCACGTTTTCGTAGAGCCGCCCGTCAACCTCGATGTCACCGCGATAGGCCTCGATGGTACGACCGTATTCGTTCTCGATCTGATAGGCCTCGATGACCATCCGGTAACGCTGCGCCGGCGTCCGGGACGGATCGTCCATGGCTGCCTGCAAACGCTCGACACGTCTGCGGCGCTCGTCCATGAGGAACGGCACATCAGCCTCGACCAGGCGAGCCAGCCCATCAACCATATCCTCCATCAGCGGCTGCATGGCGCGTTGCAGGCTGGCGATGTTGTCGATATCGCGATTGAGCGAATCGATTTCAGCCCGCTGGGAGTCGACCTGGCGCTGCTGCGAGGCATTGTAGCGATTGAGTTGCTCGAGCTGCTTGAGGCTGGCGCGATACTGGCTCAGCAGTTCCTGGGTGCGCTCATCCAGCTCGTCGATTCGCTCCTGCGACCGGGCGGTACCCTCTGCAGCCTGGCGGCTGGTTTCGAGTACCGGCTCGATTTCCTGCGTGTAAACGCTGAAGCTCGCCATCAGGAACAGGCCGCCGACGACGCTGCCGCCAAGGCCGATGATTTGTCGTTTGGTCAATATCTTCATGCCCAGTTCATCGTGTGGTTTGGGTTGGTAAATCTACGGCTGCCCGCTGACGGGTGCCCGAAAGGTTGTACATTCTACGCAGGTCGCTACCGAAAACGCAACCTCCCTTGCAGATTCCCGCAAAAGCCCGTGCCACGGGGGTTTCAGCGGTTTTCACCCATGTCAACAGAGGGCGTGAAGCGCGCCGAAACCGGTTGGCCGTGACCGGGACGGGCCGGTCATGACGGACCCCGACATCAGCTCTTGAGACAACCTGACCTGCCTCGACAATACCTTGACTTCCCTGAAGGCGCTTCAGGCGCCTGGCACGACGCAAGCACAAAAAAGGCCCCGCGTGAGCGGGGCCGATACACAGTTTTGACGTTGACGGTCCCAGGACCATCACCAGCACACGGAAGGTTCAGGAG
>SL_3KL_010_SEDDRAFT_10004074_pt1 | contig 13242 bp, 11 predicted proteins | sample SodLakKL_010_SED_2_FD_10381 | JGI IMG/M metagenome (IMG submission 10381)
ATGACAAAAGTTTAGAAAATGGCAAAAAAATGGCTTAGTTAAGCGATTGTGTTTTTAAAGAAACTGGTTTGGCAGAAGTCAGGAAGGTATATTATTAAGTTTTATAGATAAATTGGAAACTGGTAAATTAAATTAAAAACAACACCCCCGAAAGGAGGTGTGTGTTTTGAGGGTGAAAGTTTTTTCTACCTCCCGATTTGTCACTTAAGGCCTTTGAGTAACAAATTTCATCTTGATTTGTTATGTTCGTAGATGAGTGGCTTTCCCCGTAGGTATTAACCTTCATTCTTTTGCGCGTAAAGAATATATCACCAACTCTTCACAACTCGCTTTCCTTTTTTTTGTACTAACTTTAATCAAAATGCTGGTCGGTTTGTTTCTGTCTTTCTGCGACAGAATTCTTTCACTTCAATTAATATTATAACCCTAGAATTTTTTATTTAAATAATAAGTTATCCACATAAATTATTTTAGCCCTAATTTATTGGTATAATTTAAGTTAATTAAATAATAATATATTTTAAATATATGAAAAAAATATACAGAAGTAGGGAAAATAGAATAGTGTTTGGTATATGTGGGGGAATAGGAGAGTATTATAATATCGACCCCGCTATAACTAGAATAATTTTTATTATACTTTTATTCGTTACAGGGCTATTGCCACTTATATTGGCTTATCTAATTTCTTATTTCATTATTCCAGATAATAGAATGAATAATTAATATGGATAATAAAATTGGTGAATTTATAGTTGCAAGACATCATGAGTCGGTATGGAATAAAATAGGTAATTGGACAGGCACTCGTGATGTTGGTCTAACTCCTCACGGATTGGAAATGTCTGAGAAAATGGGGGAGGCACTAAAGGGTGTTCATATTGATATGGCGGTAACTTCTGAGTTAGTAAGGTCTATAGAAACATTAAATAGAATATTAAAAGGTATGGGGAATCCGAAAGTTTCTGTCTCTAAGTCTTCTGCGGTAAATGAACGTGATTATGGTGATTACACAGGAAAATATAAATGGGATATGAAAGATTTCTTTGGTGAAGAGAAATTTAATTGCATAAGAAGAGAATGGAATTGCTCAATACCTAATGGTGAGACTTTGAAGATGGTTTATGAAAGAGTTGTGCCTTTTTATATTTCAGAAATACTATCTAAGTTAGCTGATGGTAAAAATGTTTTACTTGTAGCTCATACAAATTCAATTAGAGCATTGATTAAATATATAGAAAAAATCCCCGATAATGAGATTAATAATGTAGAGATGCCATTTGGGCATATATTATTTTATGATATTGATGAGGGGGGTTGTATGGTTGGTAAAAAAGTAATAAAAGTTGATTGAGTTTTTTATACTGAATTACCTGCCACAAATCCAGTGCTCCAGCATAATTGCAGGCTGTACCCACCTGACGGTCTGTTGATATTTAAAATATCACCCACTAAATAAAGGTTAGGAATGATTTTTGACCTCATTGTCTTAAAGTCTACTTCGTTTAAGTCAACTCCTCCACTTGTTATAATTGCTTTTTCTTCTCCCAGTAATTTATCTACATTTAATTTAAAATTCTTTAATACTTCTATTAATACCATTCTTTCATTTCTTGTTATTTCATTACATTTTTTGTCGGGATTAATTTTGGCTAATTTGATTATCGTAGACGATATTGTTTTTGGAATTATTTCAGGCAATGTGTTTTGGATTTTCTTATTATTGTTGTTTTTAAATAATTCTTGCAATGTATTATTCATCATTCCATGATCGTGATTTGGGAATAAGTCTAGAGAAAATATCACTTCGTCGTATTTTAGTAATTCGCCAATATCTTTACTCATATTTAGTATTGTTGGACCTGTTACCCCCATGTGTGTAAATAATATTTTTCCTATAGATGATATTTGCTTTATGTTGTTTTGAATAGCTGTTATTTTTATATCAGTTAATGTTATTCCAGCTAATTTATTTATCCACTTCTCTTTTAATTTAATTGGCACCAGTGATGGTTTTGGATATATAATTTTGTGACCAATTTTTTCAAGCCAATTATATCCATCCCCAGTTGAGCCTGTTTCTGGTCTTGATGTCCCTCCTGTTGCGATTATTATTGATTTTGCTTTTAACTTTTCTTTGTTTTTAAGTTTTACTCCTGATATTAATTTATTTTTTACTATTAATTCAGTAACAGGAGAATTTGATATAATTTTCACGTTATTTTCGCTCATATATTGAATTAATACATCCCATACAGATTTTGCAGAGTCTGTAACAGGAAATACCCTAAGTTCTTTTTCAACTTTTGTTTCCATTCCTTTTGAGTGAAAGAAATCTAATGTATTTTTAACATTCCATTGCGAAAATGTTGAGAATAAAAAATCACCATCCTTTTTGAATTTTTCTAAGAATTTTCTATTATCAAATTCCGCATTAGTTACATTGCATCTACCTCCTCCGGTTATCAGTAGTTTTTTACCTAAAGACTCATTCTTTTCTATTAAGAGAACTTTATTTCCTCTACTCGCTGCCACTGCCGATGTCATCATTCCAGAGGGTCCACCACCGACAACTATAACATCGTAGATTTCAGCGCCACTCATTGTTTGATTTATTAGGGTTGCAAAATTGAATCAACATCTCCATCAATTGATATAACAACTTCATTAACTGTTTCAAATTGCATCAAAGTTTTTTCTATTTGTTCTCGTATTGCCATTACTGTAGCTGAACCAGCGACATTTTCTTGAAGAGTTTCGTTAAAATCAACATATGCTATACCATTTTCTATTTCTAGTCTTTGTATAACAACGTTTTCATTTATTGATGTAGAAAATCCATCATTTATTTCTTCTGAACTTGGCCCTTGGATCAATGCTTTCAATGCCTCTCTTGCAATTGCTGCCACATTTTCAACTTCTCTATTAACAGATACTACCTCTTCTTGACCATTATTTACTTTTACAAAGTAAACATTGATTGAAGTTGTTTCAGTGTCTGATTCCTCTACATCTTCTACAAGTATGTCTCTGATTTCATCATAAACATCATCGTTTATAGCTTCTATGACTTCATTATTCAATACCACAACTCTTATTTCATGAGGAGTTATGGCTTGAGTTGTCATAAGATCTGTTCTGTCTCCATAGCCACCGGATCTTGATTCAAATGAAAATACAAATTTATATTCGGAACCTTCTTCTACCACTGTTTCTTGTTGTAGTGATAAATTTTCTCCGTCATATGTATAAGTAGGGGATTCTTGTTTAATCCAATTTTGAGCAACTACTCTTGATTCATCTATTGTATATACAGAATCATCCACTTCTTTGTCTTGATTTACAAAAAATATTGCTATTAAAACTAATGCCACAGCAACACCTATTAAAACTGTTTTCATATTTTTTTAAGTTATTAATAATTTTAAAGGGAATTATTCCTCTTTATTTTTCAATTATACCACGATTTTTAAATATTTCTACAATAGTAAATTACATTTGACTAATATAGCATATATGCTATATTTAATTTAGATTATATTAACGCCCTTCTCTCCTGCTCGTTTTTCGTTTGATTTAAAGACAAAGCGATCAGGAAGAGGGGGGCGTCGGTGATAGCCGATACTCCGCACCTGGTCAGTGCGGGAAGTCTCTCCAAAGATTACTTATTATGAGAATAAGATCTGCGGTGGGACTGGGTGTCGCAATAGTCATCCTCAAGTTCCTTCTACCGTCTGTTTTCTTGGGAATAGAAGTCTTGCTTCTTGAATTCCTAGAGTTGTTGGAGAGTATTCTCCAGATGAGCCAAAGTGGCGTTAGTGGAGAGTCTCTACTTTCAACCCCTTCTGTCCCAAGAAGGTAGCGGTTAGGCGGTCTGCATTTTTTTGCAGGCCGTTTTTTTGTTGGAGTGTTGATTAGTTATTTGGCATAACTCAATTTTCAATATACTTATCTATTATTGCTTTGGGTATAATCGTTAAAACACTTATTGATAAAATAGATGAGAAAAGATTAGTCTGAAAGCAAACGGTGGGATATTAGATAAAAAACGCAAATATTAGCCCCACTACTCCGGCGAGAGTTGCATAGATTAAAGCCGGTTTCCAAATCAAATATATTTAAATAAATGACCCGCCCAATTTAATGGGCGGGTTCTTGATCTTTAATTTCTCTCAAATTTTTTTCATGGGCTATACTTCGCCTATGAAGAAGATTTTCGATATACTCTTCTCTTTTTTCGTGAGAGAGCCTTGCCATCACTTTGGTGTTCATTCGGAGATCCGTGTCAAATTCATCTGATGGGACGTATCCCGTATTGTTTCTGTGAAGATGTCTTCTTTGACTCATAGTCAAAGGCTTGTTGTTTGCCCACCAGACTTTTAACTTTTCTTTTTGAAGGTTGAGCCAATTCATTATTACTCTTTCTGTTGAGTGTTACAATTCCAAATATATAGTATAAATATTAGATAAAAAACGCAAATATTAGCCCCACTACTCCGGCGAGAGTTGCATAGATTAAAGCGGTTGGAAGAGTTGCTTTTAATATAGAACCTTCTTTATCCTTTAGGCCAACAACACTTTGAGCCGCTATTATATTGTGTATTGCTATCATATTTCCAACCGCGCTTCCTACCGCTTGAAGAGAAAGAATCAAAACAACACTCACTCCTGTTGCAATAGCGGTTGTACCCTGAAGGGATGAGAATAGAAGGTTGGAGACGGTTGAGCTTCCGGATATGAATGATCCCAATACTCCAACAAATGGAGCAATAGCCGGCCAAGTCGCTCCGAGACCCGAGAGAGATCCGGCTATCTCCATAGGCATACTTAAGTAGCCGGATGCATTATTGCCCGAGAATATCATAAGCTGAACTATAGCGATGACAAAAAAGAGCCCCACAAAAGGAAGCTTTATTTTCCCCAGCGATTCATTCAAAGCGTTTTTAAATTGAGAGAAATTTATATGTTTTATCAAAAGTCCCGCAATAACCGCTATTATGAATACAAATCCCGGAGAGTAGAGGATTGCAAAGTCGTGTGATCCCGGAAGATTTAATATTTCGGGTAATGAAAAAGATATATTTTGCAATTTATCAGTAATGCCGAAAAATTGTATTCTGGTTATTAAAAGAAGAGTGATTATGAGAATGTAGGGAGATAAGGATTTTATAATATCTCTCACTTTTGATTTATCTTCCGGAAGGCATAATTCATCGGGAATCTTTTTAAAAGACGGACAGTCTTTCCTTTGAAACATTCCCATTCTAAGAAGAAGTATTATAAAAGCTCCACCTATCAAAGCTCCTATTATTGAAGGGAATTCAAGCGCTATGAATTTTGCCGTTAAGTATGAGGGAATTGTAAAAGCAAAACCTGAAATCAAAGCAAATGGCCAGAGTTGTAAATTATTTTTAAGAGATGATCCGAGTTTTGCTCCCACTATCAATATCAATATTAGAGGAATAACGGGACTTAAGAATAAATGTATAAGCGATGCCAACTCGCCGATGGCTTCAATTGATATTGAGCTCCCAAGAGACTCTCCGATTCCTTCTTTGATTCCTATGGTTACGGGTATTCCGACGGCTCCGAACGTTACGGAAACGCTGTTTCCTATAAGAGCAATAACAACGGATAAGATTACAGGAAATCCAAGAGCGATCAGAAGCGGGGCGGCAAGCATTGCCGGAGTGCCGAATCCGGCAATTCCTTCAATAAAACTTACAAAGAACCATCCTATTATTACCGCTTGAATGCGGGCATCTTTACTTACCGCTTCAAACATTCGCTTTATGGGTTTGAAAGCTCCTGTTGCAGTTAGGGAAAGAAGCAAGAAAATCGCTCCGAATATGATAAGCATTATTTCAAGTGTTATGGAAAATGAACGGATTAATGAGCCGATCATCCATAAAAAGTCCATCTGCCAAGCATAGAAAGTTATAAGCAGGGTTATAAGAAAGGTTATTGGAGCGGAAATGAATGCCGGCTTTTCAAAGACAACCATCAATATCAGAAGGAGAATAAAGGGCAGAAGGGCAAGTAAGGCAAGCATTTTATTTATCGTTTATTTTCTCTATTACTTTAAGTAATTCACAAACTTTTCTTGAGTTAAGAGAATACACAATTCGCACTCCGTCGCGCTTTGATCTTATCAGTCCAGATTTTTTCAGGACTTTCAAGTGGTGAGATATTAGACTTTGAGGTATATCAAGCGCCTCTTCTATCTCGCATACGCATATTTCTCCTTTTCTTAATATATTCAGTATATATAGTCGGTTTGATTCCGCTATTGCTTTTAGGGTGGATATGTTACTTAAGTCAAGTTTTGTTCTTCGGGGTTTGAGTGTGGATTTGATTGGCATATAAATATGATATTATCAATCTGTATTGATATAATACAATCTTAGGGGATTTGGTCAAATCAATGAATTACATAAAAAACAAAGAAGAGCTATCGGGGGATTCAAGTTTAAGAAGAGATTCTTTAGATATTTTGAATGCCGGATATTCTGCAATAAATACGGAAAGTATCCTAAAGGAAAAAATTTCACTCATAGACGATGAGATATGTATAGGGAGCGACAGATTTACTTGTAGTAATTACAAGAATGTATATTTTATAGGTATAGGGAAATGCGCTTTTGAAGGAGCGGAAGTGATAGAAGAGATTCTTGGAGATAAAATAGCCGATGGAGTGGTTTTGGATGTTAATGCCGGAGTTTTGAAGAAAATGAGATCATTCAAAGGTACACATCCTCTTCCTTCGGAAGAAAATGTTTCCGTCACAAAACAAATTGTGTCGCTTTTGGGGGGTGTCGGTAAGGAAGATTTGGTTTTGGTTTTAATTTCAGGAGGAGGTTCCGCTTTGCTCTGTCTGCCTCACAATATTGATTGCGATACCCTGATAAAAGTAACTTTAGAACTTACCAAAGCCGGAGCGGATATATATGAACTTAATACGGTGAGAAAACACTTGTCGGAAATACAAGGAGGACAGCTTGCAAAATTCGCTTATCCGGCCGAAGTGATCTCACTCATATTCTCGGATGTTTTAGGAGATGATATTTCTTTCATCGCCTCAGGTCCCACCGTTTATGATAATACAACTATACAAGATGCCGAGAAGGTTTTGGAGAAATATGACATTTTGAAAAAGTGCGGACTTAAAGAATTAAAACTCAAAGAAACTCCAAAAGATGAGAAATATTTTCTAAAGGTAAAGAATATGATTGTTGCCAGTAATAAAGATGCATTGGTTGCAATGAGGGATAAAGCGGAGAGATTGGGATATGAATCTGAGATATTAACAAATGAATTATCGGGAGAAGCAAGAGAGGTCGGAATTTCTTTTGCAGAGAGATCCAAAGAGGAGAAAAAGTGTTTTATTGCAGGAGGTGAGACGACTGTTAAAATAAAAGGAGATGGTAAAGGAGGAAGAAATCAAGAAGCTGTTTTGGCTTCTCTTCCTTATTTACCAAAAAACAGAGTTTTTATATCAGCGGCATCCGATGGACGCGATAATACGGATACAGCCGGCGCGCTTGGAGATTCTGAACTTTATTCATCATCTCTTGAGAAAGGTTTGGATGTTGATGAATATTTAAAGGACAATAATTCATATGAATTTTTCAAAAAAGCGGGAGGACGTGTTGAAACCGGTATCACCGGAAGTAATGTTTCAGATTTATTTTTATTATTAGATAAATAAATTTATTAATATGAAGAAAGACAAAGCTCATGTGTTGTGGTTTAAGGACGTAGGTAATGATGATGTTGAATTGGTCGGGGGAAAGAATGCCTCTTTGGGTGAGATGTATCAAGTATTATCAAAAAAGGGAATTAAAGTACCGAATGGATTTATTGTTACGGCTTATGCTTACAGGGATCTAATTGAAAAAGCTGGTTTAAAAGAGAAAATTCGTGATGCATTGGATAAAATTGATGTTGATAATGTAAGAAGCTTGCAGAAGGCGGGGAAGTCAATAAGGGAGATGATAAAAAATGCCGAATTCAGCGAAGAGTTAAATGAAAAGATATCCGAAGCTTATAAAAAGATGTCAAAAGAATATGGGGTAGCAAATACCGATGTTGCTGTAAGGTCCTCTGCAACCGCAGAAGATCTTCCGGGAGCCAGTTTTGCCGGAGAACATGAGACATATTTAAATGTCTCGGGTGAGAAATATGTCTTAAAAGCAGTAAAGATGGCAATGGCTTCTCTTTTTAATGACAGAGCAATATCTTACCGAGTACATAAAGGGTTTGATCATTTTGAAGTTGCTCTATCTGTGGGAGTTCAGAAAATGGCGAGATCAGATAAGGGCTCATCGGGAGTTATGTTTACAATTGATACCGATTCCGGTTTTGATAATGTTGTTCAAATCTCTGCCTCTTGGGGCTTGGGAGAAATGGTTGTTCAGGGCAAGGTTAATCCTGATGAATATTTAGTATTTAAACCAATGCTTGGGAAGAAATTCTCTCCGGTAATAAAAAAGACTCTGGGAGCCAAAAGAAAGAAAATGGTATATAGCAAAACTCCGTCAAGGCCGGTCAAAGTCGTATCTAATAATGTAGGAGATAGGAATTCTTATGTTTTATCGGATGAAGAGATCCTCAAGCTCTCTGACTGGGGTGTTATTATTGAGAAGCATTACAGCAAGAGGTATAAAAAATATACTCCCATGGATATGGAATGGGCCAAAGACGGCATCACAGGAGAACTTTTCATTGTGCAGGCAAGACCCGAGACCGTTCAGGCGGAGAAGAATAAAATGAGTATTAAAGAGTATTCACTTAAAACAAGCGATAAGCCCATCGTTGAAGGTATTGCGGTGGGAACAAAGATATCCTCAGGAAAAGCCAGAGTAATAGATTCAGTGAAAGGAATTCATCAATTCAAAGAAGGTGAGATATTAATTACAAGAATGACTGATCCGGATTGGGAGCCGATAATGAAAAAAGCAGGAGCGATAATAACAGAAAGAGGAGGAAGAACTTCTCATGCGGCAATCGTTTCTCGCGAATTGGGTATTCCTGCAGTTATTGGGGCACCTAATGCTATGAGTAGAATAAAAACCGGAATGACTGTAACGGTTGATACTTCAAGTGGTACTGTCGGAGATGTCTACAAAGGGGAGCTTAAATGGACGGAAAATACTCATAAAATATCTTCAATACCTAAAACCAAAACCAAGGTCTCTATGAATGTCGGAAGTCCTGAAGGAGCTTTTGTCTATTCCCAGATTCCTAATGATGGTGTGGGACTTGCCAGAGAAGAATTCATAATCGCCTCTCAGATAAAGATTCATCCTAATTCCCTTATTGATTTTAAGAAACTTCCTGAGAAACTCAGAAAAAAGATAGATAAGTTGACTCTCGGTTATTCTGACAAGAAAGAATTTTTTGTTGATAAATTATCAGAAGGTGTGGGACAGATTGCGGCGGCTTTCTGGCCGAATGAAGTTATTGTTCGCTTTTCTGATTTCAAAACCAATGAATATGCGACATTGATTGGTGGAAGTTTGTATGAACCGGAAGAAGAAAATCCAATGATTGGCTGGAGAGGAGCTTCTCGTTATGCTCACCCAAATTTCTCTGAAGCTTTTAAATTAGAGTGTGAAGCTGTGAAGAAAATAAGAGAAAAATTCGGATTAACTAATTTAGCTGTAATGGTGCCTTTCTGTAGGACACCCGAGGAGGGTAAGGAAGTTTTGTCTATTATGAAAGAAGCAAAATTAGAAAAGGGTCGTGATGGGTTAAAGGTTTATGTGATGTGTGAGCTTCCTACAAATATTATAAGAGCTGATGAATTTCTGGACATCTTTGATGGATTCTCTATCGGATCCAATGATTTGGCCCAATTGACTTTAGGTCTTGATAGAGACTCTGCTATTGTTGCTGGTATATCAAATGAAAATGATCCGGCCGTCAGGGATTCTGTCAGTAAAGCCATAAAGGCATGTAAAAGAAGAAAGAAGTATATTGGATTTTGCGGACAAGCCCCGTCAGATTATAAAGATTTCCTAAGATTTCTTATTCGTGAGAAAATAGATTCTGTCTCTTTAATTCCCGACACTGTCATTCCGATGAAATTTGAGATAGATAAAGAAGAGAAGAAATTAAAAAATAAAAAAAAATAATTTTATGAAAATAGCATATATTTATTCGGAAGAAAAATGGAGAGATCATATAAAAGAAGTTTTCTCGGATCATGATCTCATCCTGGGCACTTCTCTTGAGGAGATTGAAGATGATTTGGGAGATGTTGAGGTTTTGTCTGTTTTTGTTAGTCATGAAGTAAAGAAGGAGCATTTGGAGAAAATGCCGAATCTAAAACTCATAGCCACTCGTTCAACGGGATATGACCATTTGGATATTGATACTGCCAAGGAAATGGGAATATCTGTTGCAACGGTGCCTTCTTATGGGGAAAACACCGTTGCGGAGTTCGCTTTTGCACTACTTCTTGCATTATCAAGGAGAACATATGAATCTTATAAACAAGTTTCCGAAACAGGTTCTTTTGCAAAGAATGAACTCAGAGGATTTGATCTTTATGATAAAACATTCGGAGTTATCGGTACCGGCAAGATTGGAATGAATTCAGTAAGAATAGCAAAGGGTTTCGGTATGAAGGTTGTTGCTTATGATGTCTTTCCCAAAGAAGAAGAGTCAAAGGAATTAGGGTTTTCTTATGTTTCTTTAGATGAACTTCTCGGATCATCGGATGTTATATCAATTCACACTCCTTATAATAAAGAGACGCATCATATGATAAATGTGGACAATATTGAGAAGATAAAGAAAGGTGCATATATAATAAATACTGCAAGGGGAGGGATCATTGAAACCCGAGCTCTTATAAAAGGCCTTGAAAGCGGAATAATCACCGGAGCGGGACTTGATGTTTTAGAAGAAGAGGGTGTATTGGGAGATGAACTGCAATTATTGGAGAAAGATCATCCGAATGCTGATGAATTGAGAACCACTCTCTTGAATCATTATTTAATAGATCATCCCAATGTTATCATTACTCCGCATAATGCATTTAATACCGAAGAGGCAATGAAAAGGATAATAGATACTACTGTATTGAATATGAAATCATTTATAAATGGAGATCCTGTAAATATTGTTAAATAAAATGTCAAAAATAAAAGACATATTCGCAAGAGAGATAATAGATTCAAGGTCTACACCAACCGTTGAGGTTGATATTTTACTTGAGAATGGAGCGGTGGGCAGAGCTTCTTGCCCTTCCGGTGCTTCAAGGGGTCAACTTGAGGCCTTTGAACTCCGAGGGGGTGAAGATGCTTATTTCGGAAAAAGTGTAAGTAAAGCCGTATCTTTGGTTAATGGAGAGATAAGAGATAATCTTATTGGCAAAGAGTACGATCAGAAATCTTTGGATGATTCTTTGTGTGATTTGGATGGAGAGAGTAATAAAAGCAGACTGGGAGCCAATTCAATATTGGCGACTTCTCTGGCTTTTGCCAGAGCCGTATCAGTTGAGAGAGGAATTCATTTGTTTGAATATATAGGCAGTTTAACTCTCAGAGAACCGATAATGCCTAAAGGTCTTTTTAATCTGATAAATGGAGGGGTTCACTCGGATAATGGAATATCGTTTCAAGAATTTATGGTAATCCCTTGGAGTATGGAGAGTTGGAAAGACCGTCTTAGGTGTTCGGTAGAGATATACAATTCCCTGAAAAAAGAACTTTCTTCAAGTGGTTATTTAACATCAGTCGGAGATGAAGGAGGGTTTGCTCCGAAACTTGAGAATAATAAAGAAGCTATGTCTTTTTTAATCAAGGCAATAGAAAGTGCCGGCTATAAGCCGGGTGAGGATATTCTGATAGGCCTTGATGTTGCCGGATCTGAAATCAAAAAGGATGATTTGTATGTAGTTGACAGTAAAGAGTACTCCACAGAAGAACTCAATTCTTATTACGGTGAAATAATAGAAGAATTCCCTATTTTTTCCATAGAAGATCCTTTTTCCGAAGATGACATTGAAGGTTTCAGAAATATAACCTCTCAATTTGGTAAGGATATTAAAATAGTGGGGGATGATCTTTTTGTTACGAATAGATTTAGGTTGAAAAAAGGTATAGAAGAGAGTTGGGCTAATTCAATAATAATAAAACCCAATCAGATTGGAACTTTAAGCGAGACTTTAGAGACATTAAAAACAGCTTTTGAAAATAATATTACCCCGATAATATCTCATAGATCCGGCGAGACAGAAGATGTTTTCATTTCCCATTTAGCTGTCGGATCGGGGGCTTCTTTTATCAAGTCAGGTGCTCCGGCGAGGGGGGAACGTGTTTCAAAATATAATGAACTTATCCGCATAGAAGAGAAATTGGGCCGATTATGATATTATTCAATAGTTGTTAAAATAATTTTATTAATTAATGTTGTTTGAAGAATTCTTCTACATTTTAATATTTCTTTTATCCTGCAGTGCTTTTTATTATGCCGGTGGGTGGATAATAACAGGAGTTAGAAAAATATCATATAAATTCGGATGGAAGGAATTTATACTTTCTTTTCTTGTTGTGGCTTTTGTTTCATCTTTACCCAACTTTTTTGTGGGGATAAGCTCTGCTTTGCAAGGAATTCCAGAACTTTCTTTTGGAGATGTGGTGGGAGGAAATTTGATAGCCTTAACTCTTGCCGCTCCTTTGGCTCTTCTTTTTTCCTTAAAAAAAGAAATAGTGGCTGAGAGCAGAACCGTTCAGTGGTCTCTTTTCTTTACATTGGGAGCGGCGGTGCTTCCTCCGATTTTGGTTTACGATGGAATGTTAGGGCGAATAGACGGAATGATACTTATTGGATTTTTCATTCTTTATATCGTATGGCTTTTCCATAAAAGGGAAAGGTTTATGCTTCATCGCGATGATTATAAAAAGCTGGAGCCTGAAAGTACGAAATTAACAAAGCGGGATATCTATAGTGGCATTGCCGGTTTGGTTTTAATAATCATTGCCGCCCAGGGAATAGTACATTCCGCTACATTCTTTGCAGAAGGTTTTGGTTTATCGCTTGTTATAATCGGAATACTGATAGTCGGAGTGGGGAATGCTTTGCCTCAGATATATTTTGCAACAAGCGCTTTATCCAAAGGAGAGAATTGGATGCTTTTGGGGGGAATAATGGGCTCAGTGATTATTCCCGCGACTTTGGTTTTAGGAGTGGTATCGCTGATACATCCGATAAACATAGACAATATTGATATAG
>SL_3KL_010_SEDDRAFT_10004075_pt1 | contig 13240 bp, 9 predicted proteins | sample SodLakKL_010_SED_2_FD_10381 | JGI IMG/M metagenome (IMG submission 10381)
GAGAAAACCCGTTTCCCCGCCCAGTACCGTGCGCAACACTTCGATCCGATGGATCTCATCGGCTGGTATGTCGAAGAGATCCCTGTCGATGACCACAAAATCGGCCAGCCTGCCCTTGCCGACCGAGCCCTTGATGTCTTCGGAGAACTCCACATAGGCCGGCCACAGAGTATAGGCTTTCAGCGCTTCCTGGCGGGTGATCCGTTGTTCGGGGAACCAGCCGCCGGCCGGTCTTCCTTCCCTGTCCTGCCGGGTTACGGCAGCATGAAGTCCGTAAAAGGGATTGAATGGTGAAACGCCGTAGTCGGAGCCGGCGGCTATAATCCCCCCCACATTCAGAATGCTCCTCCAGGCATAGGCTCCCCTGGCCCGCTCCAGGCCAATGCGTTCTTCGACAAACAGCATGTCTTCGGTGGCATGCACCGGTTGCATGGAGGCGATCACCCTGCGGCCGGCAAACCGGCTAATGTCTGAAGGATGCAATACCTGGGCGTGTTCCACCACCAGCCGGGCCTCTTCGGGAGATTTCCCAGCGATTTCCATGGCTTTTTCAAATGCATTGAGGGTAACGCGGTTCCCCCTGTCGCCGATCGAATGGGTACGGGTAGTAAACCCTTGTTCCAGGAGTTCGGCCACCCTGAGGGCATAATCATCTTCGTTTTGGCCCAGGGCACGCAGGGCGCCCATTTCGCCCGGCATATCATCGTAGGCTTCCAAAAGGGCGGCTCCCCGGCCACCAAGTGAGCCATCGACAAACATCTTTACCCAGCGTACTGTGTAACGGTTGTCGTAGAGTTCGATCAGTGGGGCATCCATTTCCCTGGCAGTGTTTTCAGACACGGCATCCATCACCCTGACCTTCAGGAATCCCTTTTCGTAGGCTTCCCTTCGCAGGCGGATGTCGTCCATGCCGGTCCCCGTGGCGCAATGCACCGTGGTGATGCCGGCGGCAAGAAGGGCCTCGCTGCCCAGGCGGAGGGCTTCCAGTTCCTCTTCGTTGCTGAGTGCAGGCGGGGGAGGGACATGCCGGACGACCAGGTTCCCGGCAGCAGAAACCAGCACACCGCTGGGTTCTCCATCATCGTCGCGCACAATGCTGCCGGCATCCGGAGATGGGGTTTGGCTGGTGATACCGGCCAGTTCAAGGGCCATTGAGTTCACAAAATGGGCATGGCCGCAATAACGGCGGAGCACAACCGGGTTTTCGGGGCTTACCTTATCGAGCTGGCTGCGATGGGGGGGGGCTTCCCAGATGGCGTCGTTGTAGCCGCGGGCAACGATCCATTCGCCGGGTTCTGCTTCGGCAACCGCTCCGTCAATGCGTTCCAGCATTTCATCCAGGGGCAGCCAGTACACGTCGAGGGGGGCTGTCAGCATATTGCGCCCGAGGTTTTCGAAATGCATATGGCTTTCGGTAAGGCCGGGTATCACGGTCTGGCCTTCCAGGTCGATCACTTGGGTTTTCCGGCCAGCAAAGCCCATGGCTTCCGCTTCCGTACCCACGTATAGGTAAGTGCCCCCGCCGATGGCCACTGCATCGGCCACCGGGTTCTGATCGTCCAGGGTATAGAAGCGCCCGTTGGTGTAGATGGTATCGGCATATTCTGCCTGGCAGGAAAACAGGGCCAGGGCTGCCAGAATAAACATGGCCGGGTTGAATAATGAGAATACTTTTCTGTTCATCTTAAATCGGATTTTTGGGTCGAACATGCTTGACCCTGCAATAATAAGTAAAAAATATCAGTTGCCGGCCATGTGGAACTTTTGTTTCACCGGGGCGAACCGGGCATGTGGCACCGTCGGATGGTGTTTTCCGGATGGTCAGCCAAAGGGGGACGTTTAATGAAATCGGGTTTTCAGAGAAGGTGTTTGCTTTTTCAGACATTATTTTTGGTGTCCGGGCGAAAAATGACCTGTCCCTGGATTGATATGGCAGGATTTAGTATCTTTCGAACCGAAAAAATCATGTTTCATTAACTATTTTTTGCCATGCCGGCTTCTGATCCTTTTGCCAAAAAAAGCTTTTTTCCAACCCTCGCTGTCCTGCTGATGTCGCTGCTGCCCACAGTGTTTACTGTTGCCCGGGCACAAACAGTAAGCCCGGTAGAGTATAACGCCGATCAACTGGTGAAAATGGCCGTCGTAGGCCGCATTGCAGAAGCCCGTTTGGGCAACCCTCCCTACCGGGTGGGTGCAGACGGTTCCATACGGGTGGTGCCCGCCACCGGTAGCATTACCTTTAATTTCCGCACCGGCGATTCGGCAGTGAACCTGGCCGGAGACCATGTCGAGCCAGCCGTGACCCTGTATAACCCTGGGAGCACCAACGACCGCAGCAGCGGTGAAAGCCGTGGGTTCAACGTGTTGTCGTGCATCGGCAACAGTGTGCGGGTACTTACCGGCGATGCCCAGGGAGAATGGGGCTATGTGATTGGCAAACACGGGGGGTCTGAGCACGTTATGGTTGACTTCAAAGACCCCGCCGTGATGGAACGGATGACCCCCGGAGACCGCATGCAGGTTTACGCCCATGGGGTGGGCATGGAATTGCTGAATGCCGGAGATGTCAAGGCCATGAGCATGAGCCCGCATCTGATGGAGGCCCTGACGGCAGCCGGTATGGGCATCACTCCCGGTGGGAAGCTGCGCATCGGGGTGGCCCTGGAGGTCCCGGCAAAGATCATGGGCTCCGGCCTGGGTCAGAGCCACGCCTACTCGGGCGATTACGACATACAGCTGTTCGATCAGCAGGTGGTGGAAAAATACCGTCTTGATCAGCTCAGATTCGGCGACATTGTAGCCATTATCGACGCCGACCACAGCTATGGCCGGATTTTCCGGACGGGGGCCGTCACCATCGGGGTGATCACCCACAGCGGCAGCATCATCGCCGGCCATGGTCCGGGAGTGACCACCCTGTTTACTTCGGCTTCGGGAAATATCGAAACGGTTATTGACCCCAGGGCCAACCTGAAGTACCTTTTGCTGGAGTAATTGCCAATACTTTCAAGTTTTCCTGACTCAGGCCACGACGGCCTGGGTTATTTTCAGGTCCGTGGCCGGGGCTGCGGCCGCTTTTTTGGCATCCCTTTAAACAAAGAGGGGCTACCGCTGTTTTTAAAGGATACCCCCCTCAAGCACTTCTATTATACAGGAACAACGCCGATAGCATAGACAAGCCCGGACAAAACATCAAAGGCATCCGCCAATAGTTGAACAATGAAACACCGACACGAGATCATACAGGCAGGTTTGCCTCCCACCGATGCAAAAAAGGCCATCATCATGCTGCACGGCAGGGGTGCGACCGCCCAAAGCATGCTGGCCCTCATTCCCGGTTTGCACCTCGGGGAGTTTTCGATACTTGTTCCACAGGCCGAACGGAATACCTGGTATCCCCATTCCTTTTTGATGCCCCGCGAAAAAAACGAACCCTGGCTGGGAGAGGCCCTGCAAATGCTTGCAAAGATCGAAAAAGAACTGATTGAAGACGGGATCCCTGCAAGCAACATTTACCTCGCTGGGTTTTCGCAGGGGGCCTGCCTCAGTCTGGATTATGCTGCGGCCAATGCCAAGAGGTATGGGGGCATCATTGCCTTTACGGGGGGCCTGATCGGCGACACCATCGACGACAGGCTCTACGAAGGGGATTTCCGCGAAACCCCTGTGTTTATCGGCACTTCCGATCCCGATGCCCACGTACCCCTTTCCAGGGTCAAGGAAACCGAAAAGGTGCTCAAAGCATTGAATGCGCACACCCATGTGTTCGTTTACCCCGGCATGGGGCATACCATCAGCAGGGAAGAGATCGATACGGTAAACCGCTTGTTTTTTTTGTGATCCCCGCAGCAGAGGCATTGAACCTCAAACAGCTTTGAGGATATTTTTTTTCTATCTTTGCTTCTCTTTTTCAAAACCCTTTTAATTGTTGGATATGGGAGTAAGTTTGATGATCCTGGCGGCAGGGATGGGCAAAAGATACGGCGGGATGAAGCAACTCGACCGCCTCGGGCCCTCCGGTGAAACCATCATGGACTACTCGGTTTACGATGCCCTGCATGCAGGCTTCGAACGGGTGGTGTTTGTCGTACGCAGGCATTTCGAAAAGGAGTTCACCCAATCCGTGGTGAAGAGGCTGCAGAACCACATCGAAGTTACTCTGGCATTCCAGGAAGCCGACGACCTGCCATCAGGATTTGACTGCCCGCCTTCAAGGGAAAAACCCTGGGGTACCGGACACGCCATATGGTCGGCCAGGAAGAGTATCGGGGAGTCATTTGCCGTGATCAACGCAGATGATTTTTACGGCCGGAAGGCTTTTGAAACCATGGCAGGATTCCTGCAACACATTCCGGAGTCAAGCGAAGGGGAATATGCCATGGCTGCCTACCGGCTGATCGACACCCTTTCCGAACACGGACAGGTATCCAGGGGGATCTGCCAGGTAGACAATGAAGGCTATCTGAAGTCGGTCAGCGAGCATGGCGGCATTGAGAAAACCCCCGGTGGCCCGATACTCAGCCATACCTCAGGACAAACCCTTGATCCCGGCGAGTTGGTTTCCATGAATTTCTGGGGATTTACCCCCGACATATTCAACCATCTGGGGGAACGGTTCACCGGATTTTTATCGCGGAAGCAGCACGATGCAGAAGCGGAATTCTACATTCCTTCGGTCGTGGATGCATTGGTCCGCGAAAAAAAAGCCAGGGTAAAGGTGCTCGAGGGGCAGGCCAGGTGGTTCGGGGTCACCCACCGGGCCGATCGCGAAAAGGCTGTTGAACGGCTGCGTCAGATGACCGGGATGGGCATGTACCCGAAAAGGCTTTTTCAATAGCTTATAATGGCCTGGCAGTTGGTATCAACCTGAATTGAATTCTGTGGTCTCTGCGATGCTTCCCTCGTATCCAAACATCATCCTGCTCAGCGGTACCGCCCGGAACGTAGGCAAAACCACCTTCGTATGCAGGCTGATGGCCCACTTCAGGCATTTGCCCTTTACCGCGGTCAAGGTGTCGCCGCACTGGCACGACCACGACCCCAGACAGGCCTTGGTGTACAACGAAAACGGGCTGTTCGTCATGCGCGAACAAAACCGCGAAAGCAGCAAGGACACCTCCCGGATGCTCCGGTGCGGTGCACAACGGGTATATTATGTGCAGCATACCAATGAGTCCATGCTCATGCAGGCGTTCCATGCCATCATGTCGGAGGGGAACGGCCACCATCCCCTCATCTTCGAATCGGCCATATTGGGAAAGTTCATCCGGCCCGGGCTTCATTTCCGCATCAGCAGGGATGGCTTCACAGAAACAAAAAAAATCCCTGCGCATATTTATGTAGACCGTTTTATCTGCTTCGATTTCGATGGCAGGGATTTCGACATCGAACTGGAGCGCATCCGTTGGAAAGACGGAAGCTGGACCCTGGCATAAGTCCGGGGTTTCGGTGGTATCTTTTGCCGAGCAGAGACCTGCGCCTGACTACTAGGACCGAATGACATGATCATTCCCTTGTTTGTCAACTCCTTTGGCATGGTTCGGTTCACCTTTCGATACCTCATCTTAACGAAATATAAACATACAAACACATAAACACCTATGCTATGGATTGCATCGGCCCATTTTAAGCAGAATATTTCCTAATTTAGCATTCCCATGTCACTGCATAACGGAAACATACTCGCCATGGATGCCGGCACGGTATCGTTGAAGGCAATGCTTTTACATAAAGGGCAACTCCAATATTTTCAGCGTACCCATCTGGGGGAACCGCAAAAGGCGTTCGATCGCATGCTCAGCGAAGACCGACTCGAAGCCCATGCTGCACATATGTTTTTGACGGGGAAATACGCCTCTCTTCTGCTGCGGGGCAGTAGCCTCAAAATGGTTTCTCCCCCGGATGCGCTGATCCATATACTGAAGAGCGATCAGTACCAACACATCCGCTACCTGGTAGATATCGGGTCGTCGGGGTTGTCGCTGATGGAGGTAAAGGGGGGCAAGTTGCAGCGCTACGAGACCAATTCGCTGTGTGCTGCCGGGACCGGGGCATTTCTTGATCAGCAAATGCAACGGCTGGGGCTGAGCTACGATTCGGTGAGCCGAATTCCCGTGCTGGCTTCTGCCCCCCACATTGCTTCCCGGTGTTCGGTATTTGCAAAAAGCGACCTGATCCACCGGCAGCAGGAAGGCTATACCATAGAACAATGCTGGAATGGTTTGGTAAAGGGCCTGGCGATGGCTGCTTTTTCCACACTGTTCAGGGGACAGTCCGTAGACGGACCGGTGATGCTCATCGGGGGGCTTGCCAACAACCGGGTGTTCGGACATTATTTCGGGCAAATGCTTGGCGGTCATCCGCTGGTGATGCCCGGTAATCCGGGCTTTTTCCTGGCCGAAGCCCTCATTGCCTTTGCCGGGCAAAACGGTGGCCACAACAAGGCGATGCAACAGCCCGGGCAACGTCCTGGCTTTGTTTATGAAAAACCCCTTCAGGCCAAAATTGCCAGGAAAGAGCTTCACAAACAATACATCGACAGCCACGCAAACGAAGTGGACCTGTTTTGTTTGGCTCCCGGTGAAAAACTCGGCGTTTATACCGGACTTGACATTGGGTCGACCAGCACCAAAATGGCCCTGCTCGATGGCAGCGGAAAGATCAGGCTGGGCCTTTATACCCGCACCGGAGGAAAACCCGTTGAAGCCTTTCAGCGGCTTTTGAGGGGTCTGAGGGACATTTCGGCTGAGCATTCGGTTACTTTCGAATTCAACGGGCTGGGCACCACGGGAAGCGGCCGGAAACTTCTGGGTCATTTTGCCGGCGCCGACCTGGTAAAAAACGAGATTACCTCTCACCTGAAGGGCGCCGTCAAGGAGTTTCCGGACGTCAGGACTATTTTCGAAATCGGTGGCCAGGATGCCAAATACATCCTGGTGGAGAACGGCTGGATGAAAGACGCGAACATGAACTATGTATGTGCCGCCGGAACCGGATCCTTTCTGGAGGAACAGGCCAAAAATCTCGACATCGGGCTCGACGATATCGGCCATGTTTGCCGCAACGCCATGCCTCCCATATCCAGCCATCGCTGTACGGTGTTCATGGAACAGGATGCCAATCAGATGCTTGTCAGGGGCATAAAAAAAAGCCAGGTAATGGCCGCGGTGCTCTACGCTGTATGCAAAAATTATCTGAACCGGGTGGTGCAGCACCGCCCGGTTCATGGCCCGGTTTTATTCCTTGGTGCTACCGCAAAGAACACAGCCCTGGTGGAGGCTTTTGAGAACGTGTTGCAAAAACAGGTACACACCTCCCGATACAGCCATTTGATGGGAGCCATCGGTGTGGCGGAAATGCTCAGGGAAACTCCGCCGGTCAGGAGTTCCTTCAGGGGATGGGAGCTCGTTGATGCCACTATCCGGCTGTGGGAAAGTCACTGCGAAGACTGCAACAATCGCTGCCGCCTCACCCATATGCAGTTCGATGGCGAAGAGGCCACCGCAAGCTGGGGCTATCAATGCGGCAAAGACCCCGCTCTGCCCGTGGGCAGGCCCGGCACTCATATGGAAGGGTTGCGGCAACCCGGCCGCCCAGGCCAAAGCCATGTTTCGGTCGGCAAGGCAACCGCCACCCTGTATTATCCGAAAGCCTTGCAATATTACACCTACCATGTGTTCTGGCAGCACTTTTTCAGTCTGCTCGGCATCGAACTCAAAGTCCCGGAAGGTCCAAAGGAAGAAGTGGCCGGGCTGACTGGCAAATATGCCCTTACCGACTGCTGCTTTCCCCTGAAACTTGCTGTTGGCAAAACGGTACATGGGGTACTGAATAACAACACCCCCATGTTCGTGCCCCACCACATTCAGGACAATCCCAACCCCCGGGCCGCCAATTCGTATTTTTGCCCCCTGTCGCAGGCCTTTCCCTCCGTATTGAAGAGCACCCTGAAGGTCAACCGGCTCGAAACCGGCGGTTTGATGTCTCCTGTGGTAGATTTTTCCGGAGAGGTCCTCCGGAATGTAAAAGAATTGCAAAAAGCCCTGCATCCCCATTTCCGCTTCCCTGTCAAGCAGCTTCGTAATGCCTGGGAATCGGCCCTACTGCAATATGAAAAAGAAAAAAACAGGCTGATTGAGGCCGGGCAGGCCTTGATGGTTAAAAACCGGAACAGCGGTAAGCCGGCCTTTGTCCTTATCGGACGGTCATACAACATGCTCGATCCGGTTCTCAACCTGGGGATTCCACGGGCAATCGCCCGTTATGGGTACGATGTTATTCCCATGGACATGCTTCCGGCCTTCCGCAGCCAGCTGCCTTCAGGTTACAGAGACATGTACTGGTCATACGGTCAGAAGATCGTGGTGGTTGCCAGGCTACTGCAGGAGCATCGCGGGCTCTATCCCATCTTTCTGACCAATTTCAACTGTGGCCCCGATTCCTTTCTGTTAAGCACCTTTGAAGAGGAAATGAAAAACAGGCCTTATCTGATATTGGAGCTTGACGAGCATGGGGGTGACGGCGGATATATCACCCGCCTGGAGGCGTTTTTCGACAGGGTGGCACATCATATGGGTTCCCCTGTCCGGAAATTGCCCCCCACAAAATCAAGGACCCTGGCCAAAGCTGAGGCCCTGTCGGCTTACAAGGTCTATATTCCGCCCATGCACCCCATCGCCTCACGCCTGGTCAGCGCGGCTTTTCGCGGACACGGGATTGATTCTACTGCCCTGCTTAAAGAAGATGCCGAGACCTATTCGCTGGGCAGTAATTTTGTCAGGGGTTCCGAATGCATGCCTGCTGCCAGCACCATCGGCTCCTTTTTGCATCAGCTGAAAACAGACCGGGAGGCCGGTAAATTAAACGGGGAGGCAGCCCTTTTCATGCCCTGTGCCGACGGACCCTGCCGCTTCGGACAATATGCGCGTTTGCACGACAAAATACTTCGCGACCTGGGCGTGGAGGCAACCCTTGTATCTCCCAATTCGGACGACAATTACGGAGATATCCGGGGTGCTTTGCGCATGCACCTGCTCCGGGCCCTTATGGTGGCCGACGTACTGACGAAACTTGGCTGCAGGTTGCGCCCCTATGAGGTCCTGAAGAGACAGACCGATGGCATTCTGGAGAACTATATCCTATACCTGGAGGAGGCTTTTGAAAAAAGAAAGGGTATGTTGTCTTTGCTCAGGCAACTCAACAGCGAACTAAAGGGCGTTGAACTTGCCGGTGCAAACAAACCCCTTGTGGGAGTTGTGGGCGAAATATACGTAAGGAATTCCCCCTTTTCCAATGCCCGGCTTATAGAAAACATAGAAGCCGGGGGGGGAGAAGCCTGGGTGGCTCCCATTATGGAATGGTTGCACTATACATCGGGATACGAACAAAACGGCAGCCTGTGGAAACAGATTGCAGGCAAGTTGTCGCACCGGCTGGTTTCCCACCTTGAATCAACCTACCTCGGCATCTTCCCCGGTTTTCTTCAAAACAGAAAAGAGCCCCCGGTGGTCGAAGTGATGCGGCAGGGGAAGGAATTCATACCGGTTCAGATTGACGGAGAAAGCATTCTGACCATTGGACGGGCCATATCATTTATCCGGCAGGGGGCAGCCCTGGTGGTCAATGTGTCGCCCTTTGGCTGCATGCCCGGCAGCATCAGCGCCTCCATCCTCAAGGACGTATCGGCCGCTCATGGCATTCCGGTGGTGTCCCTTTTCTTTGACGGGGAAGCGGATTTTTCATCCCTTTTGGCTACCTATATCCACAATGCGGATGCCGGCATCCATAAAACCTGAATAAAAAAGCCCCTGCATCCGCTGATGCAGGGGCTTGAATCGATCCGTCAAAAGTTAATTTGCAGATCTTAAAGGTTGATCTATGCCAGTTTTACATCTGCCGCATTCATCCCTTTTTTGCCTTCCTTCAGTTCAAAGGTTACTTCGTCGCCTTCGCGGACCTGGTCAATAAGACCTGTAGCGTGTACGAAAAATTCCTGATCTGATTCGTGATCCTTAATGAATCCAAATCCCTTGAGCTCATTGAAGAACTTAACTGTTCCAGTTTTCATAAAAATGTAATGATTTGATTGAATAATTGAATTGACATGCGCGATCATTGAAATGAAGCAATTCTTTTGGGAAGGTGATTCTGAATTCAATGGCTGCGGAGTCCAATTCGGGTTTGTTGAATAATGCATCACAAAGGTAACAGAAAAATCCTTTTTACCAACACGAATTTTAAAAGCATCGCTTTTTTTAACAATTTCAGGAAAAATAACTCCCTTACCCGGCAATAAACTCTTCTGCTTCGCCAAATATGGCTGCGCCAATGGCCGTGCAGTAGGAGGCGTGATTAGGAACATGGAACCTGACCCGGTAAAGCCTGGACAATTCCCTGAAGATTTTTTGTGCCGGGGGGATAGAAACCAGTTTTCCGGTCATGACAATGTCGGTATCCTTATGTGTCCGTGCAGCAAATATCGCCATCATGCCCACAACCTGGAATACCATGTTGAGGATGGCCAGGCTTACGTCGGCGGCCGATGCGTCGTCATTCATCTTGCCGAAATTGGAAGCCGTGAGGGTGCTGGGCAAATTTCCGATCACCGAATGGGAAATATCTCCGATGCTCAGGTCTACATGGGTCAGCTTGCCTTTAGTTGCCAGGGCAATAACGCTGTCAATGCTCGATAGGTTGACCATGGCCCTGGCCAGGCCCTTGATGGTCCCTCCGCCCATGCCGGTACCGCCCAGGTGGCTGACGCAGCGACCGTGTGCCTTGACAAAGGCTGTTCCCGTTCCCATGCTCACGATGATGCCCTGGCGCAGGTCCGACAAAAACAAGCCCCCATAACCAAGAGACCTGAACTCGTCTACCTTTTCGATCGGTATACCCAGCAGGGTGTTGTCGAGGAAAGTAGCTCCCACTCCGGTAAGCCTTACCTTTTTAATGTCTTTTAAGCCAAGGCTGTTGACTGACAAAAACTTCCCCATGGCTCCCGAAGCAGAGGCAATGGGGTCATTCGCCTCCACTGTCAGTGGATTGATGATCTTGCCGTTCTGTATCCCGACAATTTTGGTGGTGCTGCCGCCGATGTCAATGCCGATGATCATCCTCTGATGTTTTAACTGGTGATGGCCAGATTGTTTTTGTCTAATCAACAGATGCCTTCTGTAACTAATCCGCGTTCCCGGCCTATGACCCGGGCAAACTCCTTGCCAGCAGGTCGGCAATATGTATGGTCCTGATCTGTAGCTTCTGTTTGTCGATATATGTTTGCAGGTGCATCAGGCATGAAGATTCGGTCGAAACGATATATTGCGCCCCGGTTTCCATGGCATGACGCACCTTCTGCTCTGCCATGGCCGTTGATATGGCCTCGTGCTTAACCGAAAAAGTCCCTCCGAAACCACAGCATACATCGCTGTCTTTCATCTCTGCCACCTCAAGGCCCCTGACGTGACCAAGCAGCCGCCGGGGTTCGTCGGTAAGCCCGTATTCCCTCAGGGCCGGGCAGGCATCGTGAACGACCACCCTGGCGTCGAACTCCGAGCCAAGTTTTTCTACTCCCAGCACATGGATCAGGAAATCGGTAAATTCGTGGATCTTTTTGCCCAATTGGTTGTTCTCGTTATGCCAGGCAGAGTTGTAGAACATTTGCGGATAATAGTTCTTTACCATGGAAACGCAGGATGCCGACGGCCCCACCACGTAATCGTATTCCATGAAATCACCGATAAACTTCTCGCCCAGGTGTTTTGCCTCATCCCAGAATCCTGTGTTGAAGGCAACCTGCCCGCAACAGGTCTGGGCCGGGTTGTAGTGGAACTGCATACGCGATCTGCTTAGCTGGCCGGCATGCCGAAGTACCCTGATCATGCTGAAACCTGTATCGGGGGTCAGCTGATCGATAAAACAGGGAATAAATAGTCCGGTATTCATTCGCTTACCTGGATTAGGTGATCTGATCTGATTTTCCCAGCCGCTGCCTCTGGGACTCGAACAGCACAATGCCCGCAGCTACGGAAACATTCAACGAAGCAATGCGACCCTGCATCGGGATGGACACCGCATCATGGGCTGTTTTCATAGCGGCTGCAGAAACCCCCCTGTCTTCCGATCCCATGACGATTGCCATGGGTCCTGTCAGGTCGGCATCGTATATCGACCGTTTTGCCTTGTCGTCGCAGGCAATCAGCTTAAGCCCGCATCCGGCCAGAAAAACCATTGCCTGGAGCACATTCGGTTCCCGGCAAACCTTCAGTACCGAAAGCGCCCCTGCCGATGCCTTGATGGCATCGGCATTGACCGGGGCCACCCCTCTTTCGGGAATGATGAGCCCGTGTGCTCCGGCACACTCGGCCGACCGGGCCACGGCCCCCAGGTTGCGCACATCGGTAATGCCATCGGCAATCACCAGCAAGGGGATTTCTCCTTTTTCGACGATGCCGGACACCAGTTCTTCCAGGGGATAATAGGTGATCACGGGCATAAACCCGATAACACCCTGGTGGTTTTTACCGCTTACCCGGTGAAGTTTCTCAGGAGGTACCATCTGGTAAGGGATCTTCTTTTCCCGTATAACAGCAAACAACTGCTGAAAACCTTCTCCCTGCAATCCCTTTTGGATCAGGACTTTTTCGGGCAACTGCCCGCTGTTGATGGCTTCGGTCAGGGGTCGTATCCCAAAAATAAAGTTTTCCAAATCGTTCGGGTTTAAAGTAGATGAGCATTCACCGGTATGCCGGCTTGCTGCAAATTTCGTAAAAATAATCCGTATCCCTGCCTGCTGTCAGAATGAGTTCATCCTGTTCGCCAGCCAATCTCCTGCTGTCCCGACTTGCGAAGCAGTTCGTTGGCCAGGGAAAAATGCCTGCATCCGAAAAAACCCCTGGATGCCGATAGGGGAGAAGGGTGAGGAGCTTTCAGGACATGGTGCTTTTGCTTGTTGATGAGACCCTCCTTGGCCCGGGCATAACTGCCCCACAACAGAAATACCAAACCTTCCCTCTGCTCTGACAGGGCCAGGATGGCCGCATCGGTAAATCGTTCCCATCCCCGACCCTGATGCGAGCCAGCCATGTTGGCCCTGACGGTAAGGGTGGCATTGAGCAGCAAAACGCCCTGTTTGGCCCAGGCCTCCAGATTGCCGTGCAGGGGTACCGGGAAACCGGTATCGGCTTGCAGCTCCTTGAAAATATTGATCAGAGACGGAGGTTTGGCTATGCCTTTGTTTACTGAG
>SL_3KL_010_SEDDRAFT_10004076_pt1 | contig 13239 bp, 10 predicted proteins | sample SodLakKL_010_SED_2_FD_10381 | JGI IMG/M metagenome (IMG submission 10381)
GTATATGCAGCGGGAAGCCCTTCCCCCAGGGTCAGGGGAATATCCAGTTTGCGGGCTTCATTCCATAGCAGGGGAATATATTTTTCTGCGCTGGTATAACAGAACTGAACACTATCCAGGGGAATTTCCTTTTTCAGAAGTTCCCGCAGCCAGCCCCTTACTTCATTTGTTGCACCGTAGGCCGGGCTAATCCCGGTATCCAGTTTGGCTTGCTGATTATTTTCAGCAGAAAAAAGGAAGGAAAAACTTCCCTCTGGTTCACCTTTCTCTTCGGGGTAGAAAAATCCCTGAGGCCTTTTTATCCCTGCCAGGCTGTTCCCCTGCAATCTTAAAATCCTTTGCTGTGGCAGGCTCTGCAAAAATTCTTTTTCCAGGGGCAATACTTCCAGGTCTTCGGGAACCAGAAAAAGACTGGAAGCTATTTCTTCCCCGTCCATTTTAGCCATTGCTCTCCTTAATATTGAAGCATCATCAAGCCCCTTTTTTTGTTCCAGTTTTGCAAGGTAGCCCCGGAAAATTTGGTTCAGTTCTTTTCCCTTTGCGGGATCAACAAACTTATCCGGTTTCAGATTTTCTGGAACTATTCCGCTCATTCTCAATTCCCTAATCACCGGAAAAACCAGCGGACCCAGGCTTTCTCTCTCGTGTAAAGTTAAAAAATATTTTAAATCACCCTGCATGTGCAATTCCAGCAGGGTCTCCTCAATTATTCCCTCCAGCTCCCCTGGAGTCAAAATTATTTTGCCCTCCTCAATTAGCTCAACTTCAACCAGGTGCCTTGCCAGCGAAGAAGAAGTTACAACTTCAACATTGACCCAGGGCTGTTTTTGGGCAAGGCTTTCCAGGATTTGATAACCAAGAATAAGTCGGGGGACAATTAAATACTTTTTGGTCAAATTATTTTCCCGCAAAATTTTTACAAGGCTGTTTTCCATTTTGCCTCTTCCCTCCCCGGGGAAATCTTTTCCATATATTAATTTTTTCTTCTTTAATCTGTTTTCTCCTCCCGGGGAAAGGATGCGAAAAAAATAAAGGTCCTGTTCCTTTTTCTCAGGACAGGACCTTTCAGTTAATTAATTTAGTTGTATTAGTGCTTACCATTGGAGAACAAGGGTTAAATTTTTACCCATTTCCCATTTTTGGTTTTTTCTTTTAACCATTATTTTTGCCTCCTTTGTTTGCGGTTTATCATTTCCTGATATTTCATTTTTCCGAGTAGGGTTTCCATTTTTTCACCTCCCTTGAAATTTTCTTTTCTTACTTGCGGCTTCTCTTGCGGGACTTGATTTTCTCAGCGTGAATGTAAGTTGCGCTGAAGGCCATGCTCTGATCAAACATTTTGTTACCCCCTTTCTTTTTAAAACCTTTTAATTAATTTTTTTAATTTCTAACTTAATTATATTCATCCTGATATGCTTTGTCAACCCCTAAATTGAAAAAATTAATATTTTTTTGAAAAAAATTAAAAATTTATATTTTTTTATTTGATTTGACAATAAAATTCTTCCATGTTATTATGTGACTAAATAGTCATATTAAGGAGTGATCAGATGCATTCATTTCTCGATAGAGTTACCGTTAAAAGCACTGCCCTGGTTCTGGGTAAAAAGAAATTTTTCCGCAGTTCTATTGGCTCACCAGGCTACAGGACTCTGCTTGAAGAAGCGGAGTTGGAAATGCCGTCCATTAAGAAAGAAGGAATCTATGAACTCAAAGCAAATAATTCTGCAGCTTTATTGGATCCTGCTTTTGACCTGGTCCAGTGGAAAGGAGATCATTTTCCAACCATAATCTATCATCACGGGAATAACGAGAAGCCTTTTAAATATAAAGCCTGGGAGAAAAATTCTTTCTACAAGATTTTCAATCCCCGGAAGGGAGAGCTGGAGGTTAACCTATTCAACCTCAGAGCTCCTTTCCACCAGTCATTTAACCTTTACCTGGAAAAGATCGCGGATTTAAATCAGTTCCTATCTATGCTAACCACTTCCACCAGGTTAATCCAGGAGTTGGTTGATTTTTCCCGGGAAAAAGGAAGCTCTCATATTATGGTATGCGGGATCAGTCTTGGAGCCTGGGTTGCCAACCTGCACCGGGCTTTCTACAACAGTGCAGATTCCTACGTTCCCCTTTTAGGTGGTCCCAAGCCTGCCGATATTTTCCTGGATTCAAGTTATGCCCAGCTCGTTGACCCATCTGTTTTCAACCACCGGGAAGAAATTGAAAAAAGACTTAACTTTACTGAAGAGTTTTCCAGCCACCAGGAGAAAAATATCTTTCCCCTGCTGGCCCTTTATGATCAATTTATCCGTTACGATGTACAAAAAGATGCCTATAAACCCCATTCTGTGGCAGGTATTTACCGGGGACACACTACCGGTTTTCTTGCGGGAAAGGCTTTGCGGGAACATGTTGAAAAAATTCTTACCAGGGGCTAAAAAGGACTAGCTTGATTTTACCAGGTTTTGGACATTGAAAATATTTAATATTTATCATTTCACCTTGACAGCGCTTTAAAGTGCGATTATAATAAAAACAATATTATTTTAAAGGAGTTTTATCATGTTTGCATTTTCCTCTGGGTTTTCCGGGTACTATTATTCCTATTATTTCTATCCCAAGAAAAGGGAATAATTTAGGCTGGAAAAATTTAGAGGGAAGGTATCCCAAGATTAAATTAACTGCAAGCTCCGGTACCTGCCGGAGCTTTTTTATTTTATCCTGGTTAAAAAGCCGCCTGTTTTCAGAAGTTCTTAAGAAAAAATCCAAAAAGAAAGGAGTTGCCTTTTTGATGATCTGCGGTATTAGAGGTGCAACTACGGTTGATAAAGATGAGAAAATAGAAATCATAACGGCTGTTAAAGAATTATTAAAAACGATTCTAACCAAAAACAACATTACTTCCTCTCAGGTAATTGCGGTCTTTTTTACAAATACCCCTGATCTCCAGTCAGTTTTTCCAGCTTCCGCAGCACGTGCTTTGGGCTGGATCGATGTTCCTCTTTTAGATGGACAACAACCCATAGTAGAGGGTAGCCTCAAACAATGTATCAGGGTTATGCTTTTATGCGAGAAAGAAACCCCGGGTAAAGTGAAACACATCTACCTCAAAAAAGCCCGAGAACTCAGACCTGATCTTTTAGAAAATTCTTAAACCCCTTTGGAAATTCAGGAATTTGATGTTGTCAATTTTAAAACAACTAAATTTAGGAGGGATTGAAATGATTGTAGTAATGAAGGCAAAAGCAAGTGAAACCGAATTTAAAAAGGTTATTGAGAGAATTAAGCAAGAAAACCTGGACGTCCACATTTCAAAGGGAAAAGAAGTGAGAATAATTGGGGTTGTGGGAGATGTAAGGCGTATTGAACCAGAAGTTCTCCAGGCTTTTGATGGGGTTGAAAGGGTTATCCGGATTCTCCATCCTTTCAAATTGGCAAGCCGGGATTTCAAACCAGAAAATACCACGATAAATGTGGACGGAGTTATTATCGGGGGAGGGAAATTTATTGTTTCAGCAGGACCCTGCGCTGTAGAGGGAGAGGAAATGCTTACAGAGGTTGCCTTCCTGGCCAAAAAATGCGGAGCATCAATACTCAGAGGAGGTATTTTCAAGCCAAGAACTTCTCCTTACTCCTTCCAGGGATTGGGTTTAGACGGTCTCGAGATTTTACAAAGGGTAAAAGAAAAGACCGGTTTACCTATTATAACCGAGATTATGAGCCCGGAGCATGTAGGATTAATTTCCCAGTACGTCGACATCTTTCAAATAGGAGCAAGAAATATGCAGAATTTTCCCCTGCTCCAGGCGGTGGGGCGGACGGAAAAACCTGTCTTGTTGAAACGAGGCCTGATGGCCTCTGGAGAAGAGTGGCTGCAGGCTGCAGAATACGTGTTATCAGAGGGTAATCCTAACGTTATTCTCTGCGAGCGGGGCATAAGGACTTTCGAAGGCTACACCAGAAACACACTGGACTTGAGTATAGTACCTGTTATTAAAAAGCTCAGCCACCTACCGGTATTTGTAGATCCAAGTCACGGAACGGGCCACTGGGATCTTGTTACACCAATGGCCATGGGTGCTCTCGCAGTGGGGGCAGATGGGATTATGGTAGAAGTTCATCCCAACCCGGAAAAGGCATTTTCTGACGGCCCCCAATCTCTTAAACCAAAGGTCTTTGCAGAGATGATGCAACAGCTTGCCAAAGCAGCCGAGGCCTTCAATCGGCCCCTTCCTTTTAGTTCAGAAAGAATTACCATTCCAGGTAATGAGACGCAAAAAGGTTCTTAATTATGAAACCAATTAGTGTTGGTGTGGTTGGGCTTGGTTGCATAGGCGCTTCCCTGGCCTGGGAATTAAAAAGGAAAAATTTTTGCCGGGAGGTCCTGGGCCATGATTTACAAAGTTCTTCCATGGATTTTGCCCTGGAAAAACAGATTATTGACCGTGCTGTTTCCCTGGAAAAGTGTGCCCGGGATTCTGATCTGGTTATTCTAGCAGTTCCAGTCCTGCAAATTCCCCTGGTAGCAGAATCCCTTATGCCCCATTTAAAATCAAACTCTTTACTAACCGATGTGGGCAGTGCCAAAGACCGGGTTGTAAAAAAAATAAAGGGGCTACTCCGTGCTGATATTACCTTTATAGGAGGCCACCCCATGGCGGGATCAGAAAAATCAGGGGTCCAAGCAGCAAAACCGGCCCTCTTTTCCGGCGCCCCATATTTTCTGACACCGGTCAAACCTATCAATGAACAGGCCCTGAACCTGCTCATAGATTTAATCAAAACCCTGGGGGCAAACCCCTTTTTGGTAACGCCGGAAGAACATGACGCCATCGTAGCCCGGATAAGTCACCTTCCCTATCTGGTTTCAGCCGCCCTTGTTTTATCCTGCGGTGATGATTCTCGAACAACAGGTTTTGCCGCCGGGGGTTTTCGGGATACCACGAGAATTGCTTCTTCAGATCCCGTTATGGGAAAAGATTTTTGCGTCGCCAATCGCAAGGAGATTATCCGGGCAGCAGAAAAATTTATTTCAGAAATTCAGGATATAATTGGCAGGCTTTCCCGCGGGGACTCTATAGAAGAAAAATTGCGGGCAGCCAGGTCCCTGAGAGATACCATTGCCGCCCAAAAAAGATGGGAGAGTGACTTCAATGGAAAATAGGGTAATAAGTCCTGGTGGAGCGTTGAGGGGAACCCTCAAAACCCCCGGAGACAAATCCATATCACACAGATCAGCAATACTGAGTGCACTGGCAAAGCCTTCATCCCCGGTTATTCTATCCAACTATTCTACCGGAAACGACTGTCAAAAAACTCTTCAATGCCTCAGGGCATTGGGCGTTAAAATTTACACGAGGAAGAAAACATCTCCTTCAACAATAAAAATTACCCCACCAGGTTTGCAAAACCTGAAAGAGCCAAAAAATATCCTTAATTGTGGGAATTCCGGCACTACCATGCGTCTCCTCTGCGGGGTCCTTTCCTCCCTTCCTTTTTATTCGGTTTTAACAGGGGACCAATCACTCCGGGAAAGGCCAATGGACCGGGTAACAGACCCCCTAAAAAAGATGGGGGCTGAAATCTTTGGCAGACAGGGAGGCAAATTCCCTCCCCTCAGTATTACAGGGGGCAACCTATCTGCCATAGAACATCAGAGCAATGTTCCCAGCGCTCAGGTAAAATCCGCTATTCTGCTGGCAGGCCTTTCTGCTGAGGGCGAAACCTGGGTTTCGGAAAACTCTCCCTCGCGGGATCACACGGAGCGAATGCTTTTTCATTTTGGAGTTGAAATCCTAAATTTCTCCCCTGGGGTTAAACCCCGGGGACACCTGAGGGTAGGAGTAAGAGGTGGGAGTATTCCGGAGGCCAGGTCAATGGAAATCCCCGGGGACATATCATCTGCCGCCTTTTTTATGGCCGGGGCTTTAATTCTAGAAAATTCAGAGCTCACAATTCAAGGAGTTGGGCTCAATTCCACACGAACTGGCTTCCTGGAAGTAATCAAAAAAATGGGGGCCCAATATGACATCCTTTCCTTCCAGGAAGAAGGGGAGCCCAGAGGTGATATCCGGATCAAATATCAGCCCCTACAACCGTTTTCTGTTGGTGGAAGCATGGTTCCTACTCTAATTGATGAAATACCCATAATGGCGGTTCTCGCCACCCAGGCCCATGGGGTTAGTACAATTAAAGATGCCCAGGAGTTGCGGATAAAAGAAAGTGACAGATTGAAAGCTATTTCCGAAAACCTGAAAGCCATGGGGGCCAATATAGAAGAAAAACATGATGGACTCATTATCGAAGGCCCTACAAGGTTAAGGGGGACAGTTCTCAATTCTTTTGGTGATCATCGTATTGCAATGGCCATGGCCATTGCCTCCCTGGTAGCAGAAGGAGACTCTTTGCTCAAGGGGGCAGCATGCGCATCCATTTCTTTTCCCGGTTTCTATGAAAAACTGGAAGAACTCCGTCCAGGTAGAAGGTGATAAAATTGCAACAGTTAAAAAATCCGACCGGGCTCTTTTGCCTTATTGGCAACCCGATTAACCAGAGCCTCTCCCCCTCGATACAAAATTCCGCCCTTGCTTTCCACGGGATTGACGCCCGCTACATGGCCTTTAATGTACCCCCGGAATCTCTCAAGGAAGCTATAATTGGTTTGAAAGCCCTGGGGGTTTTGGGAATAAATGTTACCATACCTCATAAAACAAATGTTATCCCCCTTCTGGATGGCTTAAGTGAAGAAGCGGCCAATATCTCTGCCGTAAACACAATTAAAATAGCAGACGGGACTCCATCTAGGTTTATTGGTTATAATACAGATGGCCCCGCCCTGATTAAAGCATTGGAAAGTGACGCAGATTTTAATCCCAGGGGAGCAAAAGTCTTTTGTGTAGGGGCAGGGGGATCTGCCCGGGCCTGCCTTTTTGCCCTCGCAAAAGCAGGAATTGAAAGCTTAACAATATACAACCGAACAAAAATAAACGCCATCGCTTTGCTTCAGCACCTCCAGTCCCATTTTCCCCGGTTAAAAACCAATTTAATTTGCCCCAAGCCAGGGTTTTGGGATCCGGGACTGGTTTGTTTGTTTGAAAAGGAAGCACCCGACCTGATTCTCAATACAACTCCCCTCCGACAATGGACCGGGAATCTGCCTTTCTTTTCTCATCAGGTGGTATGCGACCTGGTTTACTCCCCTTATCCAAGCATAACTCCCATGCTATCACTGGCTTTGGAAGGTGGAGCTAAACCTGTAACAGGTTTGTCAGTTCTGGTGCATCAGGGGGCTTTGGCCTTCTCACTTTGGACAGGTCATAACCCCCCTGTTGAGGCAATGTGGCAGGCTTTGCGCGGAGAAAAAGGAGGAAATGATAATGACACTTGACTTTAAAACTGCGGGAGAATCCCATGGACCTGCCGTAACAGCCCTCGTTGAAGGGCTTCCAGCGGGTCTTAAAATAAATTCTGATGATATAAATCGCGACCTTGCCCGCAGACAATTCGGATACGGCAGGGGCGGCCGGATGAAAATTGAAAAAGACAGGGTGGATATTCTCTCGGGAGTAAGAGACGGAAAGTCCATCGGCAGCCCCATTGCCCTCCTGATCAAGAACAAAGATCACAGGACTCATAAGGAAGAAATTCTAACCAAACCCCGCCCGGGGCATGCCGACCTGGCGGGGGCAATGAAATTCGGTTTCAGTGATATGCGGGATGTTCTTGAAAGAGCCAGTGCTAGAGAAACTGCCGCTCGTTGTGCTGCAGGAGCACTTGCCAAAATATTCTTAAGGGAGTTTTCCATAGAAATTGTATCTTTTGTCCTGGAAATCGGTGGAGTAAGAGGTAGTGTTGACAGCTTATCTCCCTGGACTGCTATGGCCCTTGCTGAAGATTCTCCAGTTCGATGTCCCGATAAACAGGCCACAGTTAAAATGGTGGAAGCCATTGAAGAAGCCTCTTTGAATGGTGATACCCTCGGTGGTAGCTTCGAGATTCGGGCCTTAAATGTTCCACCCGGACTGGGTTCTTATACTTCCTGGGATAAAAAACTTGACGGCAGAATGGCCCAAATTTTAATGTCAATTAACGGGATAAAAGGGGTTGAAGTTGGATTCGGGTTCAGATGTGCTTCCCTCCCCGGGTCTTCAATTCACGATCCCATTAAATCCTTTGATACCCCCCCGGAAAGGGGCCCCCGTTACCACCGTTCGACCAACAGGGCAGGCGGTTTCGAAGGGGGTGTAACTAATGGAGAAGAATTGGTACTCAGGGTAGCCATGAAACCAATCGCGACTCTACGGAAACCCCTCCTCTCCGTGGATTTATCCACGGGGAAGGCTATTGAAGCACAGTATGAACGTTCTGATATTTGTGCTGTTCCGGCTGCATCTATCGTTGGTGAAACAGCAGTAGCTTTTGTCCTGGCCCAGGCTGTCCTGGAAAAATTTGGTGGAGATAACATTTCTGATACCTTTGACGCATATGAAGCTTACCTGCAAAGGCTGGCAAAAGAATTCTAGAACAAAAAGGAGTCAATTATGGGGAATATATATATCACGGGTTTTATGGCAGCAGGCAAAAGTTCTCTAGGGCTCATTCTCAGTGAAAAACTAGGCTGGGAGAATGTTGACCTGGATAATCTTATTGAAAAAAACAGCGGTCTTTCCATTGCGGAAATATTTAAAGAACAGGGAGAAGAAGGGTTCCGCAAATTAGAATGTCGAGCCCTTTACAGGGTTGCCTCCCAACACGGGCTTATTGTAACAACAGGTGGTGGAACTGTCCTTTCTTCAGAGAATCGTTCCCTGATGAAAAGAACAGGAATAATTATTGCTCTGGGTGTTTCTCTTAAAGAAGCTGTAAAAAGGGCAAATCAAGACGGTGGCGTTGATAAAAGACCAATCTTAAAAAGGATGGAAACTGCTTATTCTTTCAGACAAGACCTCTACCGGGAGGCCGATTTCTTCATCGAAACTGATAATAAAGCTCCGGGGACAGTTGCTGAAGAGGTCACGAAATATATAAAGGCTTCTTTTTCCTTTCCTCTGGTGAGGGTCACTGCAGGAAAAGAAGCTTATAGTGTATTAATCAAACCAACTTCTCTTGGAGATCTTGGAGAAAGTCTTTTTAAACTGGGAGCCCGGAATTCGGTGGTCATCTTCTCGGACACCAATGTCTGGCCTCTTTACCAGGAACCTCTCAAAGAGTCTCTTAAAAGCGCTGGATTAAGCTATTTAAACTGGAATGTCTTTCCTTCAGAAAAAAACAAATCCCTTAACAGTGCCCGGCAGGCTTACGATTTTCTTGTAGAGGCCGGAATAACAAGGGATACCTTTGCCATTGCCTTTGGAGGTGGGCTGGTCGGTGACCTGGGAGGATTTATCGCAGCTACCTATATGAGAGGGATCCCTTTTGTCCAGGTTCCTACTTCCCTCCTGGCTCAGGTTGATGCTGGAATAGGTGGGAAGGTTGCCGTAAACCACCCCCGGGGTAAAAACCTAATAGGCACTTTTTATCAACCTGCCGGTTGCCTTATGGATCCCCTCCTTTTACGTTCTCTTCCCGAACGAAAATTCAAAGAAGGTCTCGCCGAAGTGATAAAATATGCTCTTCTTACTGGTGGAGAAATGGTCCAGACTTTGGAGAAAAATAAAACTGAAATTTTCCAGAAAGATCCCCGGGTTTTAAGCGACGTTATTCATCAATGCTGCAAAACCAAAGCCAATTATGTTATGGGTGACGAGAAAGATTTCGGTATCCGTCGCCATCTCAATTTGGGGCATACCCTGGGGCACGCCCTGGAAACTTTAACCGGATATGATTTCCTTTACCACGGGGAAGCAGTCTCCATTGGGTTGGTTTGGGCCGCCTTTCTCTCAGAATTGTTAGGAGTAGCGGAAAAAGGCCTCACAGAATATATTAAAGATTTACTTTCTTTTTATCATCTGCCAACTTCTCTTCCCCGGCTTGTTAAAGGAAAAATATCTTCCCGCGAGCAACTTCTCAATACTATGATGCTGGATAAAAAAGCGGATAAAGCCAGCTTGAACTGCATCCTTATTGCCCAACCTGGTAAGATAATGGTTCAGGGGAATATTCCTAACGCAGTATTAATGGAGGCCTTTTCGGTGATTGGCCTCTAAAAAAGAAAGGAGAATCTGCATTGGAGAAAAAAATTATAGTCCTGAATGGACCCAATCTAAACCTCCTGGGAAAAAGAGAACCGGAAACCTATGGCCGAGAAACGCTGGCCGAAATTATTGAGCGTGCAACTATCCTTGGGAAAAAGTTGGGGCTAAATATTGAAGCTTTTCAATACAATTCAGAGGGTGATATTATTGGAAAAATTCACCTGGCAGGGGAGTCGGCTGACGGGTTAATAATCAACCCGGGAGCTTATACCCATTACAGCATTGGAATAAGGGACGCCCTTGCGGCAGTTGACCTACCTGCTATAGAAGTCCACATAAGCAATATATATGGGCGGGAACCATTTCGAAGAAAATCGGTTATTTCCCAGGTTGTTGTTGGCCAGATTTCTGGGTTTGGTTCATATTCCTACGAACTCGCAATCCGGGCAATGGCTCACTTGCTATTTCAGGATTGAAACATCAATTCGAAATAAAAAGAAAAAACCCTTTTTGACCCAGAATAAAAACTGGCCAAAAATGGTTTTCAAAGGATTTAAACCTCTGATAAAAGGATCATTAAAATCTCAATTTAATTTGAGGGCTTCAGGGAAACAAATCCAAAAAATTCTATCCTTGATTTTTTTGCAAAGGGTTCTACTCGACCTCGGTTAAAACAAGGTCAATTTCCAGAATATTCGTCTCATTAAAATCAATAAGATGAGATCCCGCAAGGTAATCCCCCGGTTCAATTACTCCGTTGCCTTTGATATCAATCCAGCCATAAACCCTATATTCCCCGCCGGGAATCCCCTCCAGTTCATAATATTGTCGCTTAAGATCAACTACTTTTTCAAAAACAGAATTAATTATTTCTCCATCCCTGTTCCCAACCAGAATCTTAATTTTTTGCACATCATGAACCGCCCAATAGGCATTAACCAGCCCATGTCCATATTCCTCATCAAATCCTTCTTCTCCCAGGTCAATACTGGTCCTATGAAGAATTTCCCGGACTTCATTCGGTCCAATACCCCGAGTAAGCATCAAACCTATCACCCCTGCTACGTGGGGTGTGGCCATTGATGTTCCTTGATAATACGCATAATTGTAATTTTTATTACCGCTAGGAGAAAAATAAGTGCTCAGTACCCCACCCGAGCCATCGCCCCCGGGGGCCACAACATTCAGAAGCGGCCCGTAATTTGAATAATAGGCCCGTTCCGGTTCATCCTGATAATTATATTTAACAGCTCCCACGGCTATTGTTTCCTGGTACCCTGCGGGATAACGAAGGGCTCCCCCATCATCATTTCCACTTGCTGCGACCATAATTACCCCGGCATTTGCTGCTTTTTGGACGGCCTCCTCAAGGAGTGGGCAATAAGAAAGCCCCCCCAAAGACATGTTGATGATATGGGCCCGATTGGAAAGATAGGGTTCTTCTAAACCAGCTGCATAAAGAATCCCTTTTTCAATTTGCCAGTAATATCCATTACCCTCATCATCCAAAACCTTAACCGGTATTATTGTACAATCCCACATTACTCCTGCTACACCTTCTACATTGTTGGTATTGGCTCCGATTGTTCCTGCAACATGAGTGCCATGGCCATGGAAATCGTTGGTATCAGAATTATTAATTATGAAGTTATACCCGGAAGCCACATCAACATTATCCCCTAAATCAGGATGACTCACATCAACACCGGTATCCAGCACTGCAATCCTGATATTAGAAGAACCTGTGGTAGAAGTCCAGGCCTGGGGAAGCCGTATCTGGGGATAATGCCACTGATCACCAAATAATTGATCATTGGGATATGTTACACATGCTGTTGCAAGGTAGTTTGGTCCTGCATATGCAACCCCCGGCATCTGTTCGGCCATTCTAATTTCTGCATCGATAAATTGTCCGGGGGTTTTTACCAGGTATGAATTCAGGATTTTAGTTTGGTCTATCACCTCCAGGTTTAAGGCCTGAAAAACAGAATTCTTTTCCGCTTGAACGGTCACCGGATAGAATTTAATTATCATTTCCCCAGGCTTATATTGTCCATAATCCATCCCTTTCACATCTTTTCTTTCCGGAGCAGGTGTTGTTTTTGAAGATGCTAGACCCTCTTCAACAACTGATTTGGGCCAGTTATGTTCAATGGAAATAGTGCCGCTGGCCCAGGCCTCCGGGCCGGTAAAATAAGCAGTTAGGTTTTTATCTGAATCCATAATAATTTCAATTTCTTCCTCTGTCCCTAGTGCATCGCCCTCCCAGTGGCTGAATTTCTGATTGGGGTCGGGTATTGCTGTAAGTTTAATTTTCGTTCCAAATTCATAACTATCCTGGAGATCTGTTACAGGTTCTTTTTCAACTTTCCCCTTCCCAATTATTTCTACCCCCAGGGAAAACTCAATAGGACTGAAAATTGCAGTTATTTCCTTGTTTCTATCCATTACAATCATGATTTCCGGGTCAGTTCCCTCTACATCACCTTCCCAGTGACTGAATTTCCAGCCCTCCTCCGGAGAGGCAAGCAAATTTACTTCTGTGCCCTTTTCATATTTTCCCTGATGGGGCTGGATAAATACCTGGCCGTGTTCTTCAACCCAATTTACAATCAAAAAAAATTCCTCTTTCTGGTCCCCAAAAAAGTCACAGCCGAAAAATAAAATAACCACCATTCCTAAAACAACAAACACAATTATTTTTTTTATTTTCGCCATGGGAAAAATACCCTTAAAATTCATCTTAATCTCTCCATCTATCAAATTTCCGGGGATGTAAGTTTAAACAAATTTCTTGCTTTAATCAAGCAACTTCTTAAATGTTATTATTCACCCCATCGCACTATTTCCCTTTATATGCTTAAAATAACTTCCATTTCCTTTTTTGGCTACACGAAAAGGGGGAAACCCTTCTCAGCAATGGGGCCCGTGGAATTCCCACAAATTTTATTTTCTACTGGGTTTTCCATTTTCCTGGTTCAATTCCCGCTTCTTTCCCTTGGCAGATAAAAAAAGCCGGGGCTTAAACCCCGACTTTTTTATACCTTTCCATACCAGTTTACTTTTTGCTTTATTCTTTTTCTCCTTGCTCTCCAGCCTCCGATTA
>SL_3KL_010_SEDDRAFT_10004077_pt1 | contig 13239 bp, 13 predicted proteins | sample SodLakKL_010_SED_2_FD_10381 | JGI IMG/M metagenome (IMG submission 10381)
GTACCTGAAATTGATTTACATCCAACACTTCCAGATTAAGATAGGGGTTTAAAATCAGAGAGTGACTCTCTAAGTCTATTCAAATTTTTATGGGAAATTCCATCATTTATCAGTTTTATTTTCAGTGATTTCGGTGCAGATGCATTGCATAACAATGATCGTATCGTTACGGTGGTATGTTGGATAAAAATATTATCGGCACTTAAAAATACAATCATATAGTATCTGTTTTTTTAATGAATATTTGCCCTTATTTTAATCAATAATTTTATTATAATTTTATCGAATTTATAATACTATAAATATATATATTTAATATTTACCTAATAAATACTAATTTCTATGTTAGCTTATAAAAGTCATCTCAGAATTCAAATTTAACTTAATTTAAGGGTAACCAAATTTGATTTAAAACTCAAGGTCACAGAGCATTCTCAATGACTTCTAATAATATAATTGATTTAATAAATTTTTTTAATTTATATTATTCATTATACAAAACAGAGATATCCGAATATCTTGACTGTTTGATTAAATGAATGAATAAACATTGATGAATACACCTATTGCTATCATATTATTCAATCGTCCTGACCTAATCCAGAAAATATTTAACATTATTTCAGAAATTCAACCACCTAAACTCTTCCTGATTGCTGATGGGCCGAGAACAAATAATGAAAATGATAAACAAAAATGTCTAGAAGCAAGACAAGTCGTTGAAAATATTCCCTGGGATTGTGAAGTTCACAAAAATTTTTCTGATGTAAATTTAGGGTGTGGTGTTCGGCCTATTACCGGTATAACCTGGGTATTCGAACATGTTGACAGAGCGATTATACTTGAAGACGATTGTTTACCAGAGAAATCTTTTTTTAAGTTTAGTGATGAACTTTTAGAGATGTATAAAGATGATTCCAGATTTATGCAGATCGCCGGTACCAATTACCAACTTGGCAACAAACGTAGTGATTACAGCTATTTTTTTTCCAAACACAATATTTGTGCCGGAGGATGGGCGACCTGGAAACGTGCCTGGGATCTATATGATTTCAACATGAATCTATGGCCGATATTGAGAGACTCAAATTGGTTAAATTATCTATTAGCAAACAAGAAAGGAGCTGAAATATATACTGATATTTTTGATTTTGCTTTTTCTCATCTACATAATAAAGATTTTTGGGATTATCAATGGACTTATTCGGTCTGGGTCAATCATGGACTGACAATTATGCCAACTATAAATTTACAATCTAACCTGGGATTTCGTGATGATGGGACTCATACAAAAAATTTGAAAAGTCAATGGGCTGAACTTCCAACCGAGCCAATGGAATTTCCATTAAAGCATCCACCATCTGTTACTCCAAATTATGAAGCAGATAATTTTATTATTTCCCAGATTATTAATCAACGAACCCCTCAAAAAGTAACTTTAAACAAGCGAATAATCAGACATCTGAAAAAATTCATTCCTAAGAAAATAAGAAGTTCTATAAAACGCTTCATTGCCAATGAAACCGGGTAAACATTTCAAATCATATTCTCGGCGACTGCGACATAAAGTGTTTAGAAATTATTTTGGTACAGTCACACACTTTGATGTTAATCGCAAGGTAGCTGCAATAACCTTTGACGATGGACCTCATCCGATTTACACTCCAATTATATTAAAGTTATTGCAAAGATTTGATGTCAAAGCTACTTTTTTTGTGGTTGGAGTTTATGCTAAAAAATATCCTGGAATCATAAAAAATATTTCAGAACATGGACATTGCATCGGCAACCATACCTGGGATCATAAACTATTTAATGAATTATCGACTACCCAAAGATGGTCTCAGGTTTCAACTTGTGCGAAATACATTAAACCATATATGAGTAAATTCTTTCGGCATCCCTGGGGCAAGCAATCTCATCAATCCCGGTTTGATACTTTCTTATTCGGTTATGATGATATCGGATGGAATGTTCATGCAAATGATTGGGATGAGCAGGATGCCGATAAGATGGCTGAAACATTACTTACATCCCTGTCACCCGGTTCTATACTTCTACTACATGATAATATCTGCCTTCCTTCAAAAAAAGTAGAAAACCAGGTATATGAACCCAGAGAATCAATGATAACCGCTCTTGAATATTTTCTGATCAAAACCTTTAATGAGTATCAATTTGTAACAATACCACAATTATTTCAAACAGGTATGCCAGTCCGGGGAAACTGGATAGATTCGTAATATAAAGTGAATTCGATATATGTTCTCATTATAATCTTATTATCAGGTCGTATTTCGGCTTTTGTAAAAATTACAGATCAGGGTTCCCACTTTCTCATTCCCTCTCTCATTCCAGTGACTGTCACGGATTTTATAATCATTGATTGTCAAATGATTCTTTCCTGCTATAAAAGAAAGGTTAAGTTTATTACAAATCTGTTCAATTTTTGAATCAGGCAAATCCGGGTCTAATAATAAATCTGACTTCAACTGTTTCTTAAATTCATTCATGCCCGATTTTGTAAGCTGTCTCTTATCCGGAATAGTAAAAACGAGGAACTCTGCCCCGGCAGCTTCACATACTTTTTCAGCCTCCTTAATTAAATATTCACATGCTGAAAAAACTCTGTCAGCATAAGCAGATGGAATACATAAATTGGCAAATCGCAATGCATTGTGAGATTTTTTCTCTCCATAAAGCCATTTGGTTCGCTGCACATGAGAAGTTACAATCTCCCAATCCTTCTCTCTGTTATTCATCCTGACAAAAGGATTGGTATAATGTTGTGACTGGCTATATTTCAAATTGTCAGCAAGGTCATTATCCATGCAAATAAACAAGACCACAAGTTTCCCTTTCAGTTTTTCTGCATATCTTTTCATTAACAGTAAATCCTGAACCATATTATAAGCCGGAGTTGCAATCGGCTTGATTACAACTGAATCTTTTAAATTGTAATAGGTCTTCTTGAAATCAGAACCGAAACCGAATGCGAAGGAATCACCAAAGACTACAATATCACTATCTATGATAGAATTACTTCCGGGCCACCCATTTTCATCAGTTGATATTGATCCCCTGTCTCCGCTCGGGTCAAAATATTGAACATCATCCATGTTGGGTTTTGGTTTCCAACCAATAACCGGTTCAAATTGAATAATATCTTCCCATGATGTGCCTGAGGAAATAAACTTTTTCTCAAGGGTAACACAGAGTGAGACGAATATCCATGCCGGCAATACCAGAATCATCAATGGTAGAAGAATAACCAGACTTATACCCATTTTAAGAATAGAAATTAACGTACGTAACATAGTTCTCAAAAATTGTGTTAGTATAACGTGTAAGTATCATGAGCGATCGACGTACTATCTTTGCTGTCAGTGGTCATTGAAATGATATAAATGAATGGTATAATTGGGATCAGCCACCATTTTCCGGTCAGTTTAATCCATTTTATAAAAGATCGAAGCCATGAGAAATGAACTTTATTGTCAAAAGAGACATCGAACTCTCCATCTTCACCTGTAATATTTATAATCGTTTTCAAATTCCACATCGTGTCATTCGGTGATTTAATAATTTCCATTCTATATCCATTACCAGCTAATTTGTATGACAAAAAAAAGATATAGTGGATTACATATAAGGATACCCTGCGTACAAGCCCCCTGATTTTAAATAATATTTGATTGATAATTTTATAAGGTATCACCAGTTTATCAGGTGACTTATATCCCGGATAAATGAATACGGGTATTAAAACAAGAGTGATAAAAGAAGTAACAGATTTGGTTATCACATAAAGCAATAAAGTGATTAGTAAAATCGTCATTGAACAGAATATAATCCAAAAACTTTTCAGCATCGTGGTTTGTATATGTCGAGGCAGTACAATCATAATATTAATCCAGTGCAATTGATTCTTTATAACGATTTAATTCCGGTATCAGTCCATCCGGCTGTTCTTCTTTGAAAAGGATGTAATCATCAATAACAAGACAGTCCATATCCGTTGCCATAAAACAGATATATGCATTTTCCGGACTAATCACGATAGGTTCACCCCGAATATTAAAACTTGTATTTACAATTACAGGGCACCCGGTTTTATCATAAAACCGTTTCATCATTCGATAATACCGTCCATTTCGCTCTTCACTCACGGTTTGAACCCTGGCTGAATAATCCACATGCGTAATTGCAGGAACAGAAGAACGTGCAACAGATATTCGCTTTCTCAGATCTTTATCAGTCATAATTTTACTTTCTTCTTCGCTTATTTCCCTTCGTTGACTCTCTTTCACCGGAGCTACAAATAACATATACGGACTTTCCTGTCCTTCTTCCATTTCAAAATATTCATGAACATGTTCCAAAAGAACGCATGGGGCAAATGGACGAAACGATTCCCGGTATTTGATCTTCAAATTCATAACCTGCTGCATTTTTTCCGACCGTGCATCCCCGATGATACTCCTGGCACCCAGTGCCCTTGGCCCAAACTCCATTCGGCCATGAAACCAGCCTATTACTTTTTCATTTTTAAGTTGATCAGCAATGATCTCAAGCAGCTCATCTTCGTTTTCATAGTAATGATACACAGCACCAACTGATCCGAGATACGCCTCTATCTGATCTCTGTTAAATGAGGGGCCAAGGTATGAACCCTTTTGACTGTCATCAGGATTCACTTCCCTCTTATTCTTTAATCTATGATACCACATTAACAGGGCAGCACCCAGAGCGCCACCGGCGTCACCTGCTGCCGGTTGTATCCATATATTATTAAAATGACTTTCCCTCAACAGTTTTCCGTTTGCAACGCAATTCAGAGCAACTCCCCCCGCCATAACGAGATTTTTTTCTCCCGTTAACTCATATGCATATTTCGCGGCACGAAGAACGATTTCTTCTGTTACCTGTTGTATGGATGCCGCCAGATCCATTTCTTTCTGAGTAATCATTTCTTCGGGTCTTCTTGGCGGCCCTCCAAAAAGTTTATGAAATTTTTCGGACGTCATGCTCAAACCTTCTGCATACCTGAAATAACTCAGGTCCATAAATATTGAGCCGTCTTCATAAATCCTGATTAATTCTGATTTAATTCTATCCGCATATATCGGTTCGCCATAAGGAGCAAGGCCCATTAATTTATATTCTCCGGAATTCACCTTAAAACCTGTATAAAAAGTAAAGGCCGAATATAACATTCCAAGTGAATGAGGAAATCGTATTTCTCGAAATAATTCAATGTGATTTCCGGTACCCATTCCAATTGAACTTGTTGACCACTCACCCACTGCATCCAATGTTAATATGGCCGAGTTTTCAAATGGTGAGGGGAAAAAAGCTGATGCCGCATGCGATAAATGGTGATCAGTGAAACTGATTTTCCCATTAAAACTTTCTCCCAATTCTCTCATTATTGTTTTGGATATGTGTAATCTGTCTTTTGACCAAACAGGAAACGAATCATAAAAAAACTTTTTTGCTCTTGGCCAAAAAGCCCTATATGTATCAACGATTCGGTCAAATTTAATAAAGGGACTTTCATAAAATACGATATGATCAATATCAGATATGGTGATCCCTGCTTCATTTAAACAATATTGAATAGCATAATTCGGGAAACTGGCATCCCCTTTTTTTCTTGTGAACCTTTCTTCCTGTACCGCTGAAAGAATATCACCATCCCTAATTAGGCAAGCCGCTGAATCATGATAAAACGCTGAAATTCCTAGTATGTACATAGCATATCTGTTTCAATTTTTTAGAAGTTAATAGTGAATTTAACTTTATATTATCCAATATTTATAATGCCTTTAACTTCTGATAGACTATATAACTATTCCCATTAAAGGATTGGAAAATTACATTTATCCATCACTCTCTCTGTATTCTAATAAATAGGGTTCCCAAAAATCTTTATCATACTTCTCCCATGCATGACAACCAAACGGCAGCTCGTTTTCATTCAGTTCATAGCACCTCTTCACATTTGCCTCAAACCCAAATTTCAAGGCAATATGAAGCGGTGAAATTTTGAATTCCTGATTGTATTTTTTCGCATATTTTTGAATAAACCGGTCATCATGACCATCATTTTGAATATGTATTTTGATGTGTTTTTGGATATTATTCTGCCCTGGTATAAAATACCCAGCTATATTTTTAAAACCAGATCTAATATTTTTTCCTGATAGTTTTCTTATTTTTTCACTTAATGTTTGATATCTTACCCTGGAATTCAATAATTTTAAAAAACTATCAATTTTTCTTAGGGAGAAGCCTGTATTCCCAACTCCATTCTCTTCAAGCCAAGGCAAGTCAGGACCTTTTATCCAAGGCGGGCCAATAAAATCATATCCTAACTCACACCATTGAGTTAAATTATTATTAAACACCAAACAGTCTGTGTGATACATCAACACAAATTTATAATTTGAAAACCTTTCGTAAAATTCCATTGAAAGTGATAGGCGTGTGTGTGCGTTAAGACTTCCGAAATACTTATCATCAAACCTTTCAATTGGAATTTGATCATACTCGACTTTTAAATCATTAGGCGCTATAAAAAATTTGTCATAGTTTCCAAGATAATGCTCAAGGTGTAGTAATGAGATTCTCTCTGAATCAGTAAAACCAGGCCTTGTTGATAGCGGAATAACGATGACCACATCTTTGTTCATTATTATATACAGTTTTAAAGTTTTTCTTTATTTTAAAATCAATAAATTCAAAATCGTAAATTATAATTCTCCCAAGTAAATAGGATTTTAAATAGCTGATATACTTGCAATATATTTACCCCTTAGAACACAGTCATCTGTCCAAAAATATTTCCATTGGCCAAATCGACCTGCAAGTATAATATTTCCATTTCCCTGCCCACCAGCACTGTTAAATTTCTTTTCCCAATCCGTTGTCGGCTCCATGTCATCATCCTCCCTTTCAAGCCCATGTTTTTCAAGCCAGGATAAAACCACTTCCTGAGCTTCTCTACGCTTCAGGTCGAAGGTGACATTTGCCCATTTAATCCAGTTTTTATTCACATAAATAACATCTTTTCTCGACCGGATGAAACCCATTTCAATAAGCTCATCAACAACTTTTTCGGCTATCTCATCTTTACTGACTGATATTGGTTTATTATCTGAAAAATAAACTTCTACCTGTACGCCTGTGGTTTTTTCAGGCGCATTATTTGGCGATAATTTCTCAGTACAATTGATTCGGGTAGAGTATTTATCCTTATCATATACATAGAACCAGTTTTCAGGCCTGGTCGTAGGATGTCCGGCAGCAACATTGACCAATAATACAGAAGTACATAGCAGGGTTTGTGCTGCTTCAATTACATTAAGTGGAGCATCACTTATAGATATAAGGTAATCAAGCGGCAGTGTATTCACTAATTTATCAAAATGAATTGTCTCCGTTCCGTTTATAATTATTTTTTTTTCTTTAAAATGAATCCCTGTAATCTTAGTACCAAATTGAATATTCGCTTTTTCTTCAAAAATTTCCCCATACGATTGATATCCACCCATTTCAGGATATCTGATTTTTTTTATGTAATGAGTTTCCTCCGGAAGCGGTCCTTTAGCCCCTTTTTCCACATCCTCCACACTTGGGTAATACATTCTGTTGCCAACCCAATCTGTATCCAGTTGATCGGGTGAAACAGTCCAGTATTTTTCTGTATAAGCAGATGGAAAAGTTTTTGCAAACGTTCGCCCAAATGCATATTCCAGCCATTGATAATAGTTATCCGGCTCTTTCTCCCTGTTTTGTTTTCTCTGTTCTCTGAAGTCTTCAAGACACTGATTTCTTAATTCATCCGGTACTGCATACAAATTGGATTGAGCCGGGTGTGGAATCCAATTCCCTTTGTAATAGTTAGCTGTTTTCACTTCATATTCCAGGAATCGGCCATTCACACTTTTCTCAAAAAGCTCTTTCACATAGTCATGCTTTGTAAATGACAGATGAGGCCCTTCATCCCATGTAAATCCATCAATGATATGAGATTGTATGTGCCCATACGCTCTTTTTTTCTTCTCAAGAATTACACATTTATCATGACCAATATGATAAGATGTACTTAATCCGGTTAATCCAGCCCCGAGAATTATAATTTTATCACTCATATCATTTATGATAGTTTTTTAGAAAAATTTTTTTGAAAAACGTTTACTTTAAAGCTGAATCAGGAATTTAATCTGATTAAAAAAAATTAAAAATGTATCCTGACTTTACTAATTACCTTTTCCCAATGAATCGGACCACCACTGGATGGTATGCTTTAATCCTTCCTCCAGTGTGAATTGTGGAGTCCACCCGGCTTCACGCTTAAGACGTCTGTTATCAGCCATTATCAGGGGTTTTTCATTTTTACGAGATGACAATGCCCCTATTTTTACCAATTTTTTCTTACCTGTAAGCTCACCAATTTTCAGTACAATATCTTTAACGGAAACAGCATTACCACTGCCGATATTGACAGCTCCTTCAGCATTACTATGTAACAGCTTGACAAATGCTTCGGCAACATCAGACACATGCAGAAAATCTTTTAATTGTTCGCCAGAGGAAGTTTCTGCAGGCTGATTTCGGAGCAATGAACGTATCACAGAAGCCACCAACCGACCAGAATATTCATGAGGCCCGTACAGGTAGAAAACACGACCCCAGGCACTGCTCAAACCCGTCAGATCAGAATAACTTGATAACATCTCGAACAGGTTTTTTTTAGAAACTCCATAAATGAGCTCCGGTTTCAGCGGTGTAATTTTCTCGGATAAAAAGCCATAGTTGAGATCATATTCAAAACAGGTGCCGGCTGAGACTACTCTGCGTCCACCCGACTCCCGGAATCTTCTTATTAAATGAAGACTTGAACTTAGCCAATCTATATTCAATTCGGATTGTCCATACTTGCCGTGTTCGGCATACCAGGCAAGATGCAGCAAATGTGTAGCAGAAATCTTGCCGATTAACTGGTTGATTTGCTCTTCTGACAAAAGATCAGCCTTATGCCAGGTTACATTCTTCCAGTTTCCAATTAGTTTACTATTTCTGTAAACAGCAAAAACATGTTCATATTCTTCACTTAATTTATCCAGGGTCTGTCTGCCGATAAAACCGGTTGCTCCAGTAACTAATACTTTACTCATTGGTAATCCGAATATGCTTTATCTTTTTCCGAGATTTCAGCAACCTCCAAAGGCCAATTGATATTGAATGCAGGATCATTCCAGCGAACACCCCTCTCTGAATCCTTTTGATAGAATTCAGTAACCATATAGAAAATGACGGAATCGTTTGCAAGAGTTTGAAACCCGTGAGCCAAGCCCTTCGGAATGTAGAGCATTTTATAATCTACATCTGTCAATTTCACTCCGAATGACTGTTTATATGAAGGTGAATTCTCACGTAAGTCAACAATAACATCGTAAATAGATCCTTTAACACAGCGTACCATTTTCACTTCACTGTAAGGAGGCAACTGATAATGCATTCCTCTCAGGGTTCCTTTTTTCAAACTTCTTGAAAAATTGCACTGAACGATCGTATGCTCAAGTCCATGTTTGTCAAATTCTTTTTTACAAAAGGCTCTGGAAAAATAACCTCTGTGATCTTCATGCTTTTCCAATTCAACAAGGACTGCTCCCTGGATGGGCGTCTCTGTAAATTTCATACTATCTTTTTTGGATGAAAAAAATGTTATATAAGCTCTTCAAATTCATTAATCTGTTTAAGAGTAATATCTGCCATATCAGCACCTTCATAATAATTTTTATACCATGATGTAAGAGAATCTAACGCTTGCTCCAGTTCAAGAATGGTACTCCAGCCCAGTTTCATCCTCGCTTTGGAACTATCGAGTTTCAGGTAATTTGCTTCGTGTGGATTTGCCTCTTCATCAAGTTTCCATGAAGCACCTTCTCTCCAGCTTTCAATCATTCTGTTTGTAATGTATTCTACAGACTGCTCATCTTGTTCAGACGGGCCGAAATTCCATGCCTGCGAATAAGTTACAGGATCTTCATACAACTGATGAGCTAATAACAGATAGCCGTGCAGCAGGTCAAGTATATATTGCCAGGGTCTGACTGCAGCAGGATTACGGATGATGACTTCACGTTTTTCAGAAAATGCTCTCATGATATCAGGAATCAACCTGTCCCTGCTCCAATCTCCTCCACCGATAACATTTCCGGCCCGCGCGGTTGCAATACCTGTAATTAATGAACCACTTGATCCATTTTGAAAAAAGGATCTTCTGTATGATGCTGTTACAAGTTCAGCACAACCCTTACTTGAGGAATAAGGATCCCACCCCCCCATAGCATCACTTTCACGGTATTTCCAATCCCACTCGTGATTTTCATAACATTTATCACTGGTAATTGAGAGAACCGATTTGACAGAGTTCAGGGATCGGACTGATTCCAATAAATTAGCAGTACCAATTACATTGGTTTGAAAGGTTTCAACCGGTTGTTCGTATGATTCCCGGACAATGGCCTGTGCTGCCATATGGAATATGACTTCAGGAGCAAAATCTAAAACTTCCCTCTTCAGATGAATGATATCCCTGATGTCACCAAACACTGATTCTATATGTTCTCCTAAAGACAATGTACCGTACAAATTAGGTGTTGTATTAGGTTTTAAAGCGAATCCCTTTACATTTGCCCCCATCAGACTCAGCCAATAAGCCAGCCAGCATCCTTTGAATCCGGTATGGCCTGTGATAAAAACCCTCTTTCCTTTCCAGAATGATTTGTCTAATCCCATATCTTCCAGGGGGCTCCTTTCTCCCACAAATCTTCAAGATACATTTTATCGCGCAACGTGTCCATTGGCTGCCATATTCCATGATGCCTGTAAGCGGCAAGCTGACTTTCTCTTGCGAGTTCCACTAATGGTTCACGTTCCCAGACTGTTGAATCACCCTCTATGTAGTCAAAAATGTCAGGCTCAAGAACAAAAAACCCGCCATTCACCCAGGCGCTGTCATCTTTCGGTTTTTCCCTGAAATTATTAATGGCTATTTGATTTTCTTTCAAAGTAAACGTTCCGAACCTGCCCGGCGGTTGAACAGCCGTTACCGTTGCCAGTCGGTCAGCTTTTTTATGAAAGTTAATTAAATCATCAATCTGAATATCACTGACTCCGTCGCCATAAGTCAAATGAAAAGTCTCATCACCGATCAAATCCCGTACCCGTTTGATTCTTCCGCCGGTCATCGTATTTAAACCGGTATCTATCAGTGAAACTTTCCATGGTTCCACATTGTTCTGATGAACTTTCATATCATTCTTTTGCAAATCAAAGGTTACATCCGAGCGATGCAGAAAATAATTGGCAAAATATTCCTTGATGACTTCACCTTTATATCCACAACAAATGATAAAATCGTTAATACCATGATGAGAATATATTTTCATGATATGCCATAAGATAGGTTTATTCCCGATTTCGACCATTGGTTTGGGCCTGACCTGTGTCTCTTCACTTAGTCTTGTTCCGTGACCACCTGCTAATATAACAGCTTTCATTTATTTTACCCCTATTCGTTCTCTTTAATGATATTTTTAATTAAAAGAATGATTTCACACATCAAATAACAAAATTCTTTCATAAAAAATCAGTTAAAATAAACTTATTCAAGTTTTCTAATATAGAATCCAATTAAATTTTTCAATAGTGTTCGATTGAGAAAATTGTAAAATTTAGAATGCCATTTCTACAAAATTGAATAAGTGTTCTTAAAATTTTTATAGACTGTAACTCGTAATTTACCAGTAACTACAGAGTTTAATTATATTATCGATATATATAATCATGTACACTGACCAGCTTATTTATTCACAACTTTTGGATATCATTCCCAAATACATATTCCGAAATTTCGTTGGCTGGCATAATGGGGATTCTTTGATTTAAAACCGGATACTACTGAGATTTTTTTTAAAAACGACCAAATATAGGGAGCTGATTTCTATAGAATTTAGAACGTATAATTCCAGGGTTTTCTATAAATGATTTCGATAATAACTTTAACTGATCTATTCGGTTAACCATTCCATATACTGATTTTGCATATATGTAGTACATTTTCCATAATAAATAAATTTTATCAGTATCTAATTTTTCACTCACTCCCCATTTATAAAGGCTGTAAAACAAATATGGACGTGTCAATTGTATTTTATCGAGATCATGGCTACGATTGTGTTCATGTAATGCATACATAGCAACAGGAGTTTCCAGAATTCCTGATATGAGATTTTTTTTTGCTGCAAGTTTGATAAAAAAATGAGTATCCTGAGATAATCGTAATGTTTTATCAAACAAACCGACATCAAACAGTGATTCTCTCTTTACAGTGAAACCATTAAGTGAAAAAAAACCTGATGATCCAATCGGATCCATTTTGTAAAACAATTCCTTCGGACTTACGATTTCACTCATCGTCATGAGGTTTTCAATATGTTTTAAACGTGCTTTGCCAAAGTTGTCTATTGCATAGGGAGCAATAGCATTATAGACTCCATCAATATCTTTTCTTGTTTTAAATATTTCACGATCATTCTTGAATCGATTTGACAGGTAGTAATCATCTGCATCCAAAAATGCAATAAATTCATTAGTTGCTTTTTTTATACCCAAATTTCTGCTCTCACCAGCTCCTCTATTTTGTCTTCCCTCATGACAGTATAATTTGACTTTGGGATCTTTCGCACTAAATTCTCTACAAATTTCATAACAGTTGTCTGGTGAGTTATCCTCAATTAAAATAATTTCTGTTACTTCGGGTTGAATTAAAACTGATTCAATTGCCCGGATCAGAAATTTTTCCGCATTGTAAACAGGTATAATGACAGATATACTAAACATGGATTCAAATTCTAACAATGATTAGATTCCTTCATTGCTACTTTATTGTTATTCAATTATTCAATAACCAAAAAATTTCTTGAATCTATATTTACCTGATAATTTCATAAGGTCATAAGCTCTGCATCTCAACCATTTCTTTGAAACGACCATTTTTTTCCAGAGATAATTCATTGTAATACCCATGCTCAACGACCTTACCATGATCAAGGACATAAATGTAATCTGAATTTTTTATAGTTGACAGCCTGTGTGCAATAATAACGACAGTAATTGAACCTTTCAGGTTATCAATACTTTTTTGTATATAACTTTCAGATTCAG
>SL_3KL_010_SEDDRAFT_10004078_pt1 | contig 13238 bp, 8 predicted proteins | sample SodLakKL_010_SED_2_FD_10381 | JGI IMG/M metagenome (IMG submission 10381)
TTCTCTGGAAATGCCAAGCCTTTTCTTTCCCCATCCTCCCTCGCCATGGAGCCTCCATGCGCCTCACCCAGTTCACGGACTACGCCCTCCGGACCCTCCTCTACCTGGGGGTTCACGATGACCGTCTGGTCCCGGTGTCGGAGGTGGCCCGGTCCTATCGGATTTCGCACAACCATCTTGTGAAGGTGGCTGCCATGCTCACGGAGTTGGGCGTGGTGGAGGCCGTGAGGGGACGGGGGGGCGGCCTTCGCCTGGCGGTAGCCCCTGCAGAGGTCAATGTGGGATGGGTCATCCGTCGGACCGAGCCGGACTTCCATCTGGTGGAGTGCTTCGACAGGGCCACCGACACCTGTCCCATCACCCCCGCCTGCATGCTGAAGAAGGTACTCCACGAAGCCCGGAGGAACTTCCTGGAAACCCTGGACCGATACACGCTGGCAGATTTTCTGGCCTCGCCGGAACGTCGGGAGTCCTTGGTTCAGTTGTGGGACAGCGCACGGGCGCGGACCGCTTGAGCGCCAAGCGCGCTGCCCCCCTCCCCCAGTCCGACGGGGGACGGCGATCCAGGGATCCGACCCCGGGAGCCATCCGTCTGGCGTTCCTCCCCTCTTCGTCTTACCATCAGGCGCATTAAAAACCCAGATTCATCCAGGGGCTCGACAGGCTCCACGGAGGTCCCATCCGGACGGGTGCATCCGGGAAGGTGGTCGTCTTGGCAGGAAAGGTGTGGCCGTGATCCCCCACCTTTTCCGGACTCTACACCCTTCCGGCTCCCTTCCGGGTTTTTCCGTGTCTGCCCCTTATCCCAGGGACATCGGTGACTCCAGGGGACCACCGATCCAACTCCAGAGGCCATGCGCCAACGTCTCATCGTGGCCACCGCCGTAGCGGCAGCACTCTTCCATCTCTACGCTGCGGGCGTGTCCCCCTTTACTGCCCTTGTTCAGCGCCCGGTCCACCTGGCGCTCATGGCCATCCTGGGATTCCTGGGGCTCGGTGTGCGATTGGCTGGCCGCGCTCGGGAGGTGGGAGAAGACGCGGACACCGGGCCGCCGGAGGCGCCGGGTCTGTGGACCCGCATGGAGACGTGGATCGGCTGGCTCCTGGCCTTGTTGGCTGTAGCGAGCGCCGCCTACCTGGGAATGAATCACGAGGAGTTGGTCCAGCGGGCGGCAAGCCCCACCACCCTCGATCTTGTCCTGGGGTTCGCCACCATTCTGATGGTCCTGGAACTGACCCGGCGAAGCACGGGGTGGGGATTGGTGGCGGTAGCGGGATTGGCCCTGGTCTACGCCTTTGCCGGGCCCTTCCTCCCAGGCCTCCTCGCCCATCGGGGATACGGGCTCACCCGTCTGGTGGAACACCTCTACCTCACCACTGAGGGAATCTGGGGGGTGCCGCTCGGCGTGTCCGCCGACTTCGTATACCTCTTCATCCTTTTTGGGGCCGTCTTGGATGTGGCGGGTGGGGGAGCCCTCTTGCTGGGGCTGGCCGAGCGGGTGGCCGGAAACACCCGGGGAGGCCCGGCCAAGACGGCCTCGGTAGCCAGTGCATTCATGGGATCCCTTTCTGGCAGCGCCGTCGCCAACGTGGTGACCACTGGGACCTTCACCATTCCCCTGATGCGGCGCGCCGGATTCAAACCCCATTTCGCTGCGGCCATTGAGGCGGCGGCGAGCACCGGGGGTCAGCTCATGCCCCCCATCATGGGCGCCGGCGCGTTCATCCTGGCTACCTGGACGCAGATTCCCTATGTGCAGGTGGCGCTGGCGGCCACCATCCCCGCCCTCCTCTACTACGTTGCCCTCCTCGCGGCCATCCATTTCCGGGCCTGCCGGATGGGACTGGAACCGACCAGCCTTGAGGAACGGGACAAGGAGCCGGTCCTGCCCCGGCTCCACCTCCTCATCCCCCTGATCATCATCGTGGTCTTCCTCGGGATGGGTCGCTCCCCCATGCGGGCGGCCTTCTGGGGGGTGACCTCCGCCATCGCCGTGGCGCTGATCCTTCCCGCCACACGGCTGGGGTTGAAGGACTTTGAACGAGCGCTCCTGGCCGCAGGCCGGGGCACCGTACAGGTTGCAGCGGCTTGTGCCGCAGCGGGGATCGTAGTGGGAGTGGCCACCCTCACCGGCGTCGGGTTGCGGATGTCGGAGCTCATCGTGACGCTGGCCGGTGGAAATCTCTTCCCTGCGCTCGTCCTCACGGCCCTGGGTTCCATCGTCCTGGGGATGGGGCTTCCCACCACCGCCGCCTATGTGGTGCTGGCAGCTCTTGGTGCACCCGCCCTGGTGGAGTTGGGCGTACCTCTCCTGGCTGCCCATCTCTTCATCTTCTACTACGGCGCCATCTCCAACGTCACCCCTCCCGTCTCCCTGGCCGCCTACGCGGCGGCCGGCGTGGCCGGGGCGCCGGCCATGAAGACGGCGGTCTCCGCCATGATCCTGGCCTTGGCCGGATTCATCGTTCCGTTCATGTTTGTATATGGGCCGCCGCTCATCCTCGACGGGACGCTTCTGGAAATTGTCATCACGGTAATCACCGGGACGGTGGGGGTCATCGCCCTGGCTTCGGGGACCATGGGCTATGCCCGGAGATCGCTGGCGATCTGGCAGCGGGGTCTCATGATCGCCGCTGCCATCACCCTGATCTTCCCGAATCTCGCGACGGACGCGGTAGGATTGCTGGTGGTGCTCTACTTCTTCCGACCGGGTCAGCCAGCCGACCCTGTGGCCCCTGCGCCGACTCCGACGGCGTCGAGGATTGCCGAGTAACTGGCCTTGCCCAAGCCTACGCACCGAACCATGAACCGATGAGCACCCGCCCCCACATGAAGCCACTGGAGACGTTATGACCTACAGAGATTCCTCAGGGCACACAGCCCCTCGCCACCTTCCCTTCGGGATGCGCAGAGGAGCGCTCGCTGCCCTGGCCCTCCTCCTCGCCAGCGGGATCGTGGCTTGCGGCGAGGGCTTCGGGAGCGACCGTTTCATGAGTATCGGTACCGCAGGGACGGGCGGAATCTATTACGTCCTGGGCGGCGCCCTGGCGAGCCACATGTCCGAACTGGACCCCGCACGGCAATACACTGCCGAGGTGACCGGTGGCTCTGTGGAGAACGTGAACCGGGTCCGGGCGGGGCAACTCGACCTGGCCATGGTGCTGGCCATCTCCGCCTACGACGCCTATACCGGGGGCCGGGACACGGACCAGCCCATGGAAAACCTCCGGATCGTGGCGCCTCTCTACCCCAATATCACCCACGTCATGGTGCGACGAGGCTCAGGGATTGAATCCCTCGAGGACCTGGCCGGAGCCCGGATCTCGGTGGGTCCGGCGGGAAGCGGCACGGAGCAAATCGCGCGGCAGCTCTTGGAGGCCGTGGGAATGACCTATGCCGACGTAAGAGAACGATATCTCTCCTTCGCCGAGTCCTCCTCCGCGATCCAGGATGGCGCTATCGATGCCGCTATCATCTCGGTGGGGTATCCAGCTGCCGCGGTCCTGGAGGCTACCACCACGGCAGGAGCCCTCCTGATCCCCATTACCCAGGACATCCTGGACAGGCTCCAGGAGCGCTACCCCTACTACCAGGCGGGGGAGATTCCGGCCGGGGTCTATCGGGGGGTCACCGAGACCGTTCCCACCGTGGCCATGATGAACTGGGTGGTGGGCCGGGAGGAACTGCCTGCCGACGTGGTGGATACGTTCCTCGACATCCTGGACCAGCGACGCGACCAGCTCATCCAAGTTCACGAGATGGCGCGGCAGATCGACATGGCGACTCTCCAGACCGCCCCGATCCCCCTCCATTCCGCAACCGAGGCGTGGCTGGACCGGCGGTGACGGGCCCACCCCCGGTCTCCCTGGGGCAACCAGGACCATAAAGGGCAGACTCGCAAAAGCCCCCCGGCGCGATGCGCCGGGGGGCTTTTTCCTGCTCCGGCATCGGCCTCAACCGCAGTTCACCGGGCGCCAGGGACCCTCTACGGGTCAGAGGAGAACAGACTACATCAGCAGGACAGGCAGTTGTTGTTGTTCTTGGCGCCCAATCCCTCCAGGAGCGCGATGGTCCGGGGGAAGGGGGAGATCCGCTCCACCGGCCCGTTGGCCATGTCCACCGTGGTCTGTCCCCGACGGCTGATCACCGTCACGTCGGCTCCCTGGGACACCAGGTACTCGATGAGCTGGTTGTCGCCTCGGGCAGCGGCGTGGTGAACAGGCGAATAGCCGTTGTGGTCCCGGGCATTCACATCCATTCCCAGTTCCTCCACGAGGTAACGGACGGCGGGCACCCAACCACCGGGCACATGCCGGTGGGCGTTGGCGGCGAAGCCCTCGCCGTATCCGACTCCGGCGGCGGCATGGATGGCATAGACGCCCGGCCCCCCATCGGGAATGGGCTCCAGACCGGACGGATCCTCGGTGGGTCCCCCTCCGTATCCCCGACGCCGCTCCGGCGGCTTCACCGTGGGGATGGAGGGATCGGCCCCATGGGCCACCAACAGCTTCATGGCCTCAACATCCGTGGCATAGGCGGCCCGCCAGAAAGGCGTAGCGCCCTGGGAGTCGATACGGAGGAGGTCGAAGGTGTAGGACTTGTACCAGAGGTGCCGGTCCAGGCGAGCATTGGGGTCGGCCCCCGCCTCCAGGAGGGCCTTCATGACGTCCAGATAGGTGGCCTCCTGGGTCATGTAGGCGAACTGCTGGGGGTACCGGGAGCGGGGCGCCCAATGGGTGTTGATGGCGGTGTAGAGGGGCGTGGCCCCGGCGAGACTGGCCAGATTCGGATCAGCCCCGCGCTCCAGGAGTTCGAGGGCGAGATCGAAGTGGCCGTTGATGGTGGCGATGAGCATGGGACTCGTTCGGTCCCCCCCACTCAACTCGTTCACGTCCGCACCCGCGTCCACGAGCCTGAGGGCAGCTTCCGTATGACCTTCCCGAGCCGCATGCAGGAGGGGTGTGAGCCCACCCTGCCGACCGACCAGTCCGGAGAAACCACTGATCTCCCCTGTGGCCATGTCTACCTCATGGTCCATCTCCTCCACGGCATCCAGCGTCTCCAGCGCCTCACGCTGGACGTCCTGCGCGGCCTGCACTGCGGCCTGAACCTCTGAGGCGGAGGGGCGCCATCCGGTGGGTGCACCCGCCGCTACCCGGAATTCGTCCAGGACCTCTCGGCGGCGCTGCTGCGCCATCCGATCGATCTGCTGGCGAGTGGGGAGGTCGACGGCCCGGGAGCGGGCACTGGTCGAGGCCCCGGCCGCGAGGAGCACGTCCATCGCCTCGATCCGGTTCCACGCCGCCGCGAACATGAGGGGAGTCTGGTTCCGTGCGTCCTCACGGCTGTCGATCTCGGCGCCATGTTCCAGGAGGGCGGCAACCGTCTCCGCCTTCCCAACCCGGGCCGCCAGGTGCAAGGCCGTGACTCCACCCGAGGAGGTACGTGCCTCGACATGGCTCCCCGCGGCCAGAAGCATTCTCGCCACCTCGGCATTTCCCTCCATGGCGGCCATGTGGAGCGGGGTGTAGTCCCCATTCCGGGTCACGGCCTCGAGGTCGGCGCCGGAAGCCAGGAGAATGCCCACGACCTCCTCGTCGCCCTTCAGGGCGGCCCAGTGGAGGGCAGTGGTCCCGTCCCCTTCCCGCCCATTGACATCCATTCCCTGCTCAAGCAGGGCCCGCAGCACCGCCACGTCCCCGTTGATGGCCGCCTCCACCACCGGATCCGTGGTGGTCCGAGGGGAGTCGGGGACGGGCGACCACCCCGTCATCACGGCGACGAAGAGGAGGCCCAGGAGGGCTCCAGGCAGGGTCTTCTTCTTCATACGGCTCTCCCGGACCGAAGGGGTGCGTGGACGGTTACGGATACCCGAATCACTGGGTGACCCGCACCGGTCCGCTGAGCGGAAGGGCACCGGTGCTGTCTCCGAAACTGGGCAGATCCCGCATCCCCAGCATGTGCATCATGCTGAGCATGGCGTTGGCCATGGGCGTACCATCGGGAGCCTTGATGTGGAGGTTCCCCTGGAGTTGGCCGTTGGCCCCACCCATGACGAGAAGCGGGCAGCGGCGATGGTTGTGCACATTCGGATCTCCCATGGGCGATCCGTAGATGATCATGGACTTGTCCAGGAGGTTCGAATCCCCATCCTGGGTGTTCTTCAGCTTCTCCAGGAAGTACGGGAGCTGGGCCACGTGGTGCTGGTTGATCTTGTTGAACTCCAGGATCGCCTCCGGATTCCCGCCGTGGTGTGACGCCGGGTGGAAGGGTCGATCCGAGCCGCTCTCCGGGTACACCCGGGCGGAGGAGTCCCGGCCCAGTTTGAAGGAGAAGACCCGGGTCATGTCCATCTCGAAGGCCAGGACCTGCAGGTCGAACATGAGGCGAACATGCTCCTCGAAGGAATCCGGCACCCCGGCGGGAGCCTCGGGGATTGCCCGAAGTTCGCCTGAGGCGTTCATGGACTCCACCATCTGGATCCGACGCTCGATCTCCCGGATGTTCTCCAGGTGACTGTCCAGCCGGTGCTGATCCACCATCCCCAACTCCCGCTTGAGTTCCGCGGTCCGCCCCGCCACCCAGTCCAGTATGCTGGCGTTGGTCTGTCGACGGTTCGAGCGCTCCTCAGGGGTTCCGCCGGCCCCGAACAGCATGTCGAAGGCCACCCGGGGATCCCGGATCACCGGCAGCGGCTCAGACGGTCCGGCCCAGCTGATGGTGTCCGTGTAGGCGCAGGTGTACCCGTAGGCGCACCCGCCGGCACGATCAATATTCTCGATGCAGAGCTGCATGGACGGGATGGGAGTGTCCTGCCCGAATTGGCTGGCGTAGTACTGGTCCATCGACCGACCCACATAGACGTCCGAACCCTCGGTCTGCCGGGGATGGGACTGGGTCAGGAAGACGGCGCTGGAACGGAAGTGGTCTCCCCCGATCTCCGCGGCCTGCCACGCCTCGGCCATGCGCACGTCGGTATTGCTCACGATGGTGAGGTGCTCCCGGAAGGGATCCAGCGACTGGAGCGCCGTGGGGCTCAGGTCGAAGCCCGAACCCACCTCGCCGGGCGCCCAGAGGTTCTGGGTCGCTCCCCACTCGTTACAGCCGGCCGCACCGTGGACCATCTCGATGGCCACGAGCCGCGTTCGATCCAGGCCGCTGGCGGCGGCAACCTCTTTCCAGAGTCGACCGGCAGGAATCATCGAATCGAGGAATGGTAGCGCGACGGCCGCCCCCATGCCTCGAAGGAAGGTTCGGCGCGGAAGGTGCTTCCCAGTGATGATCTCCATCGGTCCCATCCTCTCTGTTTGGGTTCTGCCACTTCGAATTCGTTCTTCTTGTTTGGGCAGGGCCAGGGCCTCGCCCACCACTGTCCCTGGTCCTACCGGCTATCTGCGTCCTGATCCTCTGCCACCTGCTCCCGTCGCATCTGGAAGGCGTCGCTGTTCACAACGCCCAGGATGAAGGCGGAGATCCGGTAGTCCTCTTCTGCGGCCTGGTTGGCGATGGCCCGAACCACCGGCTGGTCGAAGTACTCCACCCGCCGCCCCGTGGCGTACGCCATCATGTTCTCGGTGAAGGTCCGAATCAGCGGAATGGGGCGGCTCAGGAGCGCTGCCCGCAACTCCATGGGATTCGTCACCGGGGTTCCGTCATACATCTCCCCTCGGGTGTCCAGGGGCATTCCGCTCTCGCGAATGCGCCACTTCCCCGTGACGTCGAAGTTGTCCAGGGCCAATCCGATGGGGTCCATGAAGACGTGGCAGGAGTTGCACGACGGATTCGCCGCGTGAATGGCCATCCGCTCCCGGGTGGTGAGGAAGCGCTGGTCCCCGGCGCCATCGGTCTCATCAAGGTCCGGTACGCCCGGCGGAGGCGGGGGCGGGGGCGTCCCGAGCAGGACCTCCATCACCCACTTGCCGCGGAGCACGGGGGACGTCCGGTTCGCATGTGAGGTGAGGGTCAGGATGCTTCCATGCCCCAGGATCCCGCCCCGGCGGCGGTCCGGATACTCGACGCGCCGGAATTCGGATCCCACCACTCCGGAAATCCCATAATGCCGGGCCAGGCGCTCGTTCAGGAAGGAGTAGTCGGCGTCGAAGAGTTCCAGGACGCTACGATCGTCCTTCACCAGGTTGTAGAAGAAGAGCTCCGTCTCCCGGCGCATGGCGTCGGCCAACTGCTGGTCGAAGTCGGGAAACCAGAATCCGTCTGGATTCACGATGTTCAGGTCCTGCAGGCGGAGCCACTGGGCCGCGAAGCGGGTGCTCAGGGCCTCAGCCCTCGGGTCGGCCAGCATCCGGCGGACCTGTACCTCGAGTTCATTCCCGGAAAGGCGCCCCTCAGATGCGAGTTCGATCAATTCCTCATCCGGGGGGAGGCCCCAGAGAAAGAAGGAGAGGCGGGAGGCCAGGGCCAGGTCGCTGATGCGGTAGGCCTGTCCGGCCTGAACAGCGCTACCTGCAGGCATCTCGTAGCGGAAGACGAAATCGGGAGCGGCCAGCATGGCCTGCAGGGCCATTTGGATCCCGGACTCGAAGTCTCCCTCGGACGCGCCCCGCTCGTAGAAGGCCATGAGGTCGGCCCGGTCCCGTTCGGTCAGGGGCCGACGGAAGGCCTCGGCACCGAGGCGGTCGAGGATCTCGGCGGCGCACGCCTCTTCCTCCTGGGAGGACTCGGGATAGCAGCTGAATATCTTGGCTCGGCTCGGAGTCTCCGATATCCCTTCCACGGTGAACGGACCATGGATGACCAGGTCCTTCACATGGGGAAGGGTCGTGATTCCGTACCCGCCAGCTCCGATCTGACGATCGGCCAGGGACCAGTCATGGGGCGACATGAGGTCCTCGATGGGTCCCTCGGCCCGCTGAATGAAGGCCGCGGTGACCCGCTGGGGTCCAGCGCGGACGAAGATGGGGTCTTCCACCTCCATGGACACCGCGTTGGGGTCCGATACGTGCATCCACTGGTCCATGTCCAGGAGTGCAACCCGCTCCCCGTTGATGGACAGCTCCAACTGCTCGAAGGGGGTGGTGCTCCCGTAGTACCCCCCCGTGGTGGTGTGGGGGAAGGCGAACCGGAACCGGTATTCCCCGTCCGCAGGGAAATTGTGGATCACGGAGATCCCGCCCCGGGTGCCAAAGGGTGCCCCCTCGATCCGCTCCCACTGGGACACATAGGGGGAGACCTCGTAGGTCACCGGCGTCGGCTGCGCTCTCCGGTCCCCGATGGCCAGTCGGCTGACCTGCCCTGCCGCGTTCAGGTAGGCCTCGAGGAGAGTGGGAGACAGGAGCTGCACGTCGGCAATGTTGTCGAAGTTCGCGCTGACCTGGTCCAGGGGAAGGAACTGGGAAGCGTCGATGTCCAGGTCGAGGAGGTTCTTGATGGAGCGGGCGTACTCGGGTTGGTTCAACCGCTGGAACGGGCGGTCCCCGGGGTTGGGCGCCGCCGCCACCGCCTCATCCATCAGCCGCTCCAGCGTCTGCACCAGGGCCACCAGCGTGTCCCCGCCGGGGCGGGGGATCCCAGGGGGAGGCATCATCTCGGCCCGGAGCTTCCCGATCACCTTCTCAGCCGTCTCGGGCTCGGCCATCGGATCGGCCACATCGAATCCCACCAAGGAGAGATTGCCCGTCATCAACTGCGGGTTGTGACATGCCATGCATGTCCGTTGAACCACGGCCGTCAGAGCCTCGGGGTCCACGTCGGGAGTGCCGACCGGTTGGGCCGCAAGGCCGGCTGCAGAGGATCCGACCCCGCCGGCCAGGGTCAGGGCCGGCGCATCGCCGGCGCTCCCACCCGGCAGGTCCTGACTCCCCATGCCGTGTCCGGCGATCAAGGCCACCAAGACGCTCAGGATCAACGCAACGGACAAGATGCCCTTCATCTACTCCTCCTCAGACACGAATCGAGAGCCGAGCGCCGGTCCCCGCCGCCAGTTGGGCGACGGTGGAGATCCGGCCACAACGGATCCTCAGGTTGACCCTAAGAATAGGTATGCAATGCATTTATTCGCAAGTAATTTCGGGCACGGCGACATGCCTCCACCCTTTCAGACACCCCATACGCTCGCAATGTTGAACGGGGCACTCCTCTGGACGGCTCAGGACCCCCGGCTCTAGCTTCGGGTAGAATTTCACAGTCGCGGNGTAGTCGCGATTCGCCCGAGCTGCACTCGACCGTTCCAACCCATGGAGGTCCCTGATGCCCGATACCGCAAGCCGCCCCGGCCTTCTTCAACGCTTCTTCCTCGCGGTGGCCCTCGTGGCCCTCGCCGTCCCCGTACCGAGCCATGCCCAGGAGGTTCCAGCGCCGGATCGCGAGCGTCTCGAGGTCTTCGCCAACACCTTCAACGCCATCGCCGAAGCCAGGGAGCGGGGCCACGCCGAACTGGCCCGCACCCACGACCCTGAGGGGAAGGAGCGGGTGAGGGAGGAGATGGATCGGGAGATCGAAGAGGCCCTGGAGGCCCATGGGATGTCGACACAGGAATACGAGGAGCTCACCTTCCTGGTGAGTGCCGACGCCGAGTACCAGAAGGCGTTCCAGGAGATCCTGGCCGCGCTGAGTGAGACGTCCCAGGAGTAACCGCCGGGGGCCGCGAGTAGGACCTGGGCGCGGATATGGCAGCGACGTGTGACTCGATATGTAGGTGACGGGACAATTGTGACGCGATAAGAAGAAAAGAACCGGCCGCGGAGCGTACACCTCCGCGGCCGGTTCTTTTTTTGTCCCGTCCGAATGGGATCATCCTCTCCCGGACGGTGGACCCAGGGGCCGGACCGGACCCCTGGGCCCTACCTGGTCATCGCATCATCCGAAATTCCCCGTCACCCCTGTCCTGGAGGCGACCCCGGAGCCGCCCAGAGGGGCGAGGTGTCGATGTCCGAAGGAACGTTGGTGTTGGCGTTCCGCTCCGCGGTGGGAATGCTCAGGCACCGTGAACGGGGGTTGGAGGAGAAGAGCGGAGAGACGGACTCATAGTCGGGCCAATCGATGGCCCCAGGTGTTCCCGTGTCCTCCCACCGCCGCATGTCACCCCAGGCCCGGCCTTCCATCCAGAGCTCGATGCGCCGCTCCCGCTTCAGGTACCGCCAGGCCTCCTCGGGGGAGCCGGCGGTCCAGGGCTGAAGCGCCTCACCCGTGCTGTCACTCACGTTCCGGGTGCGGACCGCGTTGATGAGGTCCATGGCCTGCTGCCACTGCCCCTGGTTCAGGAGGGCCTCGGCCTCGACCAGCCGCATCTCCCATCCGCTGGCCAGCCGGATATCCACATCCCCGGCGGGATACTTCTCCTGGATCACGAAGGGGACCTGCCCGAACCCGGACAGGGATCCAGTGGAGAACTCCTTCGTCGGATCCACCGTGGAGGGAACCCGGGGGTCCCCGGTCTCCAGGTAGTACTCCCGATGCCAGGTCTGGTAGAGGGAGAAGGTCCGATACGGAAGGTCCGCGGTGGCGAACCAGATCCGGTTCCGGGCTCCGGCCGGATCTCCATCCATCTCGGAGGCGAACACGAAGTCATTGGGTACCTGGGCGGCGTCGCTGGCCGCACCGGACCAATTCCCGAGCCACATCCGCACCTGGGCCCGACCCGCGATGGCGGCTAGGCGCAACTGGGCGTTTCCGGCGTTCTGGGCGACCTCGATCCCGGTGGTGAACCGAGCCTCCGCACGCTCGAAGTAGGCGCTTCCCGGCTCCACCGGCCCGCCGTCCAGGACCGCGTGGCACCAGTGTTCCCCGAGAACCCGGGAGGCATACCCGGCCAGGACGTTGGCCCGGGCGATGAGGGGTGAGCTGTTGTGCTCACTGGCCGGGAGGACGCCGTCATCGATGAACCGCCGCAAGGCGTCTTCCGCGATGAACCGGGCCTGCTGTGTGAAGTTCCAGCGGCCGTTGAACTCGTTGCTGTCATCCTCCACGAAGCCACCCTGGGTCACCACATTGTGCCCGTGGGCTCCGATCTGGCCACTTGGGAAGATCTCCCGGCTGATGAGGGCCCCGTCGTAGGCCAGGTTCTTGATGGACTGGGCCAGACGCCGGGCGGACCCATTCACCAGGGGAGCATGGGATGCCTGGTCGGCCAGGAACTCGTCCTGGACCGGACCGGGGTTGGTGACCTCGCAACCGGAGGTCCCCGCGAGGAAGAAGATGGCCAGGGCGCCTCCCAGGAAGCCGCCCAGTCGTGTGCGGTTATGCATTTGCCCTCTCGAAAGAAGTTTCGTTTCCGGCGTCATGGACTCGGGTCTCATCAGAACATCACCCGGAGGGAGATCCGGAGCTGGATGGGCGCGGGAATCCGCTCACTCCGACCCGTGCTGGCGTCGGTGTTGATCCCGGCGTTGCCCAGGGTCTCCGGGTCCATGAAGGGCATCTCCTTCCGCCAGAGGTAGGAGTTGTCCAGTGCGACGGTCAGGGAAGCGTTGTTCACCTGGTCGGGGAATGCGAAGTCCACCGGGAAATTCGCGCTCACGTTCCGGAGCTTGAAGAAGGTGGCATCCCAGGCGTAGCCCCGGGCGATGGCCGGGGTGCATCGGGCCCGCCAGATGGCCGGAACATCGTCCTTCAGGGCCACCGAGGTCTCGGGGTTCTGGTAGTAGGGGTAGCACAGGGGCGACCGGACGGAGCGTCCGATGGCGAAGACCTCGTCGTAGAGGTAGTGGCCACCGCGATACTCACCGAGCGCCGAGAGGGTGATCCCCCGGGGCATCCGGAGGGACGTGTTCATGCTGATGTTGGTGGTGGGATGGGTGGGCCCGTAGAAATGGTCCGATCCATCCTCGGTGTAGACCGGAGCGGCGATCTCGTCCGGGTTGGCCACCTTCCACGCGATCATGGGGCGGATGGGACGACCGACCTGGAGGGTCGGGGTGGGCTGCACCGTCCCCAGATCCAGGATCTCGTTCTCGTTCTTNCCGAAGTTCAGGCCCACATCCCAACCCCAGTTCGCCGNCTGGATGGGGGTGGTGTTCAGGGANAGCTCCCAACCGGTGGCTCCCACCTTCCCCAGGTTCCGGGCCTGGGGGGCCGTGAAGCCCAGTGACCCGATCTGGGGGACGTTCAGGAGGGCATCGGATGTGGTCTGGTTGAAGTAGGTGAAGTCGGCGCTCACCCGACCCTCCATCCAGGAACCCTCGAACCCGACCTCGAACTCCGAGGAGACCTCGGGACCCAGGTCCGGGTTCCCCACGTTCTGGGGGACGAAGCTGGGGAGGCCCATGTATCCGAGCGGGTTCCA
>SL_3KL_010_SEDDRAFT_10004079_pt1 | contig 13237 bp, 8 predicted proteins | sample SodLakKL_010_SED_2_FD_10381 | JGI IMG/M metagenome (IMG submission 10381)
ATATTTCGGCCTTCGCGCCCGATGACCCTTCCCTTGATCTCATCGCTTTCAATCGGAAATACAGAAACGGAGTTTTCAATAGCGACCTCCGTAGCGGTCCGTTGAAGAGACTGAATGACCAGTTTTTTGGATTCCATATTGGACGTCANCTTNGCCTCTTCCATTACTTCCCTGATNTAAGACTGTGCNTCAGACTGGGCTTCCTGNTTGAGTGTTTCCACAAGCTGCAGNTTCGCTTCCTGNGCAGACATNCCGCTGATGCTTTCCANNTCCTCAAGCTGNCGNTTATANGTTTTATCCAGATCNGCCTGCTTGTTATTNAGAATCTCAAGCTGATTGTTCAGNTTNTCNCGAATNGCANTGACNTCNTTCTGCTTNCGACNNAGTTCTTCCATNTTTTGGGAAAANGAAGACTCTTTCTGTTTNAGTTTGTTTTCAGCCTGGGATAGCTGNTGGTTCTTTTCGGCAACATACTTTTCATGTTCGGCCTTCAGCTGCAAAAATTTTTCTTTTGCCTGAAGNATTTTCTCCTTTTTCAGCACCTCTGCCTCNGAGGTGGCTTCTTTAAGTATCTGGTTACTCTTGCGNAAAACAGATTTACGCAATACAGTGCCGGCGATCAGCACCCCGAGTCCCAGCGATATGGCCGAAATGACAACAATTAATATCACGTTGGCATTCAATAATAGGATCATATCACAATTGGTTTGTGTTAAATGAATAAAAAAAACCCGCATTGAATTCAATGAGGTTTTGAGAAACCCCTGAATACAAGATTAGGGGGTCAGGATCTTTCGAACTTCCACTGCCCTTTGCAGGGTATTACCGGTTTCCCGGTAATATTGAGGCCTGTTCTAGAGACCATGAAACTTACCCTAAATTTTAGTAGTGTTGAGTTTCTAAAACGTACATTTGAATTAATGCGGGTTGTATCGAAATATTTTCAAAGAGCTATTGGCTTTTTCCCAACAATTTGCTTTCCAGCAGATGATCAACCTCCTCCAGTTCCTGTTTCAATTTATCATGTTGTGCCGCCGTATCAGACAAACTTAAACATTCAACAGCAAATTGCAGATTCACCATTGCCAGTAAGTCCTGCGTATCACGGAAGGCGTAATTACCGGCATATTCTTTCATCTTTTCATCTACCAACTTCGCTGCCCTTCTGAAGGTCTCCTCTTCAGCCTGGCTGCTGACAGCGAGCCTGTAAGGACGTTCTGCAATTATAACTGATATCAGTTGATCTTTCATACAAACTGTGCTTACCTGTTGTTTAAAAGCACATGACATTTCTCGATTTCCCGCAAAAGTTCATCAACTTTTTGCACGGCTCTGACGGAATTACTATCACCAAGACCTTTTACCAGCTGTTCGCGTGTCAGTGCTGTCTCCAGCTGATTGATCCTATTTTCAGAATCGGAAAGCATTTCCTCCAGCTGCTTCTTTTCTCCCTCCAGGTCACTTATCCGGTCCTTCAAATTCGTATTGCTGATCAGCAATCGTTTAACCTTGTTACGGATCGCTTCAACGATCAGTGATAATTCATCCATCCTGTCAAAGACATTTTAGCCTAATACAAATGTACAATTTTTTCCGTCAATTGCATCAACATTTTTTTAACGCTTAAAGGCCCGGTATTGTTTTTATTTTCTACCATTATCAGAAACATCGTCATAACCGATCCCAGTCCCCGGTACTTCAGCGTAAAACGCCCGTGGGCTTTAAAGCTTAATGGATATGGTAATGATATACCTCCCGCCGGGGAATATGGAAAGGAAACGAAATGCGCAACCGAAACCCCGCCTCTTTTTCCAGATGGAACTCTCCGCTGAGCTGTTCCTCGACCAACATTCTCGCAAGCTGTATCTCCTGGCAGCCATGGACCGTTTCCGGATGAATTTCCGGCCATGAGAACTCTGGGAAAGAGATCAGTAAACAGCATTGATTTTTCTTATCCTTCCAGAGGTTTAACTCTATTTCCGAATTATGCCCATGCCCTTTCCCCCTTTTTTTGTTCGTGGCATGATTGCAATTGCATATATAACTGAATAGTTCGTTGATCACAAGGCCCAGCGGCAAAGCCTGATCGGCCGGCAGCAAAATCTCCTCAGCCCGGATCGAGAAACAGGAGTCCCCTTTCGCGTCGATCCCAAAAAGGTGGTCAAACCGGTCCGCCAGACCTGACAAAAACCCCTTGAAGTTCACATTGCTGTAGTTAATCTCAGGGGAAGCGTGCTCATGAACCATTAAAAGAGCATGAATCCTTTGATGCAAGTCGGCCAGGCTATTGAATTCATGCGGAATCTTTTCCGGTTCGACACTGGTGCCAATCAGTGAAAGAAATATCCTCAGGTTTTTTTTGACACGGTGGTGAATTTCCTCCAGCATCACCTCCATTTCCGCAATTTCAATTTTAATGGCTTCCTCGGCTTGCACCCTCTCAGTCATTCTTTGCTGTGCCTCCCTTACCGATCGGGCAACCTCCCGGGTACGATTTTCGGTTTCTGCCTCAAGGGCTTTACTTTCATTGCGAATGGTTTCTTCCATCAGGATTCGTTGCCTGACTTCCTCTTCCAGCGCCAGTGCTGAACGCATATCTTCCCCATAGATCACAATTCCGTGAGAATCATCGAATTTGTCTGATAATTCCGCACAATAAAGATTGACAGGAATAACATCTCCGCCGGAAGTCCGCATATGCATTTCCAAAGGCCCTGAATGACCGGTATGCCTCCCCCTGCGTATAAGCTTTTCCAGGGCAACTTCGTTTTCAAAAAAATCAACCAGGCTGCTTCCCCTTACTTCACCATGTTCCCTCCTCATAAGCTCTATGCTGAATGTGTTTGCATAAACAATCCTCCCTTCTTCATCACAGAAAAAGACAAGCTGTTGCAATTCTTCCATTAGCCTCCGGGCNCTTTCAGAAGGAAGCGGAGAATAAAGATGATATTTCAGGTACCCGAATGTCAGTCCGAAAAACAACGGGAAAAAATACATATGGGGCAGTTTCAGGTGAGCCGATTCGGCAAATGCGGGAAGCAGATAGTCAAACCAAAGCATAAAGAAAATAGCCAGCAACAATGTGTAAAAAGCAAGCTGATACTGTTTCCGTTCGCCGGTTCGCTGCAACCCCCGCTGCCAGCGGCCCAGCATTCCAAAAAGCCTGCTACCGGCAATTATCATCATCAGATATAAAAGGTAAGTGGCCAGCTCAAAAACCAAATGCCGGTCTCCATCATCACCTGCCAGAAGAAGGAGCAGGAACTCCACAACAAACACAAGCAGGAAAACAAGGCCCGGCAGCAGTAATCCGCGATTCCAAAGCCGGTGGTTTTTATCGGGCAGGGTGGTCAGCAAAGCAAAAAAACGCACCAACATATAGGGAAGTAAGGACAAACCTATGAGTACAATCAATTCCCAGCACGCAACATGAGGTTCAAATACGGGCAAATAAGTGAAAGACAAGGTCAGTGACCAGATACCAAAATACACCGTCAGGCCGAAAAACCAACGGTTAAATTTTGCTTCGGGATTTTTCCAAAGCAGGTAAAGGCCTGCCTGAAAGTAGAACAGGGCCACCAGCAAAGAAAAAAACAAAACCCACTGCATAATTGACTTAATTATGATAAATGATTATCGGTGAAACGGACAATTACCCTGGTGCCTTTATGCGTTGAATAAGAAATGCTTCCGTTAAGGTAATCACTGACCAATGCATGAACCAGGTTAAGGCCGATTCCTGTTTCAGCCGGCATGCCGTCTGTTAAGGGCAACCCCCGGCCATTGTCCCAGACAACCAAATGATATTCTTCCTCTTCTTTATAAAATTCTATATTCACAAACGAATAGGCAAATACGGGAAGGTCTCTGGTTTTTTCTTCCGGAAAGGCGTGAATCAGTGCATTGGTCAGCAACTCATAAACGATTATGCCGCAAGGGATGGCCAGGTCAATAGAGATTTCCTCTTTCCCGTGCTTAACCCTGAAGTACACATCTTTGCGCCTTATAAAACGCCCCTTTAACTCACTGGCAGTAGCACGGATAAAATTGCCAAATTTAATCTTCCCGATGTACGGAGAATCATACAGATTTTCATGTATCTGGGATATTTCCCGTACCCGTTTCACAATTTTTCCGAATTTTTCATGTTCGTGGTCAGGGAGCCTTTTCTGACTGTATGCCATATTCACAAGTGATACAATCATCTGAACATTATTCTTTACCCTGTGATGGATCTCCCGCAGCATCTCATCTTTCACCGAAAGTTCTTTGCGGAGCTGTTCCTCAATTCTTTCACGGCGGGCAATCTCATCATCAAGTTTTTTATTGGCCTCAATCAGCTCCTCCCGTCTTCGCTCCACACGTTTTTCCAGCCCTGCCCGAAGTTCATCAAGAGCTGCCCTGACCCGGTTACGTTTTCTGACCTCTATATGCAATTCAAGCTTTTGTCTGTTGTCCACCCCCAGCAACACAAACCCGACGATATTTCGAAAGGTATCGTGCACCCTGATTATGGAAACCCTGACCGGGATCAGATTTCCTTCAGCGGAAATAAGAGAACATGCGACTACCTTGGTGTCCAGATTTCCCCTTGCCCTATCCAGCTGTTTTCGGACAATGGGAGGGCGGAAGAACAGATCCTCCGCATTTTTATAAACAAGCTGATGACGGGGATACTGCAACACATCCTGGGCAAACCGGTTCATGGCATAAATCTGGCCGGTGCGGTCAAGGTAAAAAACAAACTGCCGTATCCTGCGGATAAACTGGTCGGCAAGTTCGTCACGGAAAAAACGTCGGGGATTCAGTAAGGTCAGCGGGAAGAACAAACCCGCCATCAGTGGAAGGGTGGTAAGATGACCGGTTTCAGGAACAAAAACCCCCCAGGCCAGGAGCGGCGTGAGTTCAGTGATCATGGCAGTACCCATCAACAGCATTAAAGACACCCCCATGATCAGTCGCTGAAGTTTTTCCTTATTGGAAAAAGAAGGCCGTCGGTTATTTGCCCTGGAATACAATAACCACAAACAGGTAAAAGCACCGCCTGCAAAGTACAATGCGGAAAGATGAAACCACCAGGCATATCCGGCCGGATTGAAATACCAAAGGCTGTCCTCGCCCCGGTAAAACTGTTTAAGGGAAGATGCTTCCCACAAATAGGTCAGAATAAGGCCGGCAGCCAGCGGAAGCATCCCGAAAAAAACAAATCTCTTCCACCACGCGGACTGGTTCTGGGTAAAATGCATAAAAAACCAGACCAATAGTACGGGAAACAAATACCTGGCTATAACAGCCATACGATCAAGAAGATATACCACTCCGGACTGATCAAAAAAGCTGAAAAGCAAATAGCAAAGACTCATCCAGGCCAGCGAAAGTGAAAGAAACACAAAAGAGCGATGCACGTTATCGGGAGGCATGGCCTTCCAAACGTAAATGGCCGCTTGAAGATAAAGCAGCAAGGCCACAAAAGAAAAAAAAGCATATAATGTCATTGCCCCTTGCTATAATGATCAGCGAGTCACCCGACTGGCCCGGAAACAAAGCCTTAATCCTGGTCTGAAAGAAATCGTTCTGCCTCAATAGCCGCCATACAGCCTGTCCCCGCAGCTGTAACGGCCTGGCGGTACACATGGTCCTGCACATCACCCGCAGCAAATACCCCCGGAACGTTGGTCCGGGTGGAATCGGGACTGGTTTTCAGGTATCCGTTCCCGTCCATTTCCAGTTGTCCTTCAAATACACCGCTATTGGGCTTATGGCCAATGGCCACGAAGAAACCTTCCACATCAAGCCTTTTGATCTCACCATTTTTGACGTTTTCAAGCAACACCCCGTTCACGGTCTGATCCCCCACAATCTCTTTAGGGACGTGATCCCACACGATCTCAATATTGGGAGCTTTCATGACCCGGTGCTGCATGGCTTTGGAAGCCCTGAGCTCATCCCGCCGGTGAACCAGGTATACTTTTTTGCACAATTTGGAAAGATATGAAGCCTCTTCACAGGCGGTATCTCCTCCACCTACCACAGCCACAGTCAAACCCCGGTAAAAAAAACCGTCGCAGGTGGCACAGGCCGATACGCCGTGACCATTGAATTTTTGCTCTGACTCAAGCCCCAACCATCGCGCAGAAGCGCCGGTTGCAATGATCAGCGTTTCAGCCAGCACTTCCTTTTTCCCATCAATAACCACCCTGAAAGGTCTTTTCGAAAGATCAGCCGCCGTAGCCATCCCAAAGCGGACATCCGAATTAAAGCGTTCCGCCTGTTTCTGAAAGTCCATCATCATATCCGGGCCTTTTACCCCTTCCGGGTAGCCCGGGTAATTTTCCACATCTGTGGTGATGGTTAGCTGCCCGCCAGGTTGAAGGCCCTGATAAAGGACCGGCTGCAGATCGGCTCTTGCCGCATAAATGGCGGCTGTGTATCCTGCCGGGCCACTCCCGAGGATAAGGCACTTAATTTTTTCAGCTTGATCACCCATGAATCTCAATTATTTTTTCGTTAATAGTCTCTGTCATCTTCAGAACAAAAATAGGAAAATGGCTGCACGTGTACCCAAAAGCTCCGATTAATTTTAGCAAATAAATTGTAAGTTTGTGGTAATACGGATATAACCTATTTTCACCGGTATGCCAGGACAGAAACAAGTTTCTTTAATTTTGATACTCATTTTGATTACCGGTGGCTGCAACCGGCGTATTCATCAATCAGCCGCCGAAGATGAACAGCGTGAAATGGCCATAGCCGCCATGGCCTTTCCCGCAAGAAACAACCAGTTTGCTTTTGACTTGCTGCATGTTCTCCCCCCCGACAAGGAAAATTTTGTAGTTTCCCCTTTCAGTATTTCTGCCGCCATGGCCATGACCTATGCCGGTGCCCGCGGAGAGACCAGGGAACAAATGGCACGGGTAATGCATTTTGAAGATGAGGACTCCGGGTTTCATAAACAATACGGGGAGTATCTTGATGAACTGGACCTGATGGCCGGAGACAGTATTTCGTTGAATATTGCCAACGGTTTATGGGCACAACAAGACTATCATTTCCTGGATTCTTTTTTTGACCTGATCGAATCTGCATATGATTCACGCACCTTCATGGTGGATTTCATGGCTGACCGGGAAGGAATCAGGCAAAATATCAACCATTGGGTCTATGAAGAGACCGCAGAAAACATTGATGACTTAATCAGAAGGGGAGTGCTGACAGCAGATACCCGCCTGGTGCTGGTCAATGCCATTCACTTTTTCGGACCATGGATGGAGGAATTTGAGCCTGAATTGACCCGGGAAGACAACTTTTTTCCCTCACCGGGAGAGCAGTCGCAGGTAAACTATATGATTCAAAGAGATACCTTCCCTTATTTTGAGGATGAAAACATGCAGGTATTGGAAATTCCCTATGCGGGCGGAAAATTTTCCATGATGGTCATTCTGCCCTCAGAAGGCATTGAGCTGGCTTTGCTGGAAGAATCACTGGATGCGTTGTGTTTTTTCAGGTTAACAAGGCGGGTCAGGCCGGCAGCGATTGAATTGCTCCTTCCCAGATTTGAAGCCCGTTCGGGGGTTGACCTGGAAGAAACACTTGCTTCAATGGGAATGCAAAACGCTTTTACAGATTATGCTGACTTTTCCGGGATGACCGGGCAAGCGGATCTGAAGATTGACAAGGTGATCCACCAGGCGATGATAGAAGTGGCAGAAAAAGGAACAGAAGCAGCTGCTGCCACAGCCGTGGTGGCCATACGCAAAACAGCACCCGGGCAGGACGAATATCATGTATTCAACGCCAACAGACCTTTTCTCTTCTTTATCAAAGACAATCAGCATCAGAGTATTCTCTTTGCAGGCCGTGTGATGGATCCGGCCATGAAGCAAGATCAATAATTATTTTCCTTATGGCCATCAAACTTCTCGCAACCTCCGACCTTCACCTCGGGCGAAAATCCGCCTCCATACCGGGAAATGTTCCCGAAGCATCAACCCGCTGCAGCTGGGAGCGTATTGTCGATTATGCCGTGACGCATTCTGTGGATGCATTATTGCTCGCAGGTGACATCGTGGATCAGGATAACCGGTATTACGAAGCCACAGGGACACTGCAGCAGGGGTTTGACGCCCTGGGCCAGGCAGGCATAGAAGTATTTGCTGTCGGAGGCAATCACGATCACGACGTGCTTCCACAGCTCCTCAGGCATCAATCAAATAACCATATACACCTGTTAGGCACCAACGGCAGGTGGGAAACAAAAACCTTTGTTAAAAACGGACAGGAGATACAATTTGCCGGATGGTCATTTCCGGCCGGCAGTGTTACCGGTAACCCCCTGTCAGGTTTTGACACGGCACCGATCAATAATCAGCTTTTTACCATCGGGCTGCTGCATGGTGATGCAGACATGGCAGAAAGCAACTACGCACCGGTACCACTTGACCACCTGATAAAGACAAATATACAAGCCTGGGTACTTGGCCATGTGCACAAGGCCCAGATTCTTCACCGCAATGACCCGCTTATTTTCTACCCCGGATCACCGCAGGCTTTAAGTGCAAAAGAAACAGGTCCCCACGGGGTCATGCAGCTGACTGTCGATAATGACGGAGAAATAAAGATCAGTCACATCCCTTTATCTCCCGTACGTTATGAGCATATTGAACTCGATGTATCACATGTGAGCAACAGAGACGATTTGCGCAAAACAATAACCGGAGGGATTATGGATCATTCTGCCAGCCTTGATTCCGAACCGGGGCAACAGGGATATTTGATTTTCGATATCGGGTTAACCGGTGAACACACTGATCCTGTCAAGATCCGGGCATGGTCGGAAGATGAAATTGAAGACTATGCAAGGGAAACAGCCGGCGGCACACAACTGCTTGTAAGAAAAACTTCCACCAATGTGAGGCCAGCCGTAAAAGATCTGGCGGCCTGGGCCAATGACCCTTCTCCGGTGGGCAAACTGGCAGAAACCATCCTTGCCATTGAAAAGGGGCAATCCAGCAACTTTATCGAGGAGCTGGTTGCAGCGTGGAAAACCAACGCAAAGGAACTGCAACAGGCCGGGGTCTATGGCCCTTTACATGCCTCAGAAAGACTGGAAAATATCACTGAAAAACAAGCCAGGCAATATATTCTCAAAGAGTCCAGACAACTGCTGGGCACCTTGCTGGCTGAAAAAGGAGACCGCATCAATGGATAAAAAGGCCCTGATAATAAAAGATTTATCCATCAGAAAGATTCCCGGGTTTCCTTCGGGCATGGAACCCTATACTCATTTTGCCGACCGGCTCAACATCATTGCCGGCCCGAATGCATCCGGAAAAAGTTCAACGGCCAGACTGATTCAGCAGCTGATCTGGCAGGATCATGATGGAAGCAGCGAAGCCAGCGCCTCATTAAACATTGACAATGAACCCTGGCAAATCCGCACAGACCCCCTTCAGACAAAAGCGGAGCGAAACGGAGTCCCTGACGAACTCACAGGCCTTCCACCGGCGGAGTCACGTGATCACTATCTGTTGGCCCTGCAAGAACTGATCAATGCAGAAGACAAGGACCTTGCCAAACAAATAGCAAAAGAAGCCATCGGCGGATATGACCCCGAGAATGCGGCCAGAATATTAGGTTATTCGGACAAGGTCAGAAACAAAAGCAGCAGGGAGTATTCCGGTTTTATCAAAGCAAGGCAAGATCTCCGGAAAATTTCTCAGGAACAACAACAGTTAAAGAAAGAAGAAGAGACCCTTGAAACCCTCAGTAAAGAAAAAGAAAAGACCCGACAGGCCGCCCGGCTGCGGGACTTTTATTCCCTTACGAAAGAATACCTCGAAGCCAGACAGGCAGTTGATATCAACCGAAAACAATTAAACCGGTTCCCCGGCCCGATGGAAAAACTTTCAGGGGATGAGTTCTCCAGGATTACAGAGCTGGGAGAGGAAATTGATCAGGCGGACGAAAAAGTGAATGAGGCCAAAAAGGTCATCGAAAACAGCCGGGAAATGATTGCCTCCCTGAAGATGCCTTCAGGAGGGACTGGCAAGGAAACCATTGAGGAGCTTGAGAAAAAAGCTGAGGACCTGGCTGATTATGAAAAAGAACTCAGAGATACCAGACATCACCTCAGAGAGGCCGAAGCAAGGACCCGGGCTGCACTGAATGCAATTGACAAAAACCTGGATACAGCCCCCTGGAAAGGCCTGGACTTACAGGATGTGAATGAACTGGATGAATACCTGCAAACGGTACAGGAACGATTAAGTAAGAAACAGTTTCTGGAGCATGAAATCGGGGAACTTGAAAAGGAAATTGCTCCGGATCCGCCTCACTCATCCGAAATAATACAGTCCGGGATCACCGCACTGAGTAACTGGTTGCAGGAAGAACAAAGCCATAACGGGATTCCCGTTAAATGGGCGATTATCCTGTCAGCCTCAGGAAGCATAACGGCCATTGTAACACTCTTTGCCGGGATGTACGGGTTGACCGGAATACTGCTGCTTATGCTGCTTACGTTTTACACCCTGAGTTTGCGCCCGGCACCAAAAAACAACATCCGGGAAACGGATTATAAAAAAACCGGTCTTCCTTTGCCAGGCAGATGGGATACTGAAGCTGTATCCGAACGTTTGGACAGTCTTGCCGCTGCCTTACAGGAAACAAAACACAGGGAATATATTATTCCCAGGCTGAAGTTCCGGCAGGAAGAACTGGGAAAAGTCTCCCGGCAGATGGACGATATTCTGAAGAAAGAACAGGAATTGAGGAAAGTACTGGGAACCGCTCCCGGCATTCCGTCAGATAATTTAAAAAGCCACAGCTCACTTTACTGGTTTCTGACCAATATACGTGAGTGGCAAGAACATAACACCAGGAAAAACACCCTGGAATCACAACAGGAATCTTTACATGATCAGAGGAGAAAACTGCTGGATGAACTGAACACCAGATTCCGGCATTTTAACATGGATGAAGCAAAAGATGCACATCAGGCCAGGGCCACCTGTAAAATAATCGCCCGGGAAGCGGATACAAGGCAGCAGTCACTGGAGGAAATCAAAAGACAGGAGCAACGGATCCGGGAAAATCTGAAGATCCGGCAGGTGAAGAATCAAAGGTTGCACAAAGTATACACGACTCTGGGGCTGAATTACGGAGAAAAAGAAGAAGTCTGGCAGCTGACAGAAATGCTGAATGATTACAAAGAGTCTGTTTCTGCGCATGAAAAGGCGAATATTCTTTATATAAACAAAGAACAGATTTTGAAAAACCACTCCCTTTACCGGGCGCACGAAAAAGAGATTGAAGCACTCAGCGTGGATGAGGCTCAGGCATTTCAGGACAAATATGAAGCTGAAGCAGCCCGTTCCGGGGAGGTTAATAAAAGGATCACGGAAATTCAAACGAAGATAGGACTGACCACCCGGGGAGATGATCTGGAAAACGCATTGGCAGTCAAAGAAAGGACCCTGGATGATCTGCAATTTCTTTATGAAAACAACCTTACCTCGCTGACCGGCCACCTCCTTGTCAGCAAACTCCGGGAAACTACCCAGACACAGAATAAATCAAAAGTCTTCAGAGACGCGGGGAAACTATTCAGCCGCATCACCAACGGGCGTTATGAGTTGCGGATCGGTGACCTCAATAAGGCGGCTTTTCTGGCCTTTGACACCAGCACGCGACAGGGACAGCCTTTGGATGAACTGTCGACGGGCACACGTCTGCAGCTGTTGTTGTCGGTTCGCCTCGCTTTTATTGAAACCCGTGAAAATCAATTGCGCCTGCCACTGCTGGCGGATGAATTGCTTGCAAACAGTGACGATGTAAGGGCCGGGTCGATTATGCAGGCACTCATTGCATTCAGCGAATACGGAAGACAGGTTTTCTACTTCACCGCCCGGGAAGATGAAGTAGCCAAATGGAAATTGAAGCTCCAGGACCATGCGGCCACTTCCTCCAAAATCTTTCGCCTGGAAAACAAGCTGTATACCAGCGGACGAAAACCTGAGGAGAAGGCGACTGATTCACTCCCGCGGTTTGAGAACAGGGAGCTCCCCTCCCGGTCAGGTCTGGATCATTATGAATACGGCAGGGCAATCAATGTACCCGCATTCAGCATTTTGCAGGATCGGCCGGAGAGGCTTCATCTCTGGTACCTGATCACCGACACAGAACTGCTGTATGATTGCCTTCGCAAAAACATCAACAGCTGGGGGCAGCTAAGCAGCTATCTTGAGCACGGAGGTCAACTGGAAGGGGTCACGGAAAGCGTGCAGGAAACCCTTCACAAAAAAATGAAACTGCTCGGCCGTTTCCGGGAACTCTTCCGCAAGGGCCGTCCAGGGCCGATAGACATAGAGGCCCTGGATGAATCAGGGTTGATCAGCCCGGCTTTCAGGGAGAAAGTATATAGGAAACTTGAAGCAAACCATGGTGACCCGGCAAAGCTGCTGGAGTCTTTGCAGAACAAAGAAATTCCCGGTTTCAGATCCAATAAGACGGAGGAACTGGAGGCATTCCTGAAAGAGGAAGGTTACATTGACGACCAGGCCCCACTTCCCATGGAAGAGATCATGGTTCAATTGCAGGCTCTCTGCTCCGCCCTGAATTTGGATTTACAGGAAACGGAAAGTTTTCTACGGAGAATACTGAAATAAATGTGCAAAAATTCGCATACTGCATTCATTATTTCCGTATATTGATGACCGTATAATCCATATTAAATGACTGATAACACATATAAGTTAAATAATAAGAATATTGATTCGGGCAGCGACAGAAAATACCGTCTGATATTTGAAAACGCTCCGCTGGGCATTCTTCATTTTGACAACAACGGGGTTATTACTGAGTGCAACAGCAATTTTGTCGAGATCGTCGGGTCTTCCAAAGATGCCCTTATTGGGATTAATATGCTGAACCTGCCCGATCAGAAGGTGGTGCGGGCTGTACAATCAGCCCTTGAGGGCAATATGTCATCTTATGAAGGGATTTACCAGTCAGTTACCGCAGATAAAACCACAGCGGTAAGTGCCTTTTTTGCCCCGGTCATGACTCCCGGAGAGAATTTTAAAGGGGGAATCGGCGTGGTGGAAGATATCAGTCCGCGGAAAAAAGCCGAAGAGACCCTTGATTATCAATTACGATTCCAGCAACTGACGGCGGAACTATCCTCCAGTTTTATCAGTGCCAGCAGCGAAAACATTGACGAAAAGTTCAACCGGATGCT
>SL_3KL_010_SEDDRAFT_10004080_pt1 | contig 13235 bp, 11 predicted proteins | sample SodLakKL_010_SED_2_FD_10381 | JGI IMG/M metagenome (IMG submission 10381)
GGACAGCTAAAGGATAAAAACACGGTTATTGTTACTGATCATTTAAACCGTGAAAAAGAATACACGGCTAAATACATTTTAGTCTCTACCGGCAGCAGCCCTTCAAAACCCAAAAACTTTGAAATTGACCATACCAGAGTACTGGACTATTCATCCATTCTCGATTTGACTCATATCCCAAGAAGGCTGGTTATTATCGGAAGCGGAATTATTACCATCGAATATGCAACAGTTTTCTCGGCACTTGGAACGAGGGTAACCATTTTAAGCGACCTTGACGAGGTTCTTCCATTCCTGGATAATGAAGTGAAAGATTCGCTATTAAACTCATTCAAAAATAAAAACATCCAGGTAGTCAATAACGCAAATATCGAAAAAATTACATCCAACAAATTGCGAAATTGTGATGAAGTTCTCTATAAAACCAAGAATGAAGACAGGCTTCAGGTAGTTGAAACAGACCATGTTTTATATGTAGGCGGTAAAGTACCAAACATTAAAAACCTGGGGCTCGAAGAGCTTGGTATTGAAAAAAATGAAACCGGACACATTCTCGTGGATAAATCGTACCGGACATCCGTTCCGAACATCTATGCCGCAGGTGATGTAATCGGCCAGCCATCGCTCGCATCCGCTTCTTTTTTGCAAGGAAGGCTTTCATCCACCAGTATGTTTGGCAGTTTAAAGAATCCGAATCTGGCGACAGAAGATATTCCGTTTGGCATCTATTCCATACCTGAAATATCAGGAATCGGCCTGACAGAAAAACAAGCCCTTGAAATGGGAATGGACGTAACCATAGGCCGTTCTTATTTTGAGTCGCTAACCCGTGCCGACCTGAACCATGAAACGGAAGGGATATTAAAATTGGTTTTCAAAACTGAAGATTTAAGGCTTGTGGGTGTCCATATTTTTGGAGAGCAAGCAACGGATATGATTCACCTCGGCCAGGCCGTCATGGCATATCGCGGAAACATCAAGTTTTTTATTGAAAGGGTTCTGAACTATCCCACCTACACGGAGGCCTACAAAGTTGCCGCATTCAACGGGTTGAACAGAGTTCACAAGGCGGGAGTAAAATACAAGAATATTCTCGAGAAGGACACTTGACGATTCAAAATATCCTGAATTCTGATCAGGAAAATTTTTTAACGTAATGAATGGCCATTTTCAGCCCTTTTGAGTCATCGGATGGATTTTCTGGAATGGTTTTGATACCGATATCGACCGATTTTTTTGCCGCGAGAGCAAGTGCCATGGCATCCACGATATCATCTTCTTCCACTTCATTGCGCCGGAACTCCTCTTTAATTTCCCTGAAAAAATCAGCCGCGATCTCTTCGTGGTTTTTGATCAGGTCGAGGCGGTGCCGCAGCCCTTTTTTGGTATTTTTTTTCTGATAAATTATGCCACCATTCAGGTTCATAAACAGTAATTCCGGATGGCTTTCCAAAACTTTCTCCTGAAGTTCCGGATGCTGCGTTAAAAACTGATCGAGTACTTTAATTTTCGGGGTAATGTTCCAGGCCTGCAACGTCAGTTTTTTATCGGTGTACTCAAAACTTTGCATATTTGCCTCAACATACGAAGGGGCATTCAGAGCGGGCCGTATGGGCGGACTGAAGACCGAGGAGGCATATTCACCGCCCAGCTTTTTTCTGAGAAGTTCATCACATTCGCGGGTATAATTCTCGTCTTCAAGGCCAATTGGCATGTCGATAAAAACACGGTCGAAATCCATTAAATTTTCTTTTAACTCTTCATTTGAGCGAAGGATTTCGTATCGAGGATTTTCATCAAACGTAATCAGTATCCATCCGGCTTTGCAGCCATCAATTCCGGCAGTTTTCAATGTTTTGTATATAGATTTTTAACGGTTAGTTTCTCAGTAATTTCAGGAGCTCAAAGCTGATTTTCTCAATGAAATGTGCAGCTCTTTGAGTTGCTGTTCATCAACTTCGCTTGGCGAATTGTCCATTAAACTTTGTGCTTTTTGATTCTTTGGAAATGCAATGACATCCCGCAGGCTTCTTGAATCGGACATCAGCATGACAACCCGGTCAAGCCCAAGTGCAATTCCTCCGTGAGGCGGTGCACCGAATTGGAAAGCATCCAGTAAAAATCCGAATTTGTTTCGGGCTTCCTCGTCTTCGATTCCCAAAATGCTAAAGATTTTTTGCTGCATTTCTGTGTCATGAATCCGGATTGAACCTCCTCCGATTTCATTGCCATTCAGAACCAGATCGTACGCTCTTGCGTTCACTTTTTCCGGTTTATCATCCAGTAACTCAACATCTTCGGGCTTGGGCGCTGTGAACGGATGGTGGAGTGAATAATACCGCAAATCTTCTCTTGACCATTCAAAAAGAGGGAATTCGGTTACCCACAAAAAGCGTGTTTGGCTGGTATCAATCAGATCAAAATCTTTTCCTACCATTAGCCGAAGTGCGCCCATCTGCTGATAAACATCAGGAACCGGGCCGGCCAAAATCAGAACCAGGTCGCCGTCGTTTGCTCCGGATGATTCTGCCATGTTTTTCATAGTACCATCATCCAAAAACTTGCCTACACTGCAGGTAATTTCGCCATCGGTTTTTTTCATATAAATCATACCGCCTGCACCGGTTTGCGATGTAACCCGTTCCGTGAGCCGGTCTAATGCCCCCCGCCCCATGGCACCCTGGCCTGGAACCGTAATGGAAATCACACGGCCGCCCTTTTCTACGGTTGACCGGAATATCTTAAATCCGGATTCTGCAACATCATCCGACAAATCGTTGATGGGAACATCAAGCCGAAGGTCAGGTTTGTCGGTGCCATAAGTTTCGAGTGCTTCTTTGTAGGTCATCCGCGGAAATGGCACGGGTACATCAACGCCGAGATGTTTTTTCCATAGTTCGGCCATCAGCTCCTCGTGCACCGAATAGATCACCTCCTCATTGACGAACGACATTTCTACGTCAATCTGGGTAAATTCTGGCTGGCGGTCGGCACGCAGGTCTTCATCACGAAAGCACTTTACAATTTGAAAATAACGGTCCATACCGGAGACCATCAACAACTGTTTGTATGTTTGCGGACTTTGCGGAAGTGCAAAAAATTTGCCGGCATTTACACGGCTGGGTACCAGGTAATCGCGGGCACCTTCAGGGGTTGACCGCATTAAAAAAGGTGTTTCCACTTCGGCAAAATCTTTTTCGTGGTAGAAATTTCGAACCGTATGGTACACATCAGACCGAAGCAGCATATTTTTTTGCAGCTCGGGCCGGCGAAGATCCAGGTATCGATAACGCAAACGGATTTCTTCGTTTGTAGCAATATCATCTTTAATTTCGAAGGGAGGAGTTTGGGCTTTAGAGTACACCATTAATTCGATGACTTCAACTTCAATCTCTCCGGTTTTCATATCCGGATTTATTGTTTGTTTATCCCTTGCCAACACTTTTCCTTTCACGCCGATTACAAATTCTGGCCTTAATTGTTCGGCTTGGGAATGAAGCTCTTTGTTTGTTTCATCAAAAACGATTTGTGTAATTCCGTAACGGTCTCTAAGATCCAAAAATATCAAGCCCCCCAAATCTCTTCGTGTGGAGATCCATCCGTTCAGGATTACCTCTTCGCCCTTGTTTTTAAGTGATAGTTCACCGCAGGTATGGGTTCTTAGCCAGCTCATAAAATATTTTTCTGTTAAATCAGTTTACTTCGTTTTTAGTTCAGTCGGGAAAAATAAACAATCTGCAAACCATTCGCTCACATAAGCCAAAAAGTTTGGCAGGTTTTTATTATGAGGTGTTGGAACTGGATCTTCTTTGGTGATTGTACTATACCAAACTGTAAGTTTCTATTATTGATTGAAATCAAAAAAAGTGATAGAAATAGTGTTAGATAAAAATATTATAGAAAAATCCTTTACATTTTATTATAAAGAATTATATTCAGAGTCCAACCTTTATATAGATGGCCATTGAATGGAAGCTGTAAAAATATTGATCGCTGAGGGGTATGATATTTACAGACACGGAATTTCTTCTATTTTTAGAGATTCCGGAAAATTTGTGGTTTTAAATACAGGCAGAACCGGCCGCGAACTTGTGAATCTCTATGAAAAAAACCACGATGCAATCTGCCTGATTTCTTCAAACATTCCAGATTCCAATGTGCACAACATTATGCAGGAATTGCGCGAAATTAACAAACAGGTTCGTGCCGTTGTGCTGACTCATTCCACGGAGCTTTCGCATTTGAACCAAGCCCTGAAAGCCGGGGTGAAAGGATACCTCTCAAAAAATGTTACAGCCGAAGAGTTGATTAAAGTTACTCTTGATGTCGCCTCGGGGAAACAGGCGTTTGGCAAATCCATTTCACAGATTATGATCGGCAAATATACCGACATCGCAAAACGGTCAGCCTCATCAAACAAAAAAGGAATTACCAAACGCGAAAGAGAAGTATTGAAATTAATTGTTGAGGGGCACACCAGCTCGGAAATAGCTGATGTTTTATTTATCAGTACACGAACCGTTGAAACACACCGATCAAACCTGATGAATAAACTTGAACTAAAAAATACAGCTGCGCTGGTTCGCTACGCTATCGAAGAAGAGCATTTATAATTTCACACACTAATAAGTATAAACACGTAGCTAAAATACGCTATAATACTTATTGCAGAAACGCACTTATAAAAGTATGTTAAAATTGCAAATGGGGTAATAGCCGTCTGTAGATGATATTTAGCAGCATTCTTTGATCGGAATGCTGCTAATTTTTTATGCAAATCCTGGACTTTTAATCACTTCCATATCCATAATTTCTCCACAGTTTTGCATTTCCAAAAAAAAGCCACATCACTATAATTGTAATGTGGCTTATTGGGGTAGCGTGGGAGGGACTTGAACCCTCGACCTCCGGGTTATGAATCCGACGCTCTTACCACCTGAGCTACCACGCCAGTAACATTTTCTTTTCAGTAAAAAATAAAACTTCTAATGGGGCTTAATCCCTGGTCCGGCAGCCGGCAAACCAACGCTCTCACTCCAGATTCCCCGGGAAGCAACCATGCCGGTTCATTTCCCCCCCCACTTTCCAACATCTGCTTGTAATTGTTTCTTTATCTTAACACGAACTTGAAGTATTTTTCATAATTATAATTTTTAACGGTACGTAAATAACAGATGGCTAAACGAATTACCAACAGAGAAGACGATTATTCACAATGGTATTTGGATGTAATTAAAGAAGCAAAACTTGCCGACCACTCCCCTGTTCGCGGATGTATGGTCATCCGCCCTAACGGCTTTTCAATCTGGGAAAACATGAAGGCTGAGCTTGACCGTATGTTTAAAGAAACCGGGCATGAAAACGCCTACTTCCCCCTGTTTATTCCTAAATCATTCCTGTCAAAGGAAGCGCAGCATGTTGAGGGTTTCGCCAAAGAGTGCGCTGTCATCACACATAGCCGGCTCAAAAGCGTCGACGGTGGTGTCGAAGTCGATCCGGAATCAAAGCTGGACGAAGAACTGATAGTACGCCCAACATCCGAGACCATCATCTGGGATGCCTATAAAAACTGGATTCAATCTTACCGTGATTTACCGATTCTCATCAACCAGTGGGCCAATGTTGTGCGGTGGGAAATGAGAACCCGGCTTTTTCTGCGGACAATGGAATTTTTATGGCAGGAAGGCCATACTGCTCACGCCACCGAACAGGAAGCTGTTGAAGAAACCCTGAAAATGCTTGAAGTGTACAGGATTTTTGCGGAAGATTATATGGCCATGCCGGTTGTAACCGGTGTAAAAACCGAATCCGAGCGGTTTGCCGGTGCGGTGGATACTTATTGTATTGAATCCCTGATGCAGGACGGAAAAGCACTCCAGGCGGGAACATCACATTTTCTCGGGCAAAATTTTGCCAAAGCTTTTGATGTGAAATTCCAGGACAACGACGGTGAGCACAAGTACGTCTGGGCTACAAGCTGGGGAGTCTCAACCCGTTTGGTTGGCGGGTTGATTATGACACATTCCGATGATAACGGGCTGGTGCTTCCGCCAAAACTTGCTCCCACACAGGTTGTGGTTGTACCCATTTTTAAAAATGATGAGCAGAAAAAACTGGTCCTTGAATATGCCGCCCCGATCGTCGAAGAGATCAAAGAAAAAGGAGTTTCCATAAAATTGGATGACCGCGACAACTTTAAGCCCGGCTGGAAATTTGCAGAACATGAAGCCCAGGGTATCCCGCTGCGGATTGCCATAGGCCCGAGGGATGTTGAAAACGGTAACCTGGAACTTGCCCGGCGTGATACTCTTGAAAAAAATATCATCCCGGCCGAAGGCATTGCCCGGCAAGTCTCCGAGCTGCTTGAAACCATCCAGAAAGATCTGTTCAATTCCGCAAAAAACCGGATTGAAAAACATACCAGCCACGTTGAAACCTACGATGAGTTCAAAAAAACCATCGAAAACGGAGGATTTGTTTACGCTCACTGGGATGGTACGGCAGAGACCGAAACCAGGATTAAAGAAGAAACAAAAGCAACCATACGCTGTATACCGCTTGATGCAGAAGAAGACACCGGAAAATGTATGGTTACCGGCGAACCTTCTCCGAAAAAAGTACTATTTGCCCGTTCTTATTGATCTTGTTCTATGATCCCAACCCACTCAATACCGCTGCAGAACAGATTGTCCGATTCGGAACAAAGCCTGGATCAATCAACAATTAACGATTTTGGTATTGACGGATTTACATTGATGGAACTGGCCGCTTTGGGCGCTGCTTCACACATCAAAAAAAAAGAAGGGGCAGATAAATCCGGGCTTTATATTTGCGGAAAAGGCAACAATGCCGGTGATGCACTTGCCGTTGCGAGATACATGAACAACGACGCCAACCACAAAATTACACTCTTTCTGATTTTTGGCGATGATGAATTATCGCCCGATGCAGACAAAAACCTGGAACTTTTAAGAAATCTGAAAAATCACGGGTGTGAAATTTCTACTGTCTCAGGCCTGGATGAAGTAAATTTCACTGAAATTGATTACATCGTTGACGGAATTTTTGGGACCGGCTTAAACAGTGATCTGCGTGATCCACTTCCTGAAATTATCGAAAAGTTAAACTCGACGGGCAAGCCCATTCATGCGATGGATATTCCATCGGGGCTGAATGCAGATTCGGGAATCGTCCACGGCATATCAATCACTGCAAATTACACTTATACCTTTGGCACGAATAAGCAGGGATTTTATTTAAACAAAGGGCCGGAGTGTACAGGCGAAATTGCATTCATTGACCTGCCATTTCCAAATTATCTGCGACAATCAAAAACGTTTTTGATTGATGAACATTTGATGGCTTCACTGCCTGGAATTAACCGGAGTGCCAGGCATAAGTATGAAGAAGGCGTTGTACACATACTCGCAGGCTCCGAAGGCTTGACCGGCGCCGCCATAATGGCTGCAAAAAGTGCCTGGAAGCAGGGTGCCGGTGCCGTGTTTCTTTATGCTCCCAAAAAATTAATGCCGGTTTATGAATCAACACTGCCGCAAATTATCAAAATTGGCCTCGGAAGTGAAACTGACGCATTTTACAAACCAGATCACGCAGAAACCATTCTCCAATCTATTAAAAAAAGGCCCGGTTTTTTATTGGCTGGCCCGGGAATTGGCACGCAAAAAGCTACGGGTAATTGCCTGGTTAATGTCTTAGAATCATTTCCGGGAAATGTACTGCTTGATGCTGATGCGCTTTCATTCTGGGAAAAACTTCGCAACATTCCTGAAAAAAAGAAAATAAACTGGCTGTTAACCCCTCACATTGGAGAAGCAAAAAATTATCTTGCCGCAATGTTTGATGATGATTTCTCCCGGTTACAGTGGGCCAAAATGTTTACTAAACACGAATCATGTTCGCTTTTGTTGAAAGGCAATCCCTCGATTATTCAAACTATGAATGGGATAACTTGCCTCACCGGTTATGATACATCCGTCTTTGCAAGAGCTGGTTTCGGTGATGTGTTATCCGGAAGTATTGCGGCTTTGGGTTCTGTTACATCAAATATGCAGATTGCGGTAATCTATTCGTTATGGGGAGGCTATCAAAATTATATAAATCATAAAAAAGCCGATATCCCCGATACCTTCGGTCCCGAACATTTGCTATGATAGAACGACTATTCATCATATTTGTTAAAAACAGAATCCTGATCGGTATTTTGTTAGTAATTGCAACCGGCGTCATTCTTTTTTTTACTCTGGTACCTTCCGAGCATCTTGGAGAGTCTGACATATATCAATATGACAAACTCGGCCATTTCTTACTCTTCTTTTTTTGGACTTTGATTTTTGGTTTGTTCATGTTTTCGCTTAAACACAAAAAAGCCAGCCTGCTATTAATTTTTATTATCGGGGCGGGTTTTGGTGTAACCATCGAAATCATGCAAGGAATAATGCCATTCAACCGAAATCCAAATTTTTACGATGCCGTTGCAGATGTTACAGGAAGCCTTACAGCCACTATTCTGTTATATTTTGTTAAGAAAAGGCTCTACTTCGGTAAAGTGGAACAATTTTTTAAAAAAATGAATTAATAATATATAAATGCAGTTGATCGTTGGACAATTAGTCTGAAATCAATTATACTTCACCACTAATTCATTTTTAGCCAAAACATTCGATCCTTTATGACAGAAAGAAAAAAACCAGATGCTGATTTAAGGAACTATTACACTGTCTTCCTTGAAATAGGCCTGTTACTAACTTTAGTGATTTTCATCGTTGCTGTGAGAATTGACCTAACAAGCCTTGGACCGGAAGAAATTGTAATGGATGAACAGGAAGTTGTTGAGATGGAAGAGATTGTACAGACTCGTCAGATCGAGACTCCTCCACCTCCACCACGCCCGCCGGTACCGGTTGAAGTTCCCAATGACGAAATCATTGAAGATGTAGATATTGACATTGGCGGTGATCTTGACCTCGGCGGCCAGCTCGACATGCCACCACCTCCTCCACCTGAAGAAGATGAAGAAGAGGAAGATTTCTTCGTAGTTGTAGAAGAGATGCCTGAACTGATTGGTGGCCTTGGTGAACTTCAGCGACAGATCAGATATCCCGAAATGGCCCGGCGAGCAGGAATTGAAGGAAGAGTTTATATTCAGTTTATTGTTAACGAACAAGGTGATGTTGAAGATCCTCAGGTAATCCGCGGAATTGGCGGCGGCGCTGATGAAGAAGCTTTGCGTGTAGTTAGCCAGGCTCAATTCAGGCCGGGTATGCAGCGTGGACGACCGGTTCGTGTTCAGTACAGTTTACCGATTTTCTTCAGGCTTCAAAACTAAGTTTGATTAACAAATCAATTTTTATAAGGCGTGGTTTTTAATCACGCCTTTTTTATTTCAGGTAATTTTTCTTTCAGGGTTTTTAAAACGGTTTTTAAATTGTCGAAGTGAACAAGATTGTACGCTTCACTCAATTCGACCCATTTCGCCACCGTAATTCCCTCTTCATTTTGGGGAGAAAGATTGTGCACTTCATCTGCGCTGCTCATCAAGTACCAGTCGGTAAACTTGCCAATTTTTTGCCCGGCCTCTTCGTACTCGTGATAGGTTTGGCACAAAAACGACAATATCGATAATTTTTCCACACCCGTTTCTTCTTCTACTTCGCGTAAAGCACACTCTTTAATATTTTCACCGGATTCTGCCTTGCCTTTCGGTAAATCCCAAAAACCATTTCGTTTTATAAGAAGAATATTCACTGCCGGTGCTTGCAAATTCTTAAGTACAACACCACCGGCAGCTTGCAATATTTTTCTCAAAATTATTTTTCCTCTTCTTTTTTACTGCCTGATGAGGAATCCTTTTTTTTCTCATCTGCGTAGTTGAGCCTCAGATTAGTCAGCGTTTGGCTTAAAAAATCTTTCATCTCCTTTGTAAGATTGCCGGCGGTGAACTTTTCCAGCATCACAAGTGTATCGATGGCAAATTTAGCGGATTTGAGATCCCTGTCAATTTTATCTGTAGCAGGATTTTTAATTTTTCCCAATCCCATCATTGCAATTTGCTCGTGCTGCTGAACCAGCATCATAAATAAAAGTTGTTGCTGTTGATCCGGATTCAGTTTTTCGCTGTTTGATGAAATATTCTCACTCATACTCACTAAATATTTGTTTTCGGTTAGATTTCTATACGCTGAAAAGGTAAAGAGTTTGTATACTTAAGGAATGAATTAAAATACAAAAACACACAGAATTAATGGCAATTATTCACCCTTTCAAAGGCTGGCTGCCCAAACCCGAACATGCCGACGAGGTAGCCTGTGTCCCATACGATGTTATCAATACTGAAGAAGCTGCAGAACTTGCAGAAGGCAAACCGAACAGTTTTTTGCATGTAATACGACCGGAAATTGACCTTCCGGAAGGCACGCCTTTTAACGACGATACTGTATACGAAAAAGGTGCTGAGAATCTGAAAAAATTGCTCGCATCCGATTTGTACAATCAGGATGAAAAACACGCAATTTATATCTACCAGCTTGAGTCCGGCGAACATACTCAAACAGGTGTTTTTACCTGTGCTTCAGTTCAGGACTACGACAGTGACGTCATCTTAAAACACGAACTGACCCGGCCTGACAAAGAGGACGACCGCACACGCCACATTTTAACACAGCGAGCACACGCTGAACCGGTTATGCTGACCTTTCGTGATACAGCAGATATCACTTTTCAGATTGAAAAGATAACACTAACTAAAGAGCCAGTATTGAGCATGTGGGCGAGGGCGGTGTGATTCACAGAATCTGGAAAACCTTTTCAACACTCGATTTTGTCGAAAGGTTTTCAAAAATACCAAATCTTTACGTGGCCGATGGCCATCACCGATGTAAAAGTGCTTCGCGGGTTGCTGAAACATTGCGCAAAGAAACGAATGCCCATATCGGAGAGTCCGAATTTGAGTATTTCCCCGTAGTTCTGTTCCCGATGGACCAGATGCGGATTTTGCCGTACAATCGCGTCATCAAAAATATTACAGACGAAACGTTTTCAACCTTAAAAAATAATTTTGGGCTAAAAAAATCTGATTCAAAATCACCATCACAAAAAGGTTTTGTAAATATTTTCTATGAAAACGATTGGTGGGAAATGAAGCTTCCCGAGCCTGTTGATGACAATATTGTTTCTTCTTTGGATGTAGCCAAACTGCAAAACAGTATTTTGAAGCCGCTTTTTGGAATTGAAAATCCCCGTACAGACAATAACATCCATTTTGTGGGAGGAATAAGAGGAACAGCCGAGCTTGAAAAACTTGTAAATAACGGCAAATTTGATCTTGCCGTCAGCATGTATCCAACATCAATCGGGGAGTTGATTGATGTATCGGACCAAGGGGAACTGATGCCGCCAAAATCTACCTGGTTCGAACCAAAAATTAAATCAGGACTAATCATTCACACATTCTAATATTATGAAAAGAGTACACAATTTTAGCGCCGGGCCGGCAACACTGCCGCTGTCCGTTTTGCAGAAAGCAGAAAAAGAACTTGTTAATTACCGGAATAAAGGTGCTTCCATCATTGAGATGAGTCATCGAAGCCCGGAGTATACCGAGATTAACGAACAAGCTACAGAAAGGCTGAAACACATCACCGGAGCCGATGATGACTGGGAAGTTCTTTTTCTTCAGGGAGGAGCGAGTACGCAGTTTATGACCGTTCCTTATAATTTTCTCAACAAAGAGAAAACGGCCGATTATATCGACACCGGTTCCTGGTCGTCGAAAGCCATAAAAGAAGCAAAATATTTTGGTAACGTGCACGTACCGTTTACAAGCAAGGATTCTAATTACTCCAAAGTGCCGGAGGATTCTGAGTTAAACCCATCTGATAATCCTGTTTACACACATTTCACGAGCAACAACACCATTTTTGGAACTCAATTTCAAAAAGAGCCAACCACAAATGGTTCACTCCTTGTTTGTGATGCATCCTCCGATTTTCTCTCAAGGCCAATCGACATGGATAAATACGGCTTAATTTTTGCCGGTGCGCAGAAAAATCTGGGCCCGGCCGGTGTAACCGTAGTAATGATTCGAAAATCATTTCTCGAAAATCAGGTTTCCGAGCCAATCCCAACCATCATAAACTACAAAACCCATATCGAAAAACTGTTCAACACACCTCCGGTTTTTGCCGTTTATATGGTCAATTATGTATTGGAATGGGTTGAGGAGAAAGGCGGCCTCTCCTATTTCGAAAAATTCAATACCGAAAAAGCCGATCTTCTCTACGGAGAAATGGACAAAGATGAATTTTACCGGGGTACAGTTGAAAAAGCATCCCGTTCGAAGATGAATGTTACGTTCCGCCTGCCAACCGAAGATCTCGAAAAAACATTTCTTTCGGAAGCTGCGGAAAACGATTTGGTTGCGCTGAAAGGCCACCGCAGCGTTGGCGGAATTCGTGCAAGCATCTACAACGCCTGTGAACTGGAAAGTGTAAAGGCGCTGGTTGCTTTTATGCAGGAATTCCGACATAAAAACGGTTAATTCAGATCTTTAAATTATTATCAGATTCACGGTGAATTTGTACCTTTTTTGCTAAAAATGAACCTTCAAGCGGTGCAAGCTCCGTGAAGCGTTCTTTTGGCAACTTTACAGTGACGCTTGAAGGGCTTGTGCAATGCATCAGACTCTTCAAGGTCACTTTTCATTCGCTAAGCAGGTACGTAAATTTTCCGGAATCTTTTCAAAAAATAATCATTTCACAACAAGCCAAATAGTGTTAGTATGTGATCCACGCTGTTGGGTACAAAAATTATCAAATATAAAATTCCCCACACTGCACCTGCGATATGGGCTGCGTGATTAACATTTCCCTTGCCCCGTTTTCCTTCATAAATACTGTAAGCCAAAAAAGCTATTCCGAAAAACCATGCCGGTATTGGAACAGGAAGCAGAACAAGAATCAGTTTTTCGGTGGGAAACACAAAAATGTAACTAAATAATACACTCTCAACAGCGCCGGATGCACCAATGGTGGCATAATCGGGATTGTCTTTGTGTTTGATGAGCGATGGCAATGCGGAAAACATCAATCCGCTGAAATAGAGTGCTATGAAATGGCTAATTCCCAGAACCTGTTCCATCACAGTGCCGAAAAAGTAGAGAACAAACATGTTAACCAGCAAATGTGTAAAACCGGCATGTAAAAACCCCGATGTGATTA
>SL_3KL_010_SEDDRAFT_10004081_pt1 | contig 13234 bp, 13 predicted proteins | sample SodLakKL_010_SED_2_FD_10381 | JGI IMG/M metagenome (IMG submission 10381)
CACAGCGCAGGGCCCACACATGGAAACCACTTTGGACCCGCCAATTTCTACATTGCCCACCTTGACGATGGTATTTTCCTCCTTCGCCTCCCGGCTTACCATCTTGTAGGGCTTCATGATGAGCATTACTTTTTCCACCCCGGGGAAAGACTCCAAATTTAATGAATTAGCAACCTTTCGGTCACCTACCGCCCCCAACACCAATCGTTTTACCCCCTGAATTGGATGAATTTTAAAGCCCAGGTTTTCCAACCTGCTTTTAACAGCATCAACTTCCTGGGAAGAAGCGTCTAATTTCATGACCACAATCATTTTTTATCCTCCTTTAAATTAAATATTTAAAAATAAAAACGGGTATATAAGCTTAGGGACGAAAGCTCATATACCCGTAAAATAAAAAAACCTCTCGTCATAGGGACGAGAAGTTACTTCCGCGGTACCACCCTAGTTGATTTCTGCAATGCTGCGGCAGAAATCCTCTTCTACAGATACAGGACATGAATTCACATCCGATACCCGCTTCTTTTTAACGGGGTAAGGAACCCGGCTCAGCCTACTTGCTCCTGGGATAAACCCCACAAGTTTCAGCCTGCAGTTCAAGAGGGAACTTCAACCGGCCCATCCTTAGCTGTGCTTTCAGTCAATGACACAGCCTCCCTGCAATTTAGAAACCAGTTTACTTTCCTCTTTCATCACTTTTACGTATTTGTTTAAAACACTATACCACAGGTATGTGATAAAAAGCAAGTTTTTTAAAAATATATTTATGCAATACACGTCTGTGAATTACTTGACATAAGTTCCGATACGTCTATTTTTCCTATGATGTTTTTACCAGCAATATAGTATCTTAACAGTTATACCGGTTCATGGCGGTTTCTATTCCCTCCAGGAGGAAGGTTTCCAGGGCCTCCGCCGCTTTTGGAATTACCTCTTTGACCACCGGTTCCTCCTGTGAAGTAAATCTACCTAAAACAAAATTTTTAACACCGGGGTTTTCTTCATGCGGAGAAACCTCCGGATACGGGAAACCCTCGGGGGTAGGACGGCCGATTCCTATCTTCAGCCGTATGAACTCCCGAGTGCCTACCTTTTCCATTATGGAAACCAATCCCTTGTGTCCACCGCTTCCCCCCCTGGCTTTGAAACGGACCCTGCCCAACTCCAAATCCATATCATCATGGACGACTACCAGGGATTCCGGGGATAATTCAAATGAAGACCCCAGGAGGGCCTTCACTGCACTTCCACTTAAATTCATGTAAGTCAAGGGTTTGGCCAGCCATACTTTTTCTCCGGCAATCTTTCCTGTTCCCAGCATAGACTGGTGTTTCAGCCGGTTAATATTTATGGAATGCTTCAAGGCCAATGCTTCCACTACCATAAATCCAATATTGTGCCTGCTGAAAAGGTATTCCCTGCCGGGATTGCCCAGCCCAACAATTAACTTCATCATGGCTCTCCTCTTTAACTGGAAAAACAAATTCCAAAGGGCTACTCTTCCTTATCCTGGTCTTCTGCAGCTTCTTCGGCTTCTTCAGACTCTTCTGCACCTTCTTCCAGGAGATCCTCATCTTCTGTGGGCTCTTCCTCAATGGTAGGTGCCAGTACGCTGATGATGGTTTCATCAGGATCTCCAACCACCTGAGCTCCTTCAGGTATCTGCAGATCGCTTACATTCAGGCTGTCTCCAATATTCAGCTGAGAAATATCCACCTCTAAAAATTCAGGAATATCGGTGGGGAGGGTTTCCACAATGACTTCCCTCAGCTGTACGGAAGGGACGCCTCCTTCTTTAACTCCCAACGGTTCTCCATTAAAGCTGATGGGAACTTTCACCTGAAGTTTGTCCTCCAGTGAAATCCCTATAAAATCTACATGCAGAAATATATCTTTAACGGGGTCTCTCTGCAGTTCTTTCACCATGACCGTTTCTTTACGTTTTTTCCCGCCCTCAATTTTCAAGTCAATCAATACGTTTGCCCCTGCAGAGGTGTTCAGGGCCTGTATAAGTTCTTTGCGGTTCACGGACAGCAGGGTGTTATCCACTTTCTTGCCATATACTACTGCGGGGACATAATCCCTCTTTCTCATCTCTTTTATTTGTCCTTTGGAGGAAACCTCCCGTGTTTCCGCTGTCAGCTCAAGTCTTTCCATAAAACAGTTCTCCTTTCTACTGTGACCAAAACTGGTAATTTATCATAATTAGTATTATAACCACTAACCATATTGAAGTCAAATAAGCTTTTTCCACCCGGGCTATTTAATTCCGGAGTTCCTCTTCTTAATTAAAGCTTCTTAATCAAACAGTTTACTTACCGAAAGTTCTTCATGGATTCGGATAATGGCATCCCCAATCAAGGGCGCCACAGACAGCACCCGGATATTGGGCAGCTTTTTTTCTTCCTTCAACTGAATACTATTGGTAACCACGATCTCCTTAATGGCTATGCTGCTCAACCTTTCCCTGGCGGGGCCCGATAAAATGGCATGGGTGCAGCACACATAAATATCTTTGGCTCCCTGTTCCATTAAGGCCATGGCTCCCTGAACAATGGTTCCGGCGGTGTCAATAATATCATCGATCATAATCACCGTTCTGTTTTTTACCTTGCCGATAATATTCATTACTTCGGAAACATTGGGCTCGGGCCGTCTTTTATCAATAATGGCTATAGGGCAGTTGAGGTAATCCGCAAGATTGCGGGCCCGGGTCACACCACCCAGATCCGGCGATACCACAATAGGAGCCTCCAGCTGCTTCTCGCTGAAGTACTTTGCAATAATGGGCACTCCCGGAAGATGGTCCACAGGAATGTTGAAAAACCCCTGGATCTGACCCGCATGCAAATCCATGGTAATGACCCTATGGGCGCCGGAAGTGGTCCGGAAGTGGTAATTAAGTCTGCCAAAAGCTTGGCCGTAATGGGATCCCGGGCCCGGGTTTTTCGATCCTGCCGGGCATACCCGAAGTACGGGATCACTGCATTGATGCTCTTGGCGGAAGCTCTTTTAATTGCATCTATCATAATCAGGAGCTCCATAATATTATCATTGGTGGGAGGAGCCAGAGGTTGTACTACGAAAACATCTGCGCCCCTTACGCTTTCTCCAATATAGCTGGTTATTTCACCGTCACAAAACTGCTGTATTTCACCCTTCCCCAGGGGAATACCAATGTGCTGGGCAATTTCTTCAGCTAAAGGGATATTAGCCGTCCCGGTAAAGATTTTTAATTTTTTATCGGGATACACTTTTTTAACCCCCTGCTCTGGTTATTTATGCATACTTTACTTTCTCTTTATATAAAAGATATTCCTGCCGCTATTTCCGGTTTTTTGATTTTAATATGGAACGAAGGCGTTCTGCTGCCTTTAATTTGTTAAGTTGGGGGGATCTTCCAATGGCCAGGGCATCCCCAGGCACGTCATCACTAATGGTGGATCCCGCTGCCACATAGGCCCCTTGACCGATGACCACCGGAGCGATAAGATTGCTGTTGCAGCCTACAAAAGCCCCGTCTTCGACCACTGTGGAATGTTTGGCCACCCCGTCGTAATTGACGATAATGGTGCCGGCCCCCAGATTGGCTCCCTGTCCCACCGTGGTGTCCCCTACATAACTCAGATGGGGGACCTTGCTGCCTGCACCAATTCGGGATTTTTTAATCTCCACAAAATCCCCTATCTTTGCTCCCCGGCAAATTCGAGATTCCGGACGGATGTATGCAAAGGGGCCGATGTTGGCTCCATCCTCCACGACACTTTCCAGGATAATTGAATTTTGAAAGGTTACTTCGTCTCCCAGGGCGGAATCAACCACACGGCTTTGTGGCCCTACCACACAGCGCTCCCCAATGGAGCTTACTCCCTGAATCATCGTCTGAGGCATAATTACCGTATCCCTGCCCACCTGCACGTCGATATCAATGTAGGTGCTGGAGGGATCCATCATAGTAACCCCCTGAAGCATCAATTTTTCATTAATTCTTCTCCGCAAAACCGTTTCTGCTTCGGCCAGCTGCACCCTGGTATTAATCCCCTGGGCCAAAAAAAAGTCATCTATTTTAAAGGCAGATACCTTATGATGGCGGTCATTTAGAATCTGGACCAGATCTGTTAAATAGTATTCACCCTTTACATTATCATTGGAAATGAGGGTTAGGGCCTCCTTGAGGAGATTCGCCTCGACACAGTATGTGCCTGTATTAATTTCTTTAATTTGCCGTTCCTGGGGGCTGGCGTCTTTTTCCTCTATAATTTTAATAACTTTTCCTGTTTTATCTCTTATTATGCGGCCGTACCCGAAAGGTTCTTCCAGGTCAGCAGTTAAGACGGCTGCAGCACAGCCCTCTTCCCTATGAAAAGCCAAGAGTTCTTTAAATATATCACTGGTGAGAAGAGGGGTATCTCCACAGACAATCAGCACCTCTCCCTTTTCCGGAATATAGTCCAAAGCCTGGGCTACGGCGTGTCCTGTTCCCCTCTGCTGAAGCTGATAAGCAAAGGTAAAATCCTCGCCAATAGACTTTCTAACCTCTTCTGCTCTATGTCCGATGATTACAGTGTTATTTTCAGCTGCGGGCTGTAATGCCTCCAGGACATGACCGATCATTGTCCTTCCACAAAGCTTATGTAATACTTTGGGCAGTTCCGATTCCATTCTTGTTCCTTCCCCTGCAGCCAAAATCACAGCCGTTACCATGTAAATGCCTCCTGTCCTGTCATAATTTTCCCTAAAAGAAAAAAGGAGCTATCAGCTCCGTTTTGATGGTTAAATAAATTCTTCCGCTACTTCCAGTTTATCCAGCTCCTGGTCGTAAGCAGTCAAAACTGCTGACTGTATTACCTCTCTGGTCTGTGAGGTAATAGGATGGGCAATATCTTTAAACTCCCCGTCAGGAGTCCTTTTACTGGGCATGGCAACAAATAAACCATTATTCCCATCAATAACTCTTACATCGTGAACTACAAATTGATCGTTCAATGTAATAGATACGATTGCCTTCATCTTACCCTCTCGATTAACCTTCCTTACTCTTACGTCTGTTACCTCCATAATTCTACCGCCCCTTTCCGGCCTGAAATCTCAAGAAAATCATTTATGTAATGAATAACTTTATTAGCAACTTTCGACATCCATGAAAAAAATTCCTGCTACTTTTAGAAATATTTAGAAATATTTTGCAACTCATGCTAAATAAATTAATATTTACTAAACCGTATACTCATGCCCTCAAAGATTGGCAAAAACGTAAGACAAGGGGTTATTTATTTTTACATTCATAATTTTTTTCTTTCAGCGCCCGGGTAATTTCCTGAGAATGCTTACTGTCCCGGGTTTCTAAAATCATTTCCACCTGGGCGTAATTCAAAGGAAGTTCAATGTTCAACCGATTATGCCTGATGTTTAAAACATTAGCTCCCTGAGAAGAGATTTCTTCCAACAACTCCTTAAGAGACCCTGGGACATCGGGAATGACCAAAGTAAATTTTATCAGGCGCCCGCTCCTGGCCAGCCCACGGTCAATAATTCGAGCAAGCAGGGTAACATCGATATTCCCTCCACTTAAAATCGCCACAATTTTTTTGTTTTTAAACTCTGTTCTGCCGGAAATAAGGGCAGTAAGCCCTACGGCGCCGGCTCCCTCCACAATTAACCGGGCCCTCTCCATAAGCAGCAGGATTGTATAGGCAATGTCCTCTTCCTCTACAGTTATTATATTATCCACAACCCTTCGAATTAGTTCAAAGGGAATATTTCCCGGGTTTTCTACGGCAATTCCGTCGGCCATGGTGGATTCCCTATTCCAGCTCAACAGCCGGCCCCTTCGAAAGGACTCACAGAGCACCGGGCAGCTGGAAGCCTGCACGCCAATTACCTGGATATCAGGCCTCATTTTTTTTACGGCCAGGCCAACCCCTGCAATAAGGCCCCCTCCCCCCACAGGGACCAAAATCACCTCTGCCTCCGGAACTTCCCTCAAAATTTCCAGGCCTATGGTTCCCTGCCCCGCAATGGTCATGATATCATTAAAGGGATGAATAAAAGCCTTATTCTCCCTCACAGCCATCTCCACAGCAAATTTTTCCGCCTGGGAATACGTCTTCCCCGAAAGCACAACTTTGGCCCCATAATTCTCCGCAGCAGAAACCTTACTCAGGGGAGCATTTTGCGGCATGACCACCACCGCCGAAATCCCTAAAAAAGCTGCCGCCAGCGCTACCCCCTGGGCATGATTTCCGGCAGAAGCCGCTACAATGCCTTTTTCCTTTTCCCGGGCAGACAAGGATTGTATCTTATTAAAAGCTCCCCTGACTTTAAACGATCCGGTCTTTTGTAAATTTTCCGCCTTTAGATAAACACTGTTTCCGGTCATCACGCTGAAGGTGGAGGAAAATTTCACCGGGGTAGGGGAAATCACATCCTTTAATGCCTTCTCCGCATCCTGTATTTCTTTTAAACCTATTCTTTCCTGCATATATTTAAACCCTCTTATTTTAAATAATCTTCGGCAATTTGAAGATCACTGATTTTATCCACATCAAAACCGATTTCAGCATAGGGCGATATGACTGCTTTTCCCTTAACCCCAAATATTTTTGACGCTCTTTTTTCGGCATCGGCTATGGTCACTTTCTTTAACAAAAATTTTATGATAAAAAACAGGCCTAATTTCAAAGCCATCCTGTGGGGTTTTTTTCTCAGGGCCAGGAAAGAAATGGCTCTTTCAGCCACTTGATCCACGATTTCAGGGTTCATCAGGAAAATGTTCCCTCCGGTGAAAGAACCCTCTTTCAACCGGCCGTACGTCCTGACGACTTCTTTATATCTTTTCTCACAAACTTCTTTTTTAATAATAGGATAACAAAAATCTGCTCCAAGGATAAGGCTGTTCTCAATAAAATGCTCCAAGGATTCCCGGGTAATCAATGGAATATCCGNAGTTGCGATCAACACCGGGCCGGCTGTAGAGGGAATATGGCGAAACCCCTCCAACAGGTTTTCCATAATTTCCCCTTTTTCAGAAACGATAGAAAAGGAAACGTTTGTTAATGTTTTTACCTTTTCCATTTCCTCCAAAGGGCCTACCACAATAATTTTTTCAATACACTTTACAGTATTCAACGCTTCCAGAACATATCCAATCATGGGTTTCCCATGAATAGGGATTATTGATTTGTTTTTTACCCCTGTTTCTTCCACCAGGGAAGAAGTTCCTCTGGCCCCGGCCAGTACCAATGCCTGCATGTCACGTCTCCTCTCCCGTTACTATATCTCCCCTTACACTACCCATGCCCACACGGGCTGCTATTAACATCGCCTGCTGCTTTTATGAAACTTTTATTTAAGCCATGAAGGCCTGTGGACAGTTTGAGCTATCAATATTTTCTCCTCTCCAGAGGATAATGCCTCTGCAGCCCGTTCCACTTCAGACCTATCAGAAGTTAGATAAAAGAGAGTCGGGCCGCTTCCGGTCATAAGCGTCCCGGAAAAACCTTTTTCTAATAGTTGTTCCTTCTTTTTGGCTATGGAAGGATACCTCTTTAAGGTTACACTTTCCAGTACATTAGCACTCTTCTGCTTTAGTTCCACCAGGTCGCCTTTCTCCACAGCTTTGATTACCGAAGGAGTATCAGGCCTTTGATCTACCTGATCCAGGTGAAAATTTCCGTATATTTCTGCGGTGGATACGTTGAAGGGAAAAACCACCAGCACTACCCATAGGTTTTTCAAAGGTGTAACCCTGGTAAGGACTTCTCCCTTTCCCCTGGCCAGACAGGTGCCCCCGATCATACAAAAGGGAATATCCGCTCCCAGTACGGCACCTATTTCCAGGAGTTTCTCCCAGGATAATCCCAGGCCCCAAAGCTGGTTCAGTGATACTAATGCTGCCGCGGCATTGGTGCTTCCCCCGGCCAATCCTGCTCCTATGGGTATATTTTTTTCCAGGTGAATATTTATTCCCCTGGAAACACCGGTTTCTTCCTTTAACTTGTTTACTGCCTTTAGAATAATATTTGAATCATCTTTCGGAACCTCCGGATGATTACAGGTAAACAGTACCTCCGGGTCTGGACTGGAGGTGAAGGTCAGCATGTCCCAAAGGGAAATAGTCTGCATCACCATCTCTACTTCATGGTACCCATCCGGCCGTTTAGAGAGTACATCCAGGGATAAGTTAATTTTGGCTTGGGCAGGGAAAAAGAGTTTTTGCATATACGCTTTCCTCCTGAGCCTTTTTAAGGCATTTTTAACGTAATTTCGCCATATAAATCCTTTCCCCTCTTTATTTAGAAATTATCATTTGCTTTGATCTTGTTAGATCGCCGGGCCAGATACAATTTTTCTTTTTTTAGGAGCTGAAGATACGTTAACCATTTGGTGCGCTTTATCCAATATTTTAAGGACAGGCTCAAGCTTTTCATAAAAGATAATTAGAAGGTCTCCCTCCTCTAAACTCTGCAGTGCTGTATAAAGAGCTTTCTCCTCCTGAAGCACCACTTTAGTTTTGACCTCTCTTCCTCCTTCCATAGCCCCCTGCTCCAGGATGGAGGCCACTTCCCCCTTTTTCCTTCCCCGTAAAAATTGGTCCTCTTTAATATATATATAATCAAAAACCCGGCCTGCTGCTGCTCCGGCTTTTTTTATAAGTTCGTCGGATCTGTCACCCGGAACCCCGATGATGGCTACCAGCCGACGGGCACCAATTTTCCTGCACATATCCGCCACACTCAAAAAGCCGGCTTCGTTGTGGCCATAGTCTACAATTACCTTAAAGCTGCCGTAATCAAAGATGTTCCCCCTTCCCGGATTATGGGACAGGGTAAGGGAAAAGGATTTTAACCCGTCGGAAATTTCTTTTACAGTTAACCCAAATGCTTTGCCCACTGCAGCTGCGGCCAGGGCATTCTCTATGTGATGGGAGGCTTTTCCCTTTAAGGTGACTGGTAATTCCGTTACTCTGCCCAAGAACTTAATTTTTAACCCTTCTGCCGTATATATGGAATTACTTCTTATAAAGACGGCCTTCCCACCCTGGGATAGATGTCTTTTTAAAATTACGTTATTCTTCTTTTTACTGAAATATATGACTTCAGCCCTTACCCATCGGGATATTTCCACCACATTGGGGTCATCGGCATTTAAGATAACACAACCTTCAGGATGGACTGACTCTGCCACCAGGGATTTTACATAAAGAAGGTCCTGCATATCCTTAATCCCATCCTGACCCAGATGGTCACAGGTGATATTGGTAATAACTGCAATATCACAAGAATCATAACCCAATCCGCTCCGGATAATCCCTCCTCTGGCGGTTTCCAGAACGGCAGCCTCAACAGATGGATCTTTTAAGACCGTTTGAGCGCTTTTGGGGCCAGTGGTATCCCCTTTCATGATACAGCGGTCATTGATATATATCCCATCGGTGCTGGTCATCCCCACAGTTATTCCTTTTTGTTTTAACAGGTGGGCGGTCATCCTGGTTACCGTCGTTTTACCGTTGGTACCCGTGATACTGATTACCGGAATCCGGCTCTTCTTCCCAGGAGGGAAAAGCATATCCACAATAGCTTCTCCAGTTTTTCTGGGCTTACCGCTGCTGGGATATTCATGCATTCGTATCCCTGGAGCAGCGTTTATCTCAATAATTGCCCCCTGGTTTTCCAGCAGAGGCAAAGAGATATCCGTGGACATAATGTCCAGCCCGGCAATATCCAACCCAACTATTTTTGCAGTCCTTTCTGCCATAAATATGTTATCAGGATGAACCAAATCGGTTACATCTTCTGCCTGTCCCCCCGTGCTCAGGTTCCCATTATGCCTGAGAAATATCCTTTCTCCATAGGAAGGAATAGAATCCAGGCTTAACCCCTTTTTCCTCAGCACCCTCAGGACATGAGAATCTACGGTAACCTTAGTGAGGGGTTTCCCATGCCCTTCCCCGCGGAGAGGATTGTTGTTTAACTTCTGAATAAGGTCCTGGACACTGCTTACTCCGTCTCCCACCACAGAGGGAGGCACCCTTTCAGAAGCAGCAGCCATCCTACCCCCTATGACCAACAGTCGATAATTTCTGCCCTCTAACTGCTTCTCCACCACAATTCTAGAGCTGTAAAGGGAGGCTTCCTTGTAAGCCTCCACCACCTCTTTCTCTTCATTTATATTGAGGCTTACACCTTTCCCATGATTACCGTTGTGGGGTTTCAGTACCACCGGGTAACCGATGAGTTCAGCAAGGCACAGCGCTCCTTTCAGGGTGTCCACCGTGCCTCCTTTAGGAACCGGAATACCTGCTTCTTCTAAAAGCTCCTTGCATAACCCTTTATCTTCTGCCAGGTCAACGGCCATACACCTGGTTTCACCGCTGATGGTGGCCATGAAGCGGGTCTGATGTTTCCCGGTCCCCAGTTGAATGAGGCTGGTTCCCTCTTTTAAAGGAATTACCGGAATACCCCTGCTTCTGGCAGCTTTTATAATGGCTCTGGTACTGGGCCCATAATCATATTTTTCAGCAATGGCTTTTAGTTCAATTATTTTTTCTTGAATTGGATAGTACTTCTTCTCCAGAAGGTTTTTCACCAGGTCAACGGCTATGGTCCCGGCGGCATAACCCACTTCTTTCACTTCACAACCATAAATCACCTCATAAACGTTGGGGTCATCCGTCCCCCTGGTTTTTCCAAAATTTATGGGATACCCTGCCCTGCGCTGCAGCTCGATAGCCGTATGCTCAATCACATGGCCAAAGAAGGTGCCTTCCTCCATTCTTTCTAAAAATCCACCCGGTTTCCCCGGGGAGCAATGGTGCTCGATAAGTTCCGGTATTAATTCTAACAATGCTTCGCTAAAACCCGGAACTTTTTCTGTAGAGATTCCCGCCCAATTTTGCAGATTTAACCTCATAAGAATACAGGGATTCTTGGAGTAAATATTTCTGCCCAAAAAAGCGCGAATATCTTCTATATCCATTTTTTTCAATGATCCTCCTTTAAGCGTCGGCCCAATAAGAAATTTTTTCCGATATTTAATATAACCTAATTCCGGCTTTCTATACAAGCAAAGAATTCCCTTTAGTCGGTAATGACGGGCTTTCTTTCCTTCAAACTGTACCTGGCACCGCTGGAAAGGGTATGCAGAATAACCTTAGTTATGGATAAGGCCTGCCGGGAGGAAAGTTCTGACACATTAGAGTACTCAACCTCTAGACCATCCAAAATAGTGACGGAATTTGACCCAATGACTTCCAGAACACCTTCTGGACGAACGATCACCGCCGTATCTTCATCTATGCCAATTCCCAATATATACGGATTGCAGGCAAGGACTGACAGCAGACGGCCGATCCTTCCCCGCTGAGCGAAATGCTGGTCCACCACAGATTCCTTTAATAATCCCAACCCAGGAGCCATAGATAATTTAGATATATGGGGAGCCTCGTCACTATCCCCTCCAATAATCATGGTATCGCTCATCACGGATGCTCCGGCACTGGTCCCCGCGACAACCACTCCCCTGTGGTACATCTGCAGTAAGGTTTTACCCAGAAGTGTCCCCCCTAGAGTTCCGGTGATTCTCAACTGATCCCCTCCGGTAAAAAAAATACCGGTAGTTTCATTCAGTTCGTCAACAATTTTTGAATTATTGGCATCCTGGCGGTTGTTTATATTAAAAAGATTTATTGCCTCCAGTCCCAGGCTTCTAAAAACCGATTTGTATTTCTCCCCCGTCTTTTCCGGTTCTTCCGAAGCGGTGGTCAGAACAGCCAGGGCAGCAGAGCTTCCCCCCGCCAGGGCTATTACCCTTTTTAATATAATACACTCCTCTTCCTTATCCTCTGCTCCTCCGACGATCACCAGGTTTCCTTGGACCTTTTCTCCCATAATATCACCCGTTTTTATTCTTATCTTAGGCCAATCTCCCATGGGCTATGCATTTATTTTTATTACAAAAATGAAGGGATATGCCATTGGGCATATCCCTGCCACTCTATTTTGTATTGTTTTCTTCTTGTAAAAACCTATCCGCTCTTTGAATTGCCAGCTTAACCAGGTTTCCGCAATTTCTTGAGCTTACTTCCGCAAAACCTTCGGTTCTTACAATATCGTCCACCCCAAGTTCCTTGGCTAATTCGTACTTAAGCTCATCGGACATAACACTTCTTCGCCTTCTGCCCAATTTGCGCCAACTCCTTTTTAAAAATACAGTGGCACTAATTATTTTTTGCTTTATTTAAATAATTATTAAACCAATAGTTTGGCAAATTTCCATTAAAAATTTAGTTATTAACTTTCCTAACAATTGCCTCACTGAGTTCTTCCTCAGTATCGTAACTGGCAAAATCAAAGTCCAGATTAAACAGCAGGTCCAGCGCTACACGACACAATAAACTTTCGTTTAACTTTCTTTTCCCTTTTTTTCGATTCTCGTAAACGATGCCGGCTAACACTTCTACCTGTTCGGCTCGCAGGTATATTCCTTTTTTAACCAGAGCATTTTCCAATTTTTCCACTCCCTCGCCTTATAAATTAAAATTAATTTGTCCTGTTTAGTCAATCATTCCCCTTATCCTCAATTTTCCCAATGGGTAAAAAATTCCTTTTTTTAGAAAGGAACCCATTAATACGTGCTTATCCAAAAAAAAATTTTTTATAAATAGTTTCAGGCCAGTTATAGAAGTTTACTTGTTGTATTTTATGCAATATACAGCAAAGTGTGCGATATCACTTATTTTTGAATAAACATCTGGGTGAAAATCTTACCGTAACGGGACCCGTCCACAACCCCAATGCCCACATGGGTATAATGGGGATTCAAAATATTTGCCCGGTGTCCCGGTGAGTTCATTAAAGAGGTATGTGCTCTTTCTACAGTGGCAGAACCAGCCAGGTTTTCACCCGCCCTGACATATGAAATGCCGGCGTTTCTCATCATATCAAAGGGACTTCCGTATGTGGGAGACTGATGGCTGAAATAATTCAAGTCTACCATATCCTGGCTTTTGAGTCGGGCGACTCTAACTACGTCCATATCCACCTTTAACGGTTTTAAACCATGCCTTACTCTTTCTTGATTGACTAAGTTAAACATGTGCTGTTCATCTGCAGTTAACCTGGATAGACTTGGGTCCGAGGGCACTTCCGGTGCCGGGTCTGGTTTAGTAGGTGCTGGTGCTGGCTCAGGTTTTGGCTCTGGTGCCGGTTTAGGTGCAGGTGCCGGGTCTGGTTTA
>SL_3KL_010_SEDDRAFT_10004082_pt1 | contig 13229 bp, 12 predicted proteins | sample SodLakKL_010_SED_2_FD_10381 | JGI IMG/M metagenome (IMG submission 10381)
CCAACGAACTCGTAACGATTGAAGGACTTTCGCTTCGCTACAGACGCTTCAATGTTACTTATTAATTCAACCGCTCAACGCGTTATTCGGTATATCTTTTTGATTAAATATGTATCAGCAAGGGGAGATTCTTTAGGTTCGAATTTTATCCTGCACAACCATGTTTTCAAATCCGCATGAGATAATAGTAAATCCGCTGCACTATTTATGTGATCTTTTCTTTGGAAACTGCTTGACTCCGCGCCTGAATTGAACGAATCTTCGGCAGGATTTTTTATTATTGAGAACAACAACCTGTAATTATGAGGAGTTTTATGAAACGTACAGCAAACGCGGTTTGGAAAGGGGCCGGTATGAAAGGCTCGGGAACACTGACTACTCAAAGCGGGGCTTTTGAAAAGCAGCCATACTCTGTAAAACTAAGATTTGAAAATGAAGACGGGAAGCTTGGTACAAACCCGGAAGAGCTTATTGCAGCGGCTCATGCCGGCTGTTACGCGATGGCGCTTAGTGTAGGCCTCGAAAACGAAGGGTACACAGCCGATACGCTCGAAGTGGACGCCGTACTTTCGCTCGACAAGAGCGACGCCGGCTGGGATATCACCAAGATTGCTCTCACGCTGAATGCAAAGGTACCCGAAATTACAAAGGAGAAATTTGACGAGCTGGCCAACGGCGCCAAGGAGGGGTGTCCGGTCTCCAAGGTCCTTAATTGTGAAATAACCCTGGATTATACGCTGAATTGAAAGCGAACTCATTAAAGGCCCCGGATGGGGCCTTTTTTTGTGGTAATAATGTGATTTAATAAAGGGGGATTATCAGCAGAATTTTTTCGGTGGTCGCTACCGGCGAGACGTTCCTGCCGGAATGACCGGGGTCAAAAGGATATACCACGCAAAATTAGATATTTTGGTATACAAGGGCATAGCAAGGCAATACACAGGCTCCAGCGGATCCTCCTGTTTGTAGAATTGATGAAATCAAGTAATTATAACCCCGAGGCGAGAATTAGATCAACGCCGTGATCCGAAACGAGGGGTTGACAGGAAAGCCCATCAACGGGATTGTTGATTTCCATGCCAAAAGGTAACACCCCACCCGGCTTACACCGTACTCCCCTTCAAGGGAGAGTATCCCCTCAAACAGAGACTTTCATCAATTCAACAACACCGACTCTCCGAAGCCCAGCTCTTCCAGCCTTGATAGCTGCGTACGTGCATCGCCCACCACCAGGTAGATCATCTTGTTCGGGTTGGCGTACTCTTNGGCGAGGCGGGTGATCTCGTCGCGGGACATATCACGAACAATGTCCTGCCGCTCGGTGATGTAATCGGCCGACCAGCCGTTGGCGCTCATTGTCTGCAGGATACCCAGCTTGGCTCCAAGCGTTTCGAAGGCGCGTGCGCTGCTCTTCAGGAGAAAACTCTTTGTGTTATCGAGATCCTGTTCTGTGAATGTTGATGGATAATCCGCCAGGATTTCACGAATCAGGTCCACGGCCTCGTAGGTTACATTGGTGCGCACACCGCTGCTGATGCTGAACGGTCCGGGCAGGGGGCCTCCTGCAAAACCGGAGCGGATGCCGTAGGTGTATCCGCGCCCTTCACGCAGCTCCTGTGTCAGGCGCGACGCAAAGCCGCCTCCGCCAAGAATGTAGTTCATCACTGTGGCGGGATAGTAATCCTCATCGGTTTCGGGCATGGCCAGGTAACCGATTCGCAGCACCGATTGCGACGAATTGGGCACATCATAAAAATATACGGCTGATTCTTCAGGCGGTGCCGGCAGTACAACGGATGGCAGATTCACCTCTTTGAACTCCCAGCGGGATGCCAGTCCTGAGACTGCACGGGTTACAGCTCTTTGGTTAACCGCTCCGGCAATATGCATGTTGGCAGTTGCGGGTGAAATGTTCGAACTGTAATGCGCCTTTAGATCGTCGATCGTGATCGACGCGACGCTCTCTTCGGTGCCGAGCGGACTGTTTGCCAGCATATGGTCATCACCATAGAGAAGCTTGTTGAACTGGTTCGATGCAATGCTGTTGGGGTTCGACTGCTGTTGGGCAATCTGGCTGAGTACGCTCTGTCTGGCGAGTTCAAATTCGCGCTCATCCCATCGCGGCTCAAGCAGGATCTCCTCCACCAGCTTCATTGTCTCATCAAAGTTTCGCGAGAGCGTATTACCTGAAATGGTGAAGTATTGCCGCCCTGAACTCACATTGATATTGGCACCGAGAAGGGCAATGGCCTCTTCCAGTTCGGCAGGTGTACGGTTTGCGGTGCCGCGGGTCATGGTATTGGCAAGCAGATTGGCCACGCCAACTTTGTCGGGATCATCAAGAAGCATACCGCCATCGAGCCGGATGTTGAACTGAACCAGCGGTAGTTCGTCATGCTCCATACCGTAAACCATCATGCCATTGCGAAGCTCGTGCGTCCAGACGTCGGGAACACGGATTTGCGGCTCGGGACCAAATGGCGGCTCAACGGTGCGGTTGAACGAGGACGGAGTTCGCTCGAACGGGGTATCCTCAGGCAGTTCAAAATCCTCACCCTCTCCCATTTCCGTGATCTCCTCAATCACAACATCGGCCTGAACCGATCCGGAAAGAACCAGGTCTGTCTGGCCCCGGGGCACAAAGCTGGTTGCCACGTAATGCCTGTCTTTGATGTAGGTTTCATACACCCGCTTCACATCTTCTAGAGTTACATCCAGTGTTTTGCGGATGTCGTCAGTCGCATAGCCGGGATCTCCCGCAAAGATGTTGTACTGCGCCAGCTGAAACGCCTTGCCAAGCACGCTCGAAAGGCCGTTGTAAAAGCGGGTTTCAATCCCCGCCTTCACCCGCTCGAGGTCGCGTTCGGTAAATCCGGTCTCCTCGCACCTTTCGAAGGCTTCCTCAACTCCGGTGAGTACATCGTTCAGATCGGTTCCGGGAAAGGCTCGTACCCGCAGGGAAATTTCACCGGCTATTTCGGAGTTGCTGCTGAACATGGCAACGCCCGGAGCCAATTCTTTCTCCTCTACAAGAACCTGGTAGAGAGGCGCTGTACGTCCGTCGGAAAGCAGCTGTGCCAGGATCTGAAGCGGGTAGGCATCATCGTGATAGTTCTCAACACCCGGCCAGGTAAGCCTCATTTCGGGTAGACGGGCGAAGTTGTCTTCGTGGTAGAGTTTTTTGGTTTCGTCCAAAACGGCAGGCTGTACCTCCAGGGCTTCGATCTCATCGCCGCGGGGAATTTCATCGAAATATCTGTGAATCCATTCACGGGCCTGGTCCGAATCAAAGTCGCCGGCAATCACCAGCGTAGCGTTGTTAGGTACGTACCATTGGTTGTAGAAATTCACCACGTCATCGAGCGTGGCAGCCTGAAGATCATCCAGAGAACCAATCACCTCCCAGCTGTAGGGATGGCCTTCGGGATAGAGATTGGTGACAATTACATAGTTGGTATGGCCGTAAGGGGCGTTGTCTACACCCTGGCGCTTCTCGTTTTTCACCACCTGCTTCTCTTTTTCGAGCACCATTTCATTCACAGTATTGATGAAAAAGCCCATCTTGTCGGCCTCGGCCCAGATCATCTTTTCGAGGGCATCGTTCGGCACGGTCTGGAAGTAGTTGGTGCGGTCGCGGCTGGTGGAACCGTTCGCGCCAGAACCACCAATGCGCGCACTCATCTCGTCAAGTCCGCCCCGACCCAGGTTTTCCGATTCGAGGAACAGCAGGTGCTCGAACAAATGTGCGAACCCGGTTCGCCCGGGCAGTTCACGTGCCGAGCCAACATGGATGGTAAGAGCCACGGCTACTACTGGGTCGGAATAATCCTTGTGAAAGATCACCTCCAGCCCATTGTCGAGGGTGAATTTTTCGAAGTCAACCGAAAAATCGGGTTGATCGGTTTGGCTGCAGGATGGGAGTAACAAAAATGAAAGAAGTAAAAGAACAATTGCCGACGAAAAAATGGATTTCATAAACCTGATGATTCGAGTGAAAAAACAGTTGTGAAGGTACACGAAAAGGAGGGAAAAAGGATGCAGAAATTTTATGTCTCTGTTATACGTCAGATAACGTGCGTTCAATAAAAGAACTTGTTAAGGAGTGTCTCCCTTTGAGAGGCTGTGAAAAACTAAAAAACAAGTAAATAATAAGTCCGGTTTTTTTGGCCACGAAGGCACGAAAGCGCGAAGATTTCACGAAGTCTATGGTGTTGATTTTATTTTGCTTCGTGTGCCCTCGTGGCTTAGCTTCTTCGTGCCTGTCCTGACCCTTCGGGTGTAAAAAGTGTAGGCAAAGATCTTTGATTACGTATTTCTCCGCAGCCCTTCGAAGGGGGACTTTTTAGACTTATTTACCTATGTAGGATTCACATTGAAATGCTACATCTCAGATATACCCATGCGGTAGTACCGGTATCCCTGGATGAAGAATAGAATGGCAGCGGTTGACAGGAGGATGGTAAACAAGAACTCTGCATCTGAAAAAAGCCAGGCTCCGGAAACAAACAGGAAAAGAGCAACTGAAAAAAGCATCAATCCCTTTCCCCAGCTTTTTTTTTCATATGGCTTTAGCACGCTCGGCCTCCAGTGTAACTTCAGTTTTGGAATCGTGTATGATTTTTAAAAGAAGTGTCATGGACCCCCACACTTTGTAGTACTCTTTGGTGGCGAAATTCAATATTCCCGGAAAAACGCCGATATAGGCTACACCAAGCCAGACATTACCCTGTACCACAATTTGCATAATCCCGATCAGGCAAAAGAAAAATGCTATTGCAAGGGTCACATAATAACTTTTCCTGGACTTACTTATGAACTCAGTTGCAAATTCTTCGTACCTGCCCTCACGCAACATCTTTTTATCGCGGTAGAGCAGAATGGTGAGCCTTCCAAGATTTTCCAGCTCCTCTTTAAAGTACTCCTCAAGGGTTTTTTGGTGTATCATCATTTGCTGTCTCCCGGCCTGAATCAGGCCAATAAAAAGTTATTTACTTGTGATCGAAAGGTATTTCATGTTCTTCGCAGGCTTCACGCAGGCTGCTTTTCAGATTTTTCATCGTTTCAGCATTGGTCAAGATTGGAATGCGAATTGAATCAGACAAACCGGTTTGAGCATACGTAGCCTGAAGTTTTTTTCCATTCAGATCAACCCTGGCAAGCTTGCTCCATGAAAAGGAACTGCTCCATCCCGGCCTTTTCCATTCCATTTTTTCACTGTCGATGTGAATTTCCGGATCAGGGGGTTTGTGCCATCCAAAAGCATAGATGGAGCCTGTTATCAAAAAAAGTACCCCTGTAATGAAACTCAAGAACCATCCTTCCATCATATCGCCTGCAATAAAACCGTATAGATGTCCGCCCACGATAATGGCACTTATCAAAACAAGTATGGCGGAGTAACCCCTTAAGAGTTTCTGATTTCCCAAGGTAAAGACCTTTTTCATTATGCCCTGATTTTTTACTCCGGATTTATAAAAGCCTGATAATTATGATAAATAATAGCCACTGATTCCATTAAAATTTTTATGCGTGTTGGCCGAATCATTCACGGGCCACACGTGTTTCTCTATTGAAGTTCGTATCTTTGAACAAAGAAAAAATCTGATCCCTAAAAAACACTATGGCCCGCAAAGAGTTTGAGATCCCGGCTATGTACAAGTCGCCGGTGATCCGAAAGGTGAAAGAAGCCAACAAGATTACCGATCCCCGCAAAAAAGATCTTGAGCCGACCCCGCTCGACTTTGGACCTGTTACTTTTTTGATCCCACGCCACTTCGGCTTTTGCTACGGCGTGGAGAATGCCATCGATATTGCCTACCGTACGGTTGAAGAGAATCCGGATAAGAACATCTACCTGCTCAGCGAGATGATTCACAACCCCACTGTAAACGAAGACCTTCAGCGGCGGGGCGTACAGTTTCTGTTTGAGACCGATGGTTCCGAGCGCATTCCGCTTGATTCGCTGACGGAAGATGACATCGTGATTGTACCAGCTTTCGGCACCACCCTCGAGATCGAGGAAAAGCTGAAGGCGAAAGGAATCAACCCATACCAGTACGATACCACCTGTCCGTTTGTAGAAAAGGTGTGGAAGCGCGGCAATCAGCTCGGCAAAAAGGGATACAATCTGGTGGTACACGGCAAGCACAGGCATGAGGAGACCCGGGCCACTTTTTCGCACAGCGCCGATCATTCGGAAGTAGTGGTGGTTCTGAACCCCGAGGAGGCAACTATCCTCGCCGACATCATGATCGAAAAGCGGCCACTCAGCGATTTTGAGAAATATTTCAGGCACAAAAGTACACCCGGTTTTGACCCGCTGAAACACCTCGAATTTTTCGGGGTGATTAACCAGACCACGATGCTGGCCACCGAAACACAGCAGGTAATGGACATCCTGAAAGACGCGGCAAGGGAGCGGTTCGGCGAGGAAAACGTGCTTAACCATTTTGCCGACACATCCGATACCCTCTGCTACGCAACCAACGAAAATCAGTCGGCCACCTATGCCCTGGCTGATGCCAAACCCGATATTGCACTCGTTGTCGGCGGTTATAATTCCTCCAATACGATGCACCTGGTAGAAATTCTGGAGCATCACTGCCCCACCTTTCACGTGCGGGATGCCGGTGAGTTTGACAGCCCGGCTCATATTCGGCATTTCGATCAGTGGAAAAAAGAAATTTTGACTACACATGACTGGCTGCCTGTAGAAAAGAAAGGGCTGAAAATTGCACTAACTTCAGGTGCATCCTGCCCGGATGTGCTCGTTGATGAAGTGCTGCTGAAGATGTTGTCGTTCTTTTCCGGAGCAGCCGACGTAAATGAGGTGCTTCGACCCTACGAAGAAACGCTCATTGCAGAGGGATAGGCCGACAATGCATCGTCATCGTACTGATTAACATGGCCCGGAATCTTAATCGGGGATAATATTGAAGTAAGCAACCCGTCCGGGCTGAAAATTCCTCAGTCGCAAGCTGATGTCTTCGATCACGAGTTCAACGGTAGGCGTAACAAAACCGGTAGTATCGTCTCTGATCACTTCATAGTCGACATAGGCTGCGAACGGCCGCATCCCCTGAATTTCAGAATATCTCTGAATAGGCACGTCAAAGCGAACCGTAATGGCAGAAGGGTTAAAGGTGATGGCTTGCCCGGAGGGCAGGTTTCGCGTGCGGATAGGCACCCTGATTTCCGATTCTGTGTATTCTGAAACATCTACACTGTAAAGTACCGAAGATGGTTCCACAACTATTCCGTGTCCTAAGGAGGCCAGATCGATTCTTCGTTCGAAACTGCGATTGATATTGTTGATTTCTACTGCATCCGTTTCCCAGTATTCAATATCGGCTATTCTTGTCCTTCCGCCGGTAATAGTAACCGAATCGGGTTCTANCACNGGATTCTGAACCATACCAAACTGGCTTCGAAAATTAAGATCAACACGCGGCCNGACCGGAACCCGCTTTGATGTTTTATCCTCTGTTTCGATGTTCAGAACAATCGGATCAACCTGCAGTACATTGAGATCTGAAAAGGCACTCACCTGGTTTCTCATCTGTTCGATGAGATTAATTTGCCTTGATTCTGCGGTAAGATTGATTCTTGGAGGGTTGCTGTAGAGAGGAATCAGCTTCCAACCCTCGCCAGAAATATTAACAGATGCATATTCGGGCACTTCACTGCTCAGGGCCACATCATCTGGAATATTTACAAGCTGAATCGGAACCTGTACCGTAACGGTAAAGTCTCGGCTCAGGTTTACGATAAACCAGAGGCAGAGAGCAAACAGGAAAGCGATGCTGAATGCAATGGCCTTTTCACGCCCGATAAAACCCGAGTCATCGGCATCTTCAGGTTTGCCGGAGTCACCGCTTTTAAAAAACTGCTTGATGCGTTCCGATATGAATGTAATCAGGTTCATTTGAGTAAGGTAATATCAACTCGTGTCTTATGCACGCACAATAATCTCTTTCACTACATTCGACCCAACTTTCTCATTCAGCTTTTTCGCGATGGAGAATCGGTTTGCGTGAATTTCATGTCGCCAGGCTTCGTTTTCAACATGGATAATGAGCTTGTTACCGTCGAACTTCAGGTCTTTTGATACCGCGCTCATTTGGTCCCACAACCGAAGGCCATAAATGAAGTACCATTCCACGTTTCAGTTCTGTTTGATGGGGAATCCTCTTCATAAACTCCTTAAGAAGCTGATTCATCGATTGTGGTTTTCTGCTGAATGCCATAGCAATATCAATATTTTTTGCTAACCTCGCCGTCTGAAACGGTAAACCAGGCATTGTTGCCGTTCTCTGAGAACTGTTTCTGCTCAAATGGCCGTTCGTTTGCAGATGTTATAAACGTCTGACCTTTATGTTTATTCAATGTTTCTGTGATAATATCCGTTTTCTGCTGATCGAGGTTGCCAAATACATCATCGAGCAGCATGATTGGCAGATCGTCGAGCTCATCAGAATAATAAAATAGCTGGGCCATTTTCAGTGCCATCGAAAAAAGCCGGTGCTGTCCCTGCGAGCCGAAATTCCGCAGCTCCATTTCACCAAGGTAAAATACCACTTCATCGCGATGGGGGCCAATCAGGGTCTGCTCGCGTTCAGCTTCTTTTTCAAAGCTTTCCTCCAGTTGCTTTTTGTAAGCACTGAGCACTGCCTCTTTCGATTCCGGTTCCGGACAGATGGTCTGGTACTGAAGCGTTGGCTCGAGGTTGAATTCCGAAATGGCGCGATACTGTATGGCAAGATATCGCTTAAACTGGTTCAGCACTTCGGCCCTTTTTACTATGATTGCCGCTCCGGTTTCGATAAGCTGAGCGTCCCACGGTTCGAGGAGGGTTTTTAGCATATCGAGCGGACCGCGGTAATCCTGCAGCAGCTTATTACGCTGTTTTCTGATTTTCCGGTAGCTGATCAGGTCTCTGAGGTATTTGGGTGAAATCTGACTGATGAGCGCATCCAGAAACGAGCGACGTTCAGCGGGACCTTCGCTGGTCAGCTTCAGGTCCTCGGGGCTCAGCACCACAACCGGCACCATTCCAATCAGGTCGGAGAGCCTGTCGAGCGGGCTATCGTTCACAAAGATTTTCTTCCCATCGCCCCTTGAGTAACTGCAGCTTACCTTGAACGATGAGCGGATTTCACCCTCAAAATCCCCGTTGATCATAAAATACTTATGGTCGTGATGGGCAACATACTGATCGCTCGAAGCAACAAAACTCCGGCTCATACAGAGATAGTGAATGGCATCAATCAGGTTGGTTTTCCCGGCACCGTTCGGGCCGGTAATCAGGTTTATGTGCGACGCAAACCGGACTTCGGTATCCTCATGATTTCTGAAATTGGTCAGTTTTAGCCGGTTGATGCGCATCCGCAGGTGTCAGGGTTGATTTATTAAAACGATGAAAGGTACGCGGATGGCAGGTGATTGTCGAATCTATGAAAGATTTGGGTTTGGGGTAAACTGTGTGTTGGGTGAGGGGATTTTATCCCCCCTCACTCATTATCAAGCGCACTGTAAACCCCGTTCGACCACCCAAAGCCATCCTGGAGCGGATATTCACCGCCTCCGCCCTCTTTGGAGAGGTCCACAACGTTGTACTTCTCAACCATTTTGCCGGTTTTCCGGTATACATCTTCATTGAGCTTCATCCATCGTGAGCGGATTTTCCCTGCAAGCTCGTTCTGGCCGTAGCGCTCCAAGCCTTTTATGGCCAGCCACTGCAGCGGGGCCCATCCGTTGGGGGAGTCCCACTGCTGGCCGGTTTCATTGGCGGTTGATATCAGTCCGCCCGCTTTTAAAAATTTGCTTTCAAGATTGCCGGCAATCGAAACGGCCTGTTCCTTCGTGGCAAGGCCGAAATAAAGCGGATAGACCCCCGCTAGCGACCAAACCCCGGTCGGCGATTTTTCGCGGAAGTGGTAGTCGAAGAAGTATCCGTGTTCGCGGTCCCACATCAGATCGTGAATGGCACTCTCACGCCTGTCGGCAGCTTTGGCGTATTCACCGGATTTCTCAGCGTTGTTCTGATGGAAGTACCACTCTGCCAGTTTTTTCTCCATAAACCAGATCAGCGTATTCAGGTCAACAGGCAGAATATTGGTGGTTTCGATGGATGAGAGGTTTTTCTTGTCCGAAAACCAGCGGCTGGTAAAATCCCAGCCCGATTCGCATGCAGCCCGGATATCGCGATAAAAGCGTTCACGGTCCGGTTCAGGTATTAGTTCGGCGATTTCCACATCCTCGTACCATGACTCTTCCCGCGGAGCCGGGAAATCGTCCCAGTAGCGATTCAGGGTTTTTCCATCATCAATGGAAACCGTTCGCCTGTCAGGGTCTCCGGTTCTATCCATCCAAAAGTGATACTCCTGCTCAACAGCAGGCAGGAACTCAGGAATCTTCTGTTCACCAAATAAAGAAATCACAAGAGCAACCATCGGGGTGAAAAAAGGTGGCTGCGACCTGCTGAGATAGTAGGCGCGGTTTCCGTTCGGAATATGGCCGGCGGTTTCGACCAGGTGCGCAAAGTTTTTCGTCATAGCCAGGATCACCTCGTCATGGCCGTCTGCTTTCAGGCCCTGCGCGGTGAAGTAGCTGTCCCAGTAGTAGATTTCCCGGAACCGGCCTCCCGGTACAACGTAAGGCTCGGGCAGGGGTATGAGCGAACTTCCCCCGGTGGCACCGGCATCAGCCTGCCTGAATAGCATGGGCCAGAGTTTTTTTATATGCTCCCTGCAGCTCTCTTGCTTCTCTATCACAAGACCTTCACCGGGGCGGCCGGGCTGAAGAAAGCGGGCTTCCACAAATGCTTTCAAGTCAAAGCCGGGTGACTTTTTCTCCGCCCGGAATTCTTTCAGAATCTTATTAGGATTGCCGGCCGGAGTCATATCCACAAAATGCTTGGAGTCGGGATATATCCGGGCTTTCTGAACGGTTTCGAACAGATCACCCGTAAGCTGGATAAATGGTTTAACGTGAGAATTATCCATGGTCTCTACCTCAGCTTTCGGTTCCGTTTGCATTGTCGTTCAGGTCGAATTGCTGCCGCTTTCTTCTGTATGGAATCAAAATCAGGAAAAGCAGAATCAGCGGAACCAGGGTAAAATAGAAGGCGGTCTGCCCGTCTAGCCGTCCGAAAAGGAAACCGGTGACAATGGAACCGCTTGTGCCTCCGAGGGCGGAGAAAATCACAATGAGGCCGGTCATACCGCTCTGCCTGTTTTTTGGCAGCGCGCTTAAAATGGATGAGCAGAGTGTAGGGTAGATAGGTGCCAGGAAAAGGCCGATGGCCGGAAAAATGTACGCGGCGATCGGAACATCGCTCCAGCCGGTAACGGATCCCTCCTCAATGCCGATTGTGAGCGGAAGTACAAGAAGTACCAGAACAATGCCCATGATAATGCACGCCTGAAGCACATAGAACCAGTGAACCCGCTTCATCACATAGCCGCCAAGAAGCCTTCCCGCGGCCAGCGCTCCGGCATAAATACTGGTGATTTGGACACTGATGGCATCTGGCAGCTGAAGTACCTGAAAATTGAATGTCGGAAGCCAGGTGTTGATCGCCTGCTCTATGTAAACGTAGAAAAAGGCACCGATGATGAAGAAAATGACGACTACATATTTAATCAGGCCGATCATATCGTAAAAGTCCTGTTTGGGACTGCCCGTTTCTGTTTTTATAGAGCTTTCATCAAGTCCGGTAGAGATAAGCAGGGTAAGGGCAAAACCGCCGATAGCGGCAAGCACCCAGTAGGTGTCGAGCCAGGTGATGGAATCGTACCGGCCGGCGAGGTCGATAAACCAGCCGAACAGCCAAAATCCGCCGAGTACCCCCACCATAAAAAAGCCTTCGAGGATACTCATAAAACTTGCGTGGTCGTTGGCATCCTCAGTGATCAGGCTTACGGTGGAATAGACCGAGATTTTTATCAGTGCAAAGCTCACGCCCACCATCGCAAAAAGAAGCTGCGACATAGCAAACCCGCCAAAAAGGGGCATCATGATGCTGCCAATGATGATAACCACGAGGCCGGCAATCATAGCATTTTTATATCCGAACCTTGGAATCCAGGATGCCAGCAGAAAGGATGCCACGGCGATGGAGAGGTCTTTCCATGCTTCAAGTACGCTGGCTGCCTCGGGAGTGACGCCGAAATCGTTAATGACCTGGAGAATAACCACACCCACGCTGTTGAGCAGAATGGCGAAGATAATGTAGTTACATATAAGGGAGAGCTTGATTTTCCAGTTTTTCATGCCGATTGATTGAATTGATATGAATTCGGGACATGAGATAGAGAAACGAAATCCCCTCCTTTTCAAGAAGGGGTCGGGGGTGGTTGAATCAGGTTTCGATTCTGATTTATTGTAACACCCCTCAAGCCCGCTGAAAAAAGTGGGGACTTTTCATTGTCAGGTTCAAGGATTTAACCCCGGACTCATGTCGTGTTTAACACAGCTAAAGAGAACTCGGAAAATCTACTTTCAAGAGGGGAGATTTCAAAATCAATCTTCATTATTCGCTATACGTTAATGGTATAGTCGTGTAATGGTTAAACGGCGGTTGTTTCAGATTTTACGATTACACCAATAACCATTACACCATTAACGAATGGCAATCGAATCCTTCAAGCTTCCGAAAGTCCGGAAGCCTGAAGGTTCATTACTTGATTGATAAATAAAGTACCGCCTCAAAAGCCGAATACATCCCTGCCGAGGAAAATGGCGCTGTCGCCCAATTCCTCTTCGATGCGGAAGAGCTGGTTGTATTTAGCGATGCGGTCGGTACGGCTCATGGAGCCGGTTTTGATCTGACCCGCGTTTGTAGCCACCGCGATGTCGGCAATGGTGGTATCCTCCGTTTCGCCTGATCGGTGCGAAATCACTGCGGTGTAGTCGTTTTTATGTGCCATCTCGATGGCGTCGAGAGTTTCGGTAATGGTTCCGATCTGGTTCACCTTAATCAGGATGGAATTGCCGATACTTCTCTTAATGCCTTCTGCTAAACGTGTTGTGTTTGTCACAAAGAGGTCATCACCCACAAGCTGTACTTTATCGCCCAAGGCTTCTGTCATTTTTTTCCAACCGTCCCAGTCATCTTCGTACATGCCGTCTTCGATAGAGATGATCGGGTATTTGTTGGCCCATTCAACCCAGTATTCTACCATGGCATCGGCATCGCGCTTGGATCCGTCGCTCCATTTGAATTCGTA
>SL_3KL_010_SEDDRAFT_10004083_pt1 | contig 13228 bp, 5 predicted proteins | sample SodLakKL_010_SED_2_FD_10381 | JGI IMG/M metagenome (IMG submission 10381)
AGCGACCNNNCCCGCCGATGCGGAAGAGGGAACCATCCGATCGCTGTACGCCACCAGCATTGGAGAAAATGCCATTCACGGCGCCGACAGCGACGAAAATGCGCAAATTGAAGCATCTTTCCACTTTGCCAAAACCGAAATGTTCTTTTAAAAGAAATTTTTAATAAAACCTGGAGGCGAAGTGCTGTTTGAATACGGCACTTCGCTTTTTTTATACCCGTGCCGTACCTAAAAATAACAATCATTGAGGGGCGGTTCTCACCGAATAAGGACGATGGATTTGCCCATCCCTCCCTCGTCCTCTGGAGGGTGAGACATGGAAAAGTTGTCGGGAAATTCTTTCAGNCTTTCCTTTAGCGCTTTCAAAAGTGCCCCCTCCCCTTTTCCGTGAGTAATTTCCAACCTACTTTGATTGGCCAGCAGGGCTTTCTCAAAATACTCCACCAATAATTCGACCGCTTCCCTGTAACGGAGCCCACGAATGTCCAAACGGGAATTAAAACCCGATCCGGTTGACTGCAAATCTGTGGATACAGACTTATTGGTCTTTCTCTCAATGGGTGTATTCACGGGGATCAGATCGGCCGTATTGACTTCCATGCGAAGGCCCGACTCAAATTCTAAAACGGCTTTTTTCTTTTTCAAATCAGTCAATCTCCCTATATCGCTTCCCGATCGCAACTTAGCATAACTACCGATTTCCCATTTGAAGCCTTTCCCCAACTCCGCCTCTGCGATTTTCTCTCTGAGCTGGTCCTTTTCCTCTGAAAGAGTCTGAACGCTTTCTTTAAAAGAGCGAACAGATTGTTCAGCCCGTTGGAGGTTTTGTTCTTTTTTCAGTTTTTTGAGTTCCTTTTCAAATTCGCGGTTCATTTTTGACTGGATGGCCAGCTCGTACTCTTTCTTATTGAGTTTCATTTTCTTCCTTCTGACCTCCAATTCACGGTGTAGGTGTTCGAAATTCTTGATCATCTGTTTCAGTTCTTTCTCTCTGTCCTCCATCTGACGAATTTTGTCCTCCAGCACCTTTTTCTCCTTTTGCAGATCCGCAAGCATCCCGTCTACGGCTTCAATTTTTTTCCCGGCCTTGTCTTTAGCATATTTGAGTATGGCGGGATGTATGCCCACTTTTTCTGCAATTTCGAAACCGAAAGAACTCCCGGGTTTGCCCGGGACAAAATGGTAAGTGGGTTTCATATTTTTTCGGTCAAACACCATGGCTCCGTTGACAATTCCCGTAGCATTGTTACCGTAAATCTTTAAATTCCCGTAATGGGTGGTCATAACGCCAAAGGTCTTCAAGTAGCGAAACCTCCGCAATATACCCTCTGCAAGGGCACCTCCGATCCGAGGGTCCGTACCCGATCCAAACTCATCGATCAATACCAGTGAGTGCGGGTTGGCATGTTCCAAAAATTGTTTCATATTGGTTAGGTGGGAGCTAAAGGTACTCAGGTCATCTTCCAGGCTTTGCTGGTCGCCCACATCGGCAAATATTCCACTAAACAACCCCATTTTGGTACCTCTGCCGACAGAGACCGGAATGGCAGACTGAAACATCAACTGCAACAATCCAACGGACTTCAACAAAACTGATTTCCCCCCTGCATTGGGTCCACTTACCAGCAGTATTCTGTTATCATGATCCAAATGCAAATCAAAGGCCACGACTTCTCTTTCTTCTCTCTCGTATTTTAACATCAACAGAGGGTGCTTGGCTCCAGAGAGTTCAATACCGGGTGATTCCCGAAGGGGTGGAACCATGCCCTTGATTTTAATGCCGAATTTTACTTTTGCAAAATGCGCATCCAGTTTACCCACTGCCGAGTAATTGTCCAGGATGCAGGGCCCATTTCCTTTGATCAGGGCTGAAATTTCCTTCAGTATTTTGTACTCTTCCCTTTTTATAGACCGCTCGATTTCAAACAAATCGTTGTTGACAGAAATCAGTTCCTCCGGTTCAATAAAGCACGTTTTACCGGAAGCCGATTCATCGTGAATGATGCCTTTAATGCGTCTTTTGTGTTCGGCCGGCACGCTCAGCACCCTCCTTCCGCTTCGGGCAGACTCCTTGTTGTCGGTCAGCCACCCCTGCTTTTGAAAGTGTCTCACCACCTGTGAAAATTTTTGATGGGCCTCCCGCATTTTGGAATTCAATAAGCGGTGAAGAGAATCGAGTTCGGGGCTGGCCGTACGTCGGATTTGCCCCTCGTCGTCAATTACGCGATGCAGGTGATCGAAGAGTTCCGGCAGCGTCTCAATCGATCTCAAAAAAGTGTGTAGTTCCGGAAAGTCCTCAGCGTCGGTCCGGCCGATGAAGTACCTAAGCTCAATGGCCTGATGGAGCAGGTGCTTTATGTGCACCACCAAATCCAGTTCGTATACATAACCTTCGATGTGCAGATACTTTTCGAGGGAGGATATGTCCTCGTAGGGAAAAACGCGAAAGCCCTTGTGGAGATGGTATACTCTCAATAATTCTCCCGACAGGTTTAACTGTTCGGACAAAAACTCAGCATCGCAAATCGGACGGGTATGGTCAATCAAATGAACTCCGAGCGGACCGGCACATTCCCGGGTGATTAGTTCCAGTACCTTATCGAACTCGAGCACTTCTGCCACATCTGAGGGAATGGTATTTACCGTATTTGCTGCTTCCATAAACATAAGACAAAAGTAGTTTACCAAAAGTTTTCCAACAAATTGGGGCTTGTCCTTTTATTTCTGTTTTTGTCAGGCTTGTTCAGAATTTGAACTTTTTCAACTCATGGCAATGCAAAACCCCGATAAATTAAGTCAGGTGAAAATCGGAATTTTTACTATTTGAAAAGCGGTGGTCTTTCCCTATTCCGTAATAACAACTCCATTTCCTGTTAAACCACTTCTCTTTCCAAAAGCTGTGAGGGTTTGATTTTGTGCTTTTTGAAAAAAGAGCGTGAAAAATAAGAGGGACTACAGAATCCAGTCATTTCCCGGGCTTCAGCAACAGTTTCGCAACGCCCATCGGCCAGAAGATGGTACGCAATTTTTAATCTGAGGTTTCGCACGTACTTTACCGGAGTCAGTTGGTGGTGTTTTTTAAAGAGTCTCTCAAGAGTCCGGTTGGAAACAGACAACTCTTTGGCTACTTCGCTTATTTTAAGTGCGTTGTCATCGATGCGTTCGAGTATCACTTTTTCTGCCTGAAACAACTTTTTAATGTCCTCTCCCTCATCGGTATGAATCTTGTCCCAAAATCCGAGCTTTTTTCGGCTCTCCATTTGATTGAGAATGCTTTGAATACGAACAATCAGGTTGTCTTTGACGATGGGTTTAGCGACAAAGGCATCTGCTCCTGACCGCAGCATCTTTCTCCTGGTTGCATCACTCACGTCCCCCGACAAAACGACAAAAGGCACATTTTGGTAAATCGTGGGATGCCCGCGAATGTCTTTCAACAGATCGAAACCATCCAGTACCGGCATTTGGAGGTCTGAGAGCACCAGGTCTACCTTTCTGCTCTTCAATACTTGAAGTGCTTCCCGACCATGGCCGGCCACGATTACAGAGAAATCAGCAGACAGTATACTCTTCAGAAAACGAGCGGTGTCAAAATGGTTTTCCACGACCAGCACTTTCGGAAGATTCTCACGATAAGTGAGTTTGCGGGTCAGGGGTGTGGTGGAAATGTTCTTCACAGAGATATTCTCAACTTCTTCTCCACAAAGTGAAATGGTAAACTCACATGGCAATTGGAGAACAAAAAGGCTTCCCGATCCATTTTTATCCCTGAGTGACAACTCCCCCCCCATAGCCTCGGCCAGCTCTCTTGATAGGGCCAGGCCAATTCCATACCCGGGGTTAGAGGATGGAGACATCATCCCTCTATTGCCCCGGTCAAAAATAACTCCCCTTACCTTTTCGGGTATGCCCGGNCCTTCGTCTTCAATTTCAACCANCAACTTCCCCCTACCCCGACAGTCGCTCTCTTCCTTCGTTCTCTCAAAATCCACTCTGCAGTATACTCTCCCTCCCTCCGGGGAGTATTTACAGGCATTGACCAGCAAATTGTTGATTACTTTTTCCAGTTTATCCTGATCCAACTGAAGGGATAAGTTCTCCAGATTATCCATTTCAACTTTTAGATCAATGGACTTAGAACGCGCCATGGATTGAAAGGCATCGATGCATTGGCCGAACCAAAAATGGGGCAATATTTCTTTTTTATTGATCTTAAAATCCCCAGTTCGCAATTGCGACAGATCCAGGATTTGACTGACCAATTCTTTGAGTCGGTTGGTATTTCTGAGTGCTATTTTAACGCTGTTTTTGAGCACCGCTGATTTGGTCCGCTCCTCAAGCTCTTCAAGGTGACCCTGTATTAAAGTTAAAGGAGTCCGGAATTCGTGAGACAAATCCTCAAAAAAACGGGTTTTGGCCTCGTCAATTTTCTCCAACTCAAGGTTTTTCTCTTCCAACATTGAAGCGATCCTCCGACGACTTCTCAGATGGTAAGAAATGACAAAAATCAAAGCCAAAAGGATTAAACTGACCGAAAAGCCCAGCCAAATCCAGATCTTTTTTTTCGCTGCGGCTGCCTGCTCCATTTGCAACATGCTCTCGTGCTCTGCCAACCTCATTTCCACTTCCCGCAACTGAAAGAGCCCCTCCACCTCTGCGATCATTCTGTCGTATTCTCGCTCGTACAGGGCCTCCCTGTTGGCAGCCCAGCGTTCGCTCACCTCCAATGCCCGCTCGTAATCTCCACTCAACCGGTAAATATCGTACAGTGCGTGAAGTACATTTCTACGATCCCGCAGATCGTCAGAATCTCTCACACTGTGCCAGGCCAAATGGGCTTCCTCCATAGCTCGTTCGCGCTCCCCAATCATCCACAGCCCCTTGGCCAGAAAAGCAGAATTACCGCACAACTGAGTCTGGTTGATAAGAACACTCAATTCTTCACTTTTTTCAAGGCTTTTTACCCCATCGGCATAATTCCCACTTTCTACCTGGCAAATTCCTGTGCAGGCCAACAGCTTCCACAAGTAATAGAGGTTGTCTTCCGACTCAGCCAAAACCAGTCCGCGCATCAGATAGTCCAATGCAGTGTCGTAGTTCCTGAGTTCCGCATGGACAAATCCCAACTCATAGTAAAGAGAAATAAGATAGAGGTTATCCGGCAAGTCGTCGGTATACCGATCGGCCTCCTCCAATGCTTTTACCATATCGCCGTACATTCCCTGCCTTTTAAAGAGTTGGGCCCTCATGAAGTTTTTGTAATAATTCTGCACCGATCCATCGGCAGGATGCAGCCCCATCTCCTCGATGGAAGAAATGGCAGCGGGCATCTCCTTTTTGCAGAGGTGGTATTGGGTAAAAAGTACATTTAAAAAGAAAAAGTCGCTCTCTGTCAGCAAACCCGAGGCCTGGAGGCGCTCCAAATACGGCCCGGAGCGCTCACAATCTCCATCCCGGAGCAAAGCGGCTGCAAAAGTAAACTTAAGGCGGGTTCTCACTACCGCATCATCCATGTCTTCCAGGTAGAGTATTTTCTCCAGTTCGTTCCCCAATTCAAAGAAGCGCCCGTTCCTGTATAGCTCCGACAATTCAACATCATCAAAGTCTCTTTCCAATTCCGTCAAAACGAGCAAGGGACCATCCAGGACACCCGCTACCGAATCGTATCCCGTAAAGGACGCGAAAAGAAATCCTACAAAGACCAAGAAACGCTTCAGACCTCTCATCTCTTTAAATTTTTAGTAAACCCAAGGGTGTCTGCCAAGATTCGCTAAACCCATAACCCATTCACTTTTTTACGTTTCAAAAACAACTTTCACAAGCTCCTTTCTGTGTATTTCAATGGTCGTTTACCCATACAAACGCCATCTGCAGAAATCGCAATTTTAACAAGGCTTTAAGGTATACAAAATATACTTAAGCACCAAACAAATAAATTCTTTTTTCTGACTACTAAAAAGGATGCCGCGGTTTTCAATGCATTGATTACACCGGATAGCAACACCCCAATTTAACCCGGGATAAATAAAGGGTAGGAATGAATATTTTTTTTGTCTTGTTTGACTCACATTCCACAGGGATTTATTATTATTGTAACCTAAGAAAAAGAAGACGAGAAAAATGAAGGCTCTTTCAATTCACTCCCCCGTGGTCATTGTGTACCTCAGTTCCCTGTTGTTTTTCCAGGGGCCGTCCACGGAGGCCGTTCCCCTTTCCTGTCAATTTACGCCCCTGGAGCCGGAAGGGATCACCACGGTTCACCTGGAAGATCATCAAAACAGTGCACTTCAACTTCAGGTCGTGGGGACAGGAGCCACCACCGGCCACATAGCCACTTTAACGGTTAAAAATTTGGGAAGTGAGGATATAGAACTGTTAATCGGGCCGCTGTACATCCCTTCTGAGGGAATCTATCAATCGTACATAATAGACAAGACCACCCGTTTTGTCGTTTTAAAAAACGCCTCTGAAACCATACGGATTTACGGTTATTGTACGGATGCCTTTAAAGATCCCGTTCCCCGTGACGTGGGATTACCGGATCCGTCAACGTGGGTGCGACCAAATTCAGCCTATTTCGACAACAAGGGGTTTTCACCGGAGAGCTATACTGAGGAGTTTCCTGGATTCGGGTTTTCGGAATTGTCTAAAACCCCATCCGCAGAGATACCTATCCATTTTCTCATGCTTGCCAACCACCTGGACCGCGACTTGCAGGCTGAAATTTTTTCTGCTTCGAAAGTCGGCCGGCCCCATTTTATTGACACAACCGAAACCAGTGCAAAAAAGCTAACCGTACTTTTATTGGAGGAAGATGGCGATTCTGGACACAAAAGTCACTTGTACTGGGATGCGGTAAACAAAATAAAAAAAGCAGTTGATATCTCTGCGAGCAGGGGAGAACTTCAAACACCATATTCAGCGAATCGCGAAAGGGAAAAAAGAGCAATTGTCCAGCAAACCCTCTGGAAATACACAGCTCTATCCATCGGGAGAAAATACACCTATGAACACTTTCTGGAAAAGCTGGAGGAGCAGTTTAAACGCACAAGTGGCTTCGATATAGGGGATGCGCCATCAGAAATAAAGGTTCAGTTCGATGAAGGTGCTGAGGCCTTTTGGGAAACTTTTCAGTCTGTTGTGCGAGAAGCCAAATTGATTCGGGAAATATCCATTGAAGGGTCATTTTAGCGAAGGTCAAAAAATAATCCTCAGTAAAGACTGAGAGTTATCATTTAAAAACCACGACCGGTCTTTCCACTAGTATCCGGCCGTTTGCCTTCTTCAGTACGACAAAATACATACCACTGTTTTGGATTTCGATGGGGTACATTCCATTTTCCTCAATTTCAGACAGGCTTTTATTTATAACGACCTTCCCCACAGAGTTAAATACACTCAATTCACTGTTTTGCAATTCAATTTTATCTGCGTTTATATCCAAATAAAAAAGGCCTCGATTGGGGTTGGGAAACAAGTCAATAGTTGTACTTTTCTCTCCGGTTTCAAAAACCGATACAGGGCCGATGTGAATTTCGAGAAAAAACGATTCCGTACAGCCATTCTCATCAGTCGTTATCAACTTCACAAAAGCCACTTCGCCAGGATCTCCGGTCCAGGTAATGAGGACAGAATCGATAGATATCAGGCTATCCAATTGCCCGCCTTCTACTTCCCACGTCAAATCGACCCCACTATCCTGCGGGTATTCCACCGTGTACAACTCAGTATTCAATAGTCCTACATCCACATTGCCTTCGATTTCAAGCACTGGTAGCGGATCCGGTAAAAACAAAAATACACTGTCCGCGGCCAAGCACCCCAGGGCATCTCTGACCTCAATGCTGTAGGAACCGTGCTCCAAATTCTCAATGATAGAAGACTGGTTAATGGGATTTCCAAATAAACGCACCATGTCCCACCGGGAGGTACCTCCTTCATATTCTCTGTCCAGTCGTGCCGACTCGTATTGACCCGTCATCGGGTCGAAATCTGAAACTATTCTGAATGCGGCCAAGGGATTGTCGTTTAATTCTTTAGTTTCAGAAAAGTCAAAAGACCTTCCGTTGAACCAGGTATCTCCCGTACTGGTATACTGCGGAGGAACGCGAAATAATTTTGCCTCTTTCCAAACCGGGGCGGAAGCTGTTCGGTCAGCGGTATATTCCAGAACCCAGGTATTGGCTGTTGTATTGCTCAAGCGCTGATCAAAAGTAAAAACCAAATCGCGATATCCCTCCGTTGAAATATTAAACTGGACACCTGCACTTCGGGGAGATAGGCCCTGTTCAGGATAAGAAGTTGTCTGCCAGGCTTCATTAACAGCAGCTGTATCTGAAGAACCACTTCCATCTGATCCAAAGTCCGGATTGGTCACGCCCCCTATTAAAAGTGCCTCCCCACCCCCTATTAAAGGAAGAGGGGAAGGGTGCGGAACCCGTCCGTTAAAATCCCAGACTACCAGGTAATCGGCTGATTCGGATTTGACTCCATTGGACCATTCGTACAACAGAGGTAAACGTCCACCTTCAAAAGTAGCTTCTACCCAACCATTATGGGTATCCCTGCATACCGGATCGGTGCCCTCCAGTTCAATATTTATTTCGGAAGAATACGGAAATTCAATTTCGCCACTACGGGTACAACCAAGGCCATCTTTCAAGGTATAGGGATGAGTCCCGGGCTCCAATTCTATTTTGGTTGTTACCTCAATCATTTCCATCTTACCCCCCACTGTCATCTCCAATGGAGGCACTCCAACAACTTCGGTGAACTCAATAGCCGCATTTAGAGCAGAGTCCCCACAATCTGGCTTTTTCAATACAGAAAAAGTGGGGTCAAACCATTCGGAATCATATAACTCCAATGCACTGCTGTCACTACTTACCACTATATGTCCAATCCTCAATTCATCCCTGGCTCCGCTGTCTTCATACAGCCTTTCTCCGGTGTAGTAATACCTCCAAAGCAATTGCAGGTTTCTGTGGCCCTTGACCTCTTCAGGAAATCTGAGCGGACCGAATATTTGGCTATCCCCGCCATGGCCGGAACGAATATACTCCACAGGTTCTCCCCCACTTTCGGAAAAATCTACCCAATCGGATTCCTCGTTAACGCGATACTGTAATTTCAGGTGATAAACCCGCGAATTAGGTATAACGGTGCCTGCCTCCCATCTCAGATATAAATTTTTTTCAATATTGGTATTGACTGCGAGAACAGCACCACCCAGTTGCCTCCCCGGATAACCGGGATTGCCATCGCGGTTGCCGGTATTAATAAAAGAAAACCCCTCCGATCCCAGTCCATTTATACGGGTTCGGTTATCCAGGAAATAAACCCCTCCGGTCAAGGAGTCAACAGAAGCATCCGGGCCTGGATCTTCCTCATCCATGTATACAAAGGCCATGTGTTTCGGGAAATTCCCCTCTTTCTCATCCGGACTCCAATAATTAAAAACATAAGCGCAGCCATCGTAAACAAAGGGTTCAGGAAAAAACTCGTAATCTTCATCTATTTCAAAAACGGCAAGTACTTCAGTATCTTCGATAAAAGCCAATTCAATGGACTTTTCATTAAAAGGGTCTCCATTTATCTCCCAGTGAGAAAAGCGATGCCCCGAGTAGGGCCGTGCGTTCAATTTAACTGGAACGTCTTCAAAATACACCCCCGTCCAGGGATAGGCCTCTCCATCAATGCCTGCAAGTTGATCGGTAATTTTCAGAGAGTTCAGCTGAATCACACCCGCTTGAATATCTGAAACATCCAACCGCAAATCGATTTCACCCGAAATATCAAAGTGGGAACGGATATGATTGCGTAAAATACCGGGCCGCAGCTCCGCAAAATTGTTCATACTATTGACCTGATTGTTCCAGGTTCCCAGGGAGTTGGGTCTCCTCCACCGATGAATGTGATCGGGCATTTCCCCCTCAATTTTAGAGCGGTTGTGCTCGATAAAGTCCTGCACTCGATGTGTAAGAAAAGTGGAGTTGAGATGATCTGCCATCCGGTTGATGAATTGGTTTTTAAAAACTTCATTTTCCAATAAAGTCCGAATTTTAAAGGTCGCCCATGCTCCACGATTATTCCCGGTAGGTGAGGTCACCCACCGAATCATATTGGTTTGAGGACTGGAATATCCGAGGCAGCGGTCAAGATCGTAAACCAGCCATCTCCAACGGCCGTCCTGTCCGAGAGGGGCATCGGGATCAAATGCTACCCGCTTTCTCCAATAATCGATATTGTTGTGCGGCCAGTCTGTATTACCACAGTAGATTTGTAAACTATAATAATCCAAAAAATTGTCGACATCCATGCGGGCTTCGACCTCTTCGATATTTTCATTCAAACTGAGATCCGACTCTTCCATAAATTCAAGTAAGTCAGCAAAATGAAGGGAGTCTCCCTCCTTTACTACTGCATTTCTGGTCAACAAATCGATTTCTCCGTCCTTTAATCCAAACTTTCTGGCGATATAGTGCCTATCCTGGCGCTCTCTTATGTGATGAATTCCCCAATACTCGCCATTGATATAAACTACAGACGGAGCAAAACGCTGGCCTTCCATCCCTACATGCTCCCAAATATCCTGTACGGTTCCGTCCCTGAACATGGAAAAATTCCAATCATTTCCGGAATTCCTCAATAAAAGTCGCCTGTAAGTGTCGTACTCATCGCTCTCAAAAAAAGGGTAATTTAAAGTGTTTTTTCCATAATCGTTGCGCGCATAAACCCTCAGCGACTTTTGGGGAAACCTACGCGTAAACCCTCCGTGTATCCGGAGACCTACTTTCTGTCGCAAGACTTCAATTCCATCCCTGTCGATAAAACTCATCCATGCGGGTCTTTCCCATTCCCGACCGCGCTTTCTGAAGTTGCCCGAACCCCCATCGGGAGCCTGGTAATGGACGCCGGGGACATAGATTCCGGTATCGTGGCCAAAAAGATGAACGGAATCGGTAACTAAAGAAACAACAGGTAACTCATGGACATTTGAACTTCCTGAAAAAATGAAAAAAGTTCCCGCACTTTCGGCGCTTTTTCTCTCTTCAGCAACTGCAACAGCACGTATTACATGTGCCTTCCGAATCGGTCCTGCAGGTGGATTCCAGCCCCTTGACGCATGAGAGCTGAGAAAATTGGTGGGGATGAGGGAAAAGAAATTGGGGTCATCAGACCGATCGGTGAGCAATATTTCTCCTTCGTAAGGAATGCCCTTTTTTAAAGGATCTGATCCATCTGTCGTATAAAACAGCATCACGTTACTGTCTGGAGATTCAATTTTTAACTCGATTTCCTCCTCGTAAAAACCGGAGGGATAATTAAAATCTGGTGGTTGAAGAAGATTTGCATAGGTAGGTTCAGAATTGGAAAAACCCGGTGTAGGTTCCTCAAAATAAAACCACTGATCACTTCCATCCGGATACCTGCCATAGGAGATGTCTCTGGGGATTTTTCTGGCCTCCAACTCATCCACCCTCTCTCCCTCCGGATGAGTGAGCAACAGCTCTTCCCCCGATGAACTAATGGAAAAATTGGTGTGTAATGCCTGGGCAATATCTCTTCGATCCTTGCCGGAAGCCCAGACCAACAAAAATTGTCCGGGAGCTATTTTTTGATCCGGGAAGACCCAACGGTAAGGACGATCGTAGTCGTCGGACAGGCCCCAGTCTTTCAAACAAACCTCTTCATCGCCGAAGTTATACAACTCGATCCAATCCTCAAAATCGCCGTCTTCATCCGGAATGGAACTTCCATTAGACGCCATTACCTCATTGATAACCAATTGGTAACCCTGGGCACACAATTCAGAAGCATTAGAAAAAGACAACAGACAAAACCCCCATAGAAACAAGACAGATCTGTGGGCAGACGAAAAATGACGAATGACTCTTAAGCAACTATGAAAAACAAATCCAGTAATACGGGCAAGGAATGAAAACCCGAGAAAATTTCTATGTATTTTAAAAACCATGAATATGGATTTTCTTTGGAAGACCTTTACAAATTTACAGAAAAATATAAGAAATTTACAATCCAGCCCCCTCATTACTGCTTAGAAGGTCGTTTAAATAGCCCCATTGCAGTGCAGGCGAAAAAACCCTATGTCCAGAACGCCGGAAGAATCTTCCCTCTGCCCGCAGTCTAAAGAACCCTACCTTTAAATGAAAGCCAAATTGATGAGTCCACTCCGATACAACTTCTACACTAAAGGAAAGTCAGATTTCTTTTTAAAAGGAATAAGATTTACCTTTGCTCCTTTGAAATTTTAGTGCTTCAGTTACAGGTCAGAAACGAATGTCGAAAAGCGAAGAAAAACATATTGTAAAAGCTACATACGGAATCTCCTCTGCCAGCAGGGCTGATCAAAATCGCCATCTGCCCTTGCTCATCTGGCTGACTGGACTGAGCGGTTCGGGCAAGAGTACTCTGGCCAATGGTCTCGAGATGCAATTGCACGACAAGGGTGTAAAAACGTACCACCTGGACGGGGACAATTTGAGAAAGGGCATCAATGCTGATCTGGGATTTTCCATGGAAGACCGCAGTGAAAACATCAGAAGAATAGCAGAAATCGGAGCTCTTTTTCTGGATGCGGGCTTAGTTGTTACAGCGGCTTTTATTTCTCCATTAAAAAAGGATCGCGAAAGAGTTCGCGATATTGTCGGAAGAGACCGCCTACTTGAAGTGTTTGTGGACTGCCCCATTGAGATGTGTGAGAAAAGAGATGTCAAAGGGCTGTATCAAAAAGCCAGGGAGGGTCTTATCACTGATTTTACCGGCATAGACAGTCCCTACGAATCTCCGGACAATCCGGATTTACACCTTTATACTGACAGAGAGTCCATTGAACAGTGTGTCCGCAAAATGGTGGACAGGGTATTGGACAAAATAAAATTACAACACTGATTTCTACAACAAAGCAGGCAACAACATGCAAACATATACTTTAGACCACCTGAAGGAATTGGAGTCAGAAGCTATTTACGTACTCAGGGAGGTCTATGCCCAGTTTGACCGTCCCGTCATTATGTTTTCGGGGGGAAAGGACTCTATCGTCGTTTCCCATTTGGCAAAAAAAGCATTTTACCCGGCTAAGATTCCCTTCCCTTTTCTCCACATCGATACCGGGCACAATTTTCCGGAGACCATTCAATTCAGGGACGATTTGGTAGCCGCTCTCGGTGTACAACTGATCGTCGGTTCGGTAGCAGAGTCCATTGAG
>SL_3KL_010_SEDDRAFT_10004084_pt1 | contig 13226 bp, 12 predicted proteins | sample SodLakKL_010_SED_2_FD_10381 | JGI IMG/M metagenome (IMG submission 10381)
ATAACAAATTGTTTTTCAAGATCCTCTATTCGCTGATTGTATTCAGTGATGCTGAAAGGAAGCTTTTCAATAATCCGGCTAATCGATGATTCAACAAGAGTAATACTGAAACGCGGCAGTATTACAGGCATTTGCATTTCAAAGTGGCGATAAAAATCTTTCATCTGAGCATAGTAAGCAACTTCACCTGGCCCGCCTGCATAAGCTATTACCGGCAGAATAGAGTCCTGCAAAATAGGTCTGAGGAAAACATTGGGAGAGATTAGCTCAGGATCATGATCTATAATTTCTATCAGTTCACTCTCTTCAAATTTTCTAGTGGCAGTTGTCCACTTATTCTCAGCAAATTCCAATTTTTCCCTTCTGCCATCCGGTTCAACATAGAACAGATTTGAGGATTGAACATGAACCTGTCCGTGATACCCTTTTTCAATTAAATTATAGGTAGTATCATCAAGTTTTGTTTGAATTTCTTTATGATCTCTGATGCTTTTGACAAACAGATGCTTTGTGTACTCTTTTGCTTTTAGGTTATTGCTGCCAGCAAGTATCAGTCCCTCATCGCTAAANAGATCTAACAACAGTTTACCGAAGGCACGGCCAAAACTTTCACCCTTCTTGTAATTCTTATCAATGAATTTTTTAACCTTTTCAGTAAAGTCAGTGTCATGTAGTACTTCAAAAAGTTGTTCTTTTAATTCTTCAACTGAACTGTCGAACTTAACTGATGCTGCTCTTTTACCATCAGACTCACCGTTGTATTGCAGAGTGCTATTTGAATCACCATCCGGTACCGAAATGCCGGTAACTTCTTCAAAATCATGATCTTCATCAGCTAGCCAAAAAACCGGAATAACATTCTTGTTTAATTCCTTCGATAATTTTTTTGCATATAAGACTGCGGTAATGGTTTTGTAAATAGTGTAAAGAGGCCCGCCGAATAACGTAACCTGCTGACCGGTCAGAATTGCAAAAGTATCAGGATCAGAAAATTTTTCAATTTGAGCGAATACATTTTCGGAATCTGTAAAGTCGCTATTAAAGTCTTTCAGGAAGTCAACGATGAACTTCCGGTCTATACTTTCATCATCAATGAGAGTATTTAATCGATCGTGAAAAGAGTTTGAATCGAAGGGATCACTTTCAAAAAATTCTAAAACAGAGTTTTTTGAAGTTGTGTAATCCTGAAAAAGTTTAGAAAAGGGAAGCTGATCAAACGGTATAGGAGTCAGATTCACGTTACCCTTTTAGTTTTTTTATCTGATCACGAATTTTTGCTGCTTTCTCGTAATTCTCTGTTTCAATAGCAGTATGAAGCTCATTTTGGAGCTTTTCTATTTCACTAAGTTCTCCGGTTTGTTGTTCTGATACAGGAGCCTGTTTAGAACTTTGAACCCCTCCCTCTTCGGTTTCAATGCCGGCTTCGTCAAGAACTTCCTGGTTCACGAAAATGGGAGCACTGAACCTGATTGCTAAAGCTATGGCGTCGCTGGGGCGCGCATCAAGTTCAACTTTTCCTCCATTCGCATTGTAAACCACCTGGGCAAAGAAAGTGCCTTCAACCAGTTCACTTACTACAACCTGATCAACTTTTGATTCAAAACTTAATACAAGGTTTTTCAGTAAGTCGTGTGTCATTGGTCTTGGAGGTTTTATATTCTCCAGCTCTAATGCAATAGCCTGTGCTTCGAACGTACCAATGATGATTGGAAGGCGTCTGTTTCCGTTTTTTTCCGTCAGAATTAATGCATAGGCTCCTCCACTGCTTGGACTGGTGGATAAGCCTAATATTTCCATCTCAATATTCTGCAATGATTTCTCCTTACTGTATTTATGTTTAAGATTTAAAGGTAATGAATTTAGTGTTTCTCTTAAACTTGTAACAAGTAATTATTACTTAAAGGTTCAGCATCTAAATTCCACAAATTTCCACTCATATTTGCTTCAAAATATTCCTAAGTTATGAGTCATAACATTTTCAATCTAACGTAAAAAATGAAAGTTAAAGTACAGGAAAGGCGAAATCCCAAAACAGGAAAACCTGAAACAGTTATATCAGGTATAACCCATAATCCCCAGGTCATTGAAAAGCTTGAAAAGAAGCTGAAATCATCCTGCGGTGCGGGTGGATATACCGAAAAGAAGACTATTTACATACAGGGTGCTCATACAGATAAAATTACTTCAATTCTTGAAAAGGAAGGATATCAGGTCTCTTAGGCTTCTTTAAAAAAAAAATAATGTAACATTTGCTGCAGTTCTTACTCTTTCATTTAAATGCTTCGGATTAACTAACCGTATTTTGAGTTCTGGCTTTACTTCTATGTCGAAAAATATACTGCTCGTTGAAGATGATGGTATTCAACAAATAATTATGGAAAGATACATTAATGAGCTTGGCCACTCAGTACTTGCTACTGTGTCTGAGGGACGTGCTGCTATACAAGCTGCCTTATCTTTAGATGGTATCGATCTTATTATTATGGATATTCGTTTGAGTGATGATATAGATGGCATCGAAGCGATGAGCAGAATAAGGGAAAAATCGCAGGTTAAAGTGATTTATGTTACCGGTAATACAGAACCTGCCACCAGAGAGCGGGCAAAAGAAACGGATTACATTGCCTATGTCGAAAAGCCGATTACGTTCAACAAGCTTAAGTCGGCAGTTAGCAAAGCTTTTTAAGAAATATTGCACATCTTACACTGAATTCTGTTTTATAATTCTGTAGTTTTAACAGATATGAAAAACAGATTATCCATCATCAGAAATTTTACTCATTCAATTGGGATATTTCTGTTTATGATGAGTTTTTTATTGATACTTCCCTCAAAATCATCGGCAAATCAAATACAAGAAGTTGAGGATGATACACTTCGGGTTGGCCTTGTTTTAAGTGGCGGAGGTGCAAAGGGTATTGCCCATATCGGGGTAATTCAAATGCTTGAAGAAGCCGGCGTACGCATTGATTACATTACCGGAACAAGTATGGGAGCTTTGGTTGGCGGGTTGTATAGTATCGGGTACACTTCCAATCAGCTTATTGAAATTGGCAGAAGCAGCAACTGGCAGGAACTGTTTTCGGGGGCACCTGCACGCAGATATCTTTCCAATTATCATAAACAATTTGACCAGCGTACTGCAGTTTCATTCCCTATCAGGGAGCGAGGACTCGACCTCCCTGCAGGAATTATAACCGGGCAAGGCATCTACACATTTTTATCAGGATTAACCTGGCCTGTTCACAGCATCGATAGTTTTACTGATTTTCCGATCCCATTTTCAGCAACGGCAACAAATCTTGAAACGGGCAAGCCTGCACACTTTCGATCAGGTTATTTACCTGATGCTATACGTGCAAGTATTTCTATTCCATCTTTGATGGCTCCACATGAAATTGCCGATTCAATATATGTTGACGGTGGAGTCTCAAACAACTTACCGGTGGATCAGGCAATCGAAATGGGTGCCAACTTTATAATTGCTGTTAATGTTGCCTCTCCCCTGATGCCACGAGATAGTTTAACAACCCTCTCATCAATATTGAATCAAACAGCTAACTTTTTTATAAATGAAAAAATTGATGAGCAAAAAGTAAATGCAGATATATACATCACTCCTGAAGATGTAAATAAATTTGATATTCTCGATTTTGACAAGGTTGACCCACTTGTAGCTGCCGGTGTAAAAGGAGCAGAAGACTACATGGAGCAGTTCAGAGAGCTTGCGGCATTACAAACGCGCCCGCCACCCGAAAGGCCGGGAATTGGTGAGTTTGTGTCACTCCCATTTAACCGGGTAATCATCCGCGGTAACGAACGAATATCGGAACAGGTGATACAAAATACATTGCAAATTCCGGAAGGCTCAATGTTGTCACCAGAGTTCATCGAAAACAGAGTAGAAGTGCTGATTAGCACTCAATTGTTTGATCTTGTTACGTACCAGGTTGTACCGGACGAGGAATATTTCTATAACCTTCAAATCAATGTAGTAGAAAACAGAACAGATATATTCAGGCTTGGTTTGCGATTTGAAACTGCCACGCAAGCTTCGATCCTGGGATCGGCAGAATTCAGAAACCTGATAAGTGATGGATCACTTACACAATTTGATCTTAGGCTGGGTGATCACACCAGGTTTATGGCAGACCATCTTGTTTACGGAGCAATTGGTTCAAAACTTGGATGGCGAACCTCACTTATCTATGATGTTGAAAATATCGATGTATACGGGGAAGACGAACGTATTGCAGAGTTTTCGAATAATTTACTTCGACTGGAATTTTCCGGAGGTAACTATTTAGCCTCCAGATCCCTCATTGCGCTTGGTGTGCGCCAGGATTTCATTTACTTCAACAACATCATAAATGAAGAGTTTGTTACTAAATCTGATGTTGATCATAATTCAGTGTTCGGAACTTTCAGGATTGACCGATTTAACAGAAAAGCATTTCCTAATCGCGGCCATAATATTGTTTTAGACGGAACCGTAAGTAATGAAATTCTTTTCAGCCCGATCAATTTCCTGTCTACTTCAGGTTTATGGCAGGCTTATTATGATATTTCATCAATTATCACACTGCGGCATATGTTATTTGCAGGATATTCCTCCGGAGAAGAATTACCCTGGGACTATTGGTTCAGTTTGAACAGGTATGATAACATACAAGGATATGTCCGTTTTGGAGGGATCAGGCGCTATGAGGATACTGCAAGAAATGTTCAGACAGCTTCATTTGGTGTAAGATTTGAACCGCTATATCATCGATTTATCGGAGTTGATTTTTACGCAGGTCGATTCCAGGATAAATGGAATGTACTTAATTTCGCATTTGATGATGTAACATATGGTGTAAGCCTTTCGGTTGGTGCACTTACCATTTTAGGACCCTTTGAAGTAATCTTATCTTCGGGTTCAAATAATAGTTTTTTAGCAGAAATACAGGTGGGCTTCCAGTTTTGATTGAGCAAAAAAAGATAGAAAATAAAATTTCAGAGATACTTAAAGAGCTAAAAAAGGATCAAAACAACTCTGAATTATTAAATGATTTGGGTGTGGGTTATTATCTGAAAGGAGATTATGTAGAAGCGGAAATAGCAATTCAAAAAGCACTCAGCATAAAAAAAGATCCCAAATACTATTACAACCTAGGCACAGTGTATGCAGAATCGGGTAATAATGCAGAGGCAATTCATTCATTTATGGAAGCTGTAGACCTTAATCCTTCTCATATCCCATCATTAAATAATTTGGCCGAGCAGTACGAAATATCAGGAGAGACAGAAAAAGCGGAAGAATTATTCAATTATATCGTAAAAATCAATCCGGGTAATGCCCTCTCCCACTACAACCTTGGTAATTTCCGGTTACGGAATAACGATCACATTGAAGCTGCAAAAAGTTATGAAGAGGCAATAAAGTGTAATCCAGACTTTACGGAAGCCTATTATAATATTGCCTGGATTTTATATAAAGCAAAAGCTTTTGAGGAGAGTCTATACTATGTAAAATTGGGGCTCAAAATAGAACCGGGGCATGCTGAACTATTAAAACTCGAGAAATCTTTAACTCAGGCTTAATCGGCATTCACCGAATTTAATTCAATATTTTCTTCTACCGCTTCTCTTTTCATTTCTTCAGCAAATCGGGCAGCCATTCGTTGTTCAAATCCCTTTTTTGCGCGAATTTTATCGGAAGTTCTGAATTTATTGTGAATAATCATGCCGGCGTACGACATTTTTCTGACTTCCGGATTTTGCTCCATCAATTCAGAAAAGGCCTGAAGCTCCGGCTTTGAAAGTTTCGACTCGGCGAAGTCGTTAATAAATTCGTGAAGTGTATTGTCGTTATTTGAGATATCCATAATGCAGCAGTACCCTGTATTTTAAAAACTGTTATACAGAGTACTACTGCAATACGTTTAATTTGTTTCCGAATAAACGAAATCTCCGATCATTTCCTGTAACTGCTGCCTTGCCCTGTTGATTCGGGATTTCACAGTACCCATTGCAGTATCGGTTATTTCAGCGATTTCTTCGTATGAAAGTTGCTGAATATCACGAAGAACAATTACTTCTCTGAAATCTTCATTTAGCTTCAACAGTGCTTTTTCAAGTTCGGATACCGACATTTTTTGATGCAATGCTTCTTCCTGCGAAATGGTTGAATCTTCAATTTCAAACTCACGTGATTCAGAATCTGCGGGATCAGCATGTATGGATATGGTTGTCATCCGCTGCTTTTTCTTATACATGGTTTTTGCAAGATTCAGCGCGATAGTGTACATCCAGGTAGAAAGCTTTGCAATCCTCTCGTAGGAATGTCTGCTTCTGTAAACTCTGAGGAAAGTTTCCTGGACAAGATCCTCACAATCCTGGTGATTTTGTGTATATCTGAAAAGAAAGTTATGAAGCCTGTCTTTATATCTTCTTACGATTTCATCAAATGCCTGCACAACGCCTGCCTGCAGTTGTTCCATAACGTCTTCATCGGAAAGTTGTCGAAGTTGTACACTGTTAGATGTTGCCATATCGGTACCCCATAAATCTTAAGTTGCTGTTGTGAGGACTCTTGTTTAACCAAGAATCCGCTTTATCAGCAGAAGAAGTATCGAAGGGGTATCCAGTGTAGTGAAGCCTTTTGCGGCTCTGTCAGCATCTAACAGAGCTTCAAAAATGCCCGGCATTTCTGAATATTTGAATTGGGCTGCTTCCTGCCATTTGTATTTAAATACATATGGGTTGATGCCCAACTCTGATTGAATCTGGTTTCTGTTAAAACCTTTCTCGACCAATCGAAGAATTTGCCAAACATCACTAAACACACTGTAAAAGAACCCTACGGTACGAATTACTTCTCCCGCATCTGCATTACTCTTAAGCAACATCTGTTCCGCAATGCCAAGCGATTCATCGAGGTTTCGTCGAAATATGGCTTCTTTAAGCTCAATTACCGAATATTCGCGATATGAGCCGATTATTTTTTTTACGTGGCCTAAAGTGACGTCGGTTTGAGTGTCTACAAAAGTGCACACTTTTTCTATTTCTGTAGACAATAAGTGAAGATCATTACCCACCAGCTGTGCCAAAATCTGGGCTGCGCGGGCATCAATATTTTTTTTATGCTTTTGATATGTCCATTGAATAATCCACCCTGGCAATGCATTCTCATCAAGTTTAGAGAACTTGAAATCAGATACATTACTATTCTTCCCGGAAAGTGATTTACCCAAAGAAGTACGGCGGTCGGGAAATTTTTGATCAATCAGGCAGAGAACGGTTGATGGATTCGGGTTTTTCACATAACTCTCAAAGTCTGATAGTTGTCCGTCTGCACCCTCTTGTGATTTAAGCTTCAAAAAGTCGCGGACTATAACCACCCTGCGCTCTGCCATCATCGGGAAACTTCTTGCCACGGAAAGTACCTTTGCCGGTGTGGATTCATTCCCGTATATAAGGTCAAAATTAAAATCTTTCTGTTCATCCGGAACAAGACCGGAAATCACTTCCTGCAATTTATCTATAAAGAATGATTCATCTCCATACAGGTAGTAAACTGCTGCAGCATTACTGCGGATTTCCTGAAGAGCTTCTTTATAGAGATCTATTGCAGATTTTTTTGCCAATTTCAGTTATCGGATTTTAATTGATTCTATTTGCCACCAAAGCACTAAAACACAAAATATTGAAGAAGAAAACATCAAATAAAAACTTCACATCTACATTCCTTTACAGGCCTGCATACTTTATTTATGCCTTCTTACCAATTTGTTTCAATATAAAATGGTGTTTTTGTGTTTTAGTGGCAGTAAAAAAAGTTTAATCGTTTATTTTGTGTGTTATTTCTTGAGCCTGCCAAAGTGTGACATTGCAAAATGAACTTCACATAAAACTATTTGTCAGGCTCTGAGCAGACAACAGTATTCAGGATGGTTTAACAACAAGGTTCACAATTTTACCGGGAACAAATATCTCCTTTATTGTAGTGGTTCCTTCTAAATACTTTTGAACTTTGGCCTGTTGTTTTGCTAAACCTATCACAAAATCTTTGTCGCTTGCCTTATTGGCCGGAACATTAAGCTGCTCGCGCACTTTTCCGTTTATCTGAACCGGGAAAATTACACTGTCACTTTTCAGGTATTCTTCATCATAAGCCGGCCATGGTTCGTATGCCAGACTTTTAGTATGACCTATCCTGTTCCAAAGTTCTTCAGCAATATGGGGAGCGTAAGGTGATAGTATTTTCAAAAACGGTTCAGCTATCGCTCTCGGAACTCCATCCCACTGATTTGCTTCGTTACTAAAAATCATGAGAGCAGAAATCCCGGTATTAAACCTCATTGCTTCAATATCTTCGGTAACTTTTTTAATGGCCTCATGCAATACTTTTAATTGATCACGTGTGGGTTCAGCTTCCGTAATCAAAAGAGTGTCTTCATATTCATTGCCGGTAAACAATCTCCAAACACGATTCAGAAACCTGTTTACTCCCTCCACTCCTTTCGTGCTCCATGGTTTAACCTGCTCAAGAGGTCCCATAAACATCTCATAAAGCCGTAAGGAGTCTGCTCCGTACTGTTTCACCACATCATCAGGGTTCACAACGTTTCCGCGTGATTTCGACATTTTATGAGCGCGTGCTTCAATTGTTGTTTCTGTACCTTTAAGTACGAACCTCTCTCCTTTCTTTTCTACTTCCGATTCATCAACCCTCACTCTTTCAACTTCTTCAAGTTCAGAAGCTTTTTCTGCACTTATCACTTTTCCATTTTTCCTGAATGCGGTGTATTCCATCTCACCCAAAATCATTCCCTGATGAACCAGTTTTTGAAACGGTTCTTTGGTTGAAACAATACCGCAATCATACAACACTTTGTGCCAGAAACGGGCATAAAGCAAATGAAGCACAGAATGTTCAGATCCTCCTACATATAAGTCTACCGGCATCCAGTATTTTTCCTCTTCAGGATCTACGGGACCTCCATCAAACTCGGGGCTGATATACCTGAGATAATACCAGCATGAACCGGCCCACTGAGGCATTGTGTTGGTTTCACGCAAAGCTTTTTTTCCTGTTTCAGGATCCGTAGTCTCAACCCAATCTGTTGCATTTGCCAGCGGCGGTTCACCGGTTTTAGTTGGCTGGAAACGGTCAACATCGGGCAGGGTTACGGGCAATTCTTCTTCGGGAACTGCTTTTGGTTTGCCATCTACATGAATTATAGGAAAAGGTTCACCCCAGTAGCGCTGCCGCGAAAACAGCCAGTCTCTGAGTTTGTAGTTAACGCTTTTCTTACCTACGCCATTTTCTTCGAGCCATTCCGTAATTTTGTTTTTTGCTTCCGGAATGTGCAAACCGTTCAGAAAATCACTGTTAATAGCCGGACCATCTTCTATATAAGCTTTCCCTTCAAAATCATCTGGCGGCTGAACGGTTCGGATTATGGGCAGGTCAAAAGCTTCTGCAAACTCCCAGTCCCGTTCATCCTGCCCGGGTACAGCCATAATTGCACCGGTTCCATAATGGGCAAGAACATAATCAGCAATCCAAATTGGTATTTCTTTTCCATTGGCTGGATTAATCGCATACGCACCTGTAAACACGCCAGACTTTTCTTTTGAAAGTTCCTGTCTTTCAAGGTCTGATTTAAGCCCTGCTTCTTTTATATATTCTTCTACCTTATCCTTATAATCTTTTGAGGTAATTTCTTTAACCAGATGATGTTCTGGCGCTAAAACCATATACGTGGCACCAAATATGGTATCAGGGCGTGTGGTAAACACACGAATTTTTTCATCATAATCCTTAATCTGAAAATCTATTTCTGCCCCTATCGATTTTCCAATCCAGTTGCGCTGCATCTCTTTGGTGCTTTCAGGCCATTCAAGATCATCAAGACCTTCCAGCAGTTCCTCGGCGTATTCGGTAATCTTCAGCATCCACTGCCGCATCGGTTTTCTGATTACCGGATAACCGCCAACTTCACTTTTACCGTCAATTACCTCTTCGTTTGCGAGCACAGTTCCCAGTTCGGGACACCAGTTCACTGGCGCTTCATCTTCGTAGGCCAGGCCTTTTTCAAAGAGTTTCAGAAAAATCCACTGTGTCCATTTGTAATAATCGGGGTCGGTTGTATTTACTTCACGGTCCCAGTCGTAGGAAAAGCCGAGCATTTGAAGCTGCTCACGAAATCGTTTGATATTGTTTTCTGTGGTTTCGCGCGGATGGGTTCCTGTTTTTACCGCATACTGTTCGGCCGGCAATCCAAAAGCATCCCAGCCTATAGGGTGCAGAACATTAAAACCTTTCATTCTCTTGTAGCGCGCCAGAATATCTGTGGCGGTATAACCTTCAGGGTGGCCAACATGCAGTCCCGATCCGCTTGGGTAGGGAAACATATCGAGGATATAATACTTGGGCTTCTCTTTATCTGTTTCTGTTTTAAATGTTTTCTTTTCCAGCCAGTAGGTTTGCCATTTCTTTTCGATGGCCAGTGGTTCGTATGTGCTCATTCAGAGATGATTCTATTCTAAAAGTTCAATTTTTTTACTATCGTAAAAGATAAGGAAAAAAGTTACCGGATAAAGATTACTATTGCATGTTTATGCGATAGGGCAAAGTGATAAATTAAACTACACTTACAGAAAATATAATTTAACTGATCAAATAGATGACTACACATTTAAGGGGTGGGATTCTGACATTCATCATTTGCCTGCTTTGTTTACCAAATACGCTATTTGCTCAGGTAATAAATGGTCATGTTCAAAATGAAATAACATGGGAGCCTATCCCATTTGCTGTTATTATACTTAATGATGCAAACCGTGAACGTGTAGCACATACTTCGAGTGATGAAGACGGATTTTACGAAATAACCGCACCCTCTCCGGGTGATTATTTTGTTCAAGTGATGCGAATCGGGTATTTAAACTTTGAAGGCGGACCGCTCACTATTGCAGAAAATGATACTCTTCGTGCGCGATTACTCATGCAGGAAGAGGATTTAATCATGGATGAACTGACTGTAATGGCCGAACGCTATAACGAAATGCTGATCGATGACTACCTGAATAATGTACGTTTTACCGCACGAAAACGTGCAAGCGTTGGAAGGTTTATAACAAGAGAAGACTTAAAAGAACAGCATGTGATTCGGGCAAGTGATCTTTTTCTGAATGTACAAGGTGTTACTCTGGTTGATGGTGTGCTTTACAGTACAAGATATAGTTGCCCGTTAAAGATAGTTTTGAATGGCTTTGAGATAGCATCCAGTACCACAACTACCATTCAAGAATTTGGAGTAGTACCACCAGAATTTAATATTGATTCTATGGTAAATCCTGATCATATAGTAGGAATTGAGGTGTATTCCGGGTTGATCGGGCAACCCGCTCAATTTGGCACCAAATCACGATGCGGGTTAATAGCAATCTGGACGCGATAAAACTTAACAATCTGAATTATCAGAAAATACAATACTGGATAAAAAACAAGCCGCTATTTCCATAGCGGCTTGCTAATCTAACTAACTAATCAATTGTTCCGGAAGTGAACAGCTTTTACTGAATTTACTTTCTTTAAATTTAGTTCGCTCTTTCTAACGGTGTACCCTTGTCAATTTTCATGTATTGATAAATTGGGCAAAATGAAGCAGCTCCTGATAGTACAGGAATTACGCCAACCAAGCCCCACAGGCTGTCAAAATAGAGGCCTGTTGCTATAATAACTCCTCCGAGAAAAACCCGGAGCATCGATTCTATATTTCCTAAATTTTTCTTTAAAAACATTGCAGTACCTCCAAATTTTTTAATGAGTATGTAATAACCTGACTTCCGGTTAATCAATTATACTGTTTAGTGCATTTATTTATCTCAATGCATTTCCTAAACAAACCATCGTATCATTTCCTATCATACTATAGGGAAAAACCTGACATTCGTTACGACTGTAACGTGAGTTCGAGATAAGAATTTGAGAAAAACAGTCATAGATTGTCCAAATAGAGCGGTCGAATGCGAAAACATAATTAATTTCGTAATGCCACGCCCTGGCGTGGCATCTCCTGCCTATATCAACGGCTGGAGATCCCGGATCTTCGCTAACGCTTCGTCCGGGATGACGCCCTTTTTAGAAATCGTCAATTTAGTTTCAACGAATTTATTTCGAACTCACATTACTGTAAATGAATACGTTTAGTTTCGTAGATTCAAATCAGATGAAGAGCGATAAAAAAATATCATCAATCACCGAATTAAGCAGACTTGGCGAAAATAAAGTCCACAGGTGGTTTATTCGCATACTACTTTTTTTGATGACAGTGGAATGGTTTGGGCTTCTTTTTACTCAAAACTGGCTTCCGCTTTTCCTGGTGACACTGATTATCGCCACACTTATTTCTCCCATTCTTTTCAGAAATAGAATGGAAATGGAAATCCCGGCCGAATTTCATATTACAGCTGTGATCTTCACATTTGCTGCTCTCTACCTGGGTGAGATTCTCAGATTCTACGACATATTTTGGTGGTGGGATATTGCTTTACACGCCACTGCCGGTCTGCTGATGGGAGTACTCGGTTTTTTGCTGGTTTATGTGCTGAATGAAAGTAAAAAGGTTGATTTGCACATGACACCAGGATTTATAGCTTTTTTCGCCTTTACATTTGCCGTATGTATCGGAGCATTATGGGAGATTTTTGAGTTTGCAGTGGATCAGCTTATGGGAACTAATATGCAAAAACCGATGCTGGGTGACCCATCCGGTTTAACGGATACAATGTGGGATATGATCGTAAACGCAACCGGAGCAGCACTCATCAGTATTTCAGGTTGGTGGTATCTGAAGAGAGAGAAAAGTTTCTTTGTTAAAGAATGGATTCGAAAGTTTATCAAAAAGAATCCCGGTATGTTCAGAAGTTAATCACCTTCTCTTTCTGCTGAAAAACCCAACTACTACTACAAATATTACAGCTCCTATAATAGACCATATTACCGGAAATGAACTGCCCCCGATTTGAATGTTAAATAATTCGGGCAGCCCCAATTGATTGCTCATCCATGATCCAAGCAAAGCGCCAATAAATCCTACTGCAATAGAAACTAAACAACCACCTCTGCTATAGCCTGCAATTGCCTGTCCAATTGAACCGCAAACTCCTGCGATTAAGAGTAAGAGTAAAAATTCAGTAATTGTCATCTGTTTATTAATATTTGATTTAGGTTG
>SL_3KL_010_SEDDRAFT_10004085_pt1 | contig 13223 bp, 9 predicted proteins | sample SodLakKL_010_SED_2_FD_10381 | JGI IMG/M metagenome (IMG submission 10381)
GCACCCCGCTTCACCATCGCACCCCGAGGAGGGACTGAGTGGACGGGTACTGGATCAGGATGGTCGGGGACTGGCGGCCGCCAGCGTTCAGTTGCTCCTCGCGGGTCGGGTCCTGCGCTCGACGCCCACCGACGGCGACGGCTCCTTCTTCCTGGCCTTCGACAGCTCCGTGCTGGACCCCTGGTCGGAGGGTCGACTTTCGATCCGGGTCGAGCGCATGGGATTCAGCACGGTGGAGCGACTGCTCGAGCCGTCCGAATCCGAGGTGGAGATCGTCCTGCTCCCTGCCCCCATTCCACTGGCGGGATTTCAGGTGGAGGGTGAGCGTCCCACCTGCGAGGCGGACGATGCCGAGGGGTTGGGTCGACGGCTATGGGAAGCGGCTCGGCAGCGCCATCCAGGAGGGCTGGACACACTGGGGGTCGCCACCTACACCCTGGCCCAGGTGGATACTCTCGAGAACGGGGTGGACTGGACCGGTGGGGTGGAGTCGGACGGACTGACGGAGGTAGGCCAGAGAGGATCGGCGCCCATCCTGCGCCTGGGGTGGGATCGCCGGATCCGACGAGCTGGATACGCCTTTCCGGTGCGGAGGACCGACCGCTTGGGCTCCTTCGCCTCCTGGTCCTATGCGCCCCTGGAGTCGGACCTGGCCCCCCATTTCGGAACCGACCTCTTCGGAGACCAGCACTACCTCCAGCTTACCTCGGAGGATCCTGACGGCTGGTGGGTACGGTTTTGTGCTCGGGACACCGATCACCCTCATCTGGAAGGTCGCCTGCGGATCGGTTCGGACGAGCTCATCCACGCGGTGGAATGGAGCTTCCGCACCGAGGAGCCCGACGAGAAGGCTGGAGGGCGGGTCGTCTTCCCTCCGACGGGAGTTCACGGGGGCCCACCGCCTCTCCTCCCGTTGGAGAGCGAATCGTGGCGGACCCAACGGGAGTCGCGCACGATTCGGCGGGCCCAGTGGTTCGAGGAGTGGATCCTGGCGCCCGGGGATTCGGTTCCCTTCTTGCCTCGACGGTCGGCGGAAGCGAGGGACCCTCTGAAGTGACCGGCTCCCTGGTCAACGCCGTATGAAGGAGTGCTGAACAGGATTCTGAACCACGAGTTCGATCCGCTCGCCTGGCCCAACGATGGCGCCCTGCGTGGTGTGGCGCCGAGCGCCGATGGGTTCCAGTTGGAACCGGACTTCCTGGACCTGGGACCAGGGGACGAAGAAGATCTCGGTCGATCGGCCGGGTACGGATCCCAATCGAACCCGTCGACCCGGGGCCACCAGGATGACGGCGGCGTCACGGGTATGGAGATTGTTCACGTACACCGTCAACTGACGTTCCGACGAAGGTCGGAAGGGATCCCAGCTGCTTCCCTGATTCAAGAGGCCGCATCCCGGGAGGATGAACCCCAGGAGGAGGAGGAGGAGAAGGGGGCCACTCCTCATCGGAGTTCTCCGGATGGAACGGTGGATGTGCCCGCAGGGGCCGACGGGACGGCCCACTCTTCGGATGCAGGCTGAATCGGCCTGAGTCCGGGAGTGAGCCGCCCGCCGGAAACTACTACTTCACCTTCGCGATGGCGTCGATTTCGACGTCCACGGCCTTCGGGAGCCCTGCGGCCTGGACGGTGGACCGAGCCGGCCGATGGTCTCCGAAATATTCTGCGTAGACTTCGTTCATTTCAGCGAATCGGCCCATGTCCGAAAGGAAGACCGTCGTCTTCACCACGGTGGAAAGGTCTCCTCCCGCTTCGGTCAGAACGGCCTTCAGGTTCTTGAACACCCGGTGCGTCTGAGCGGCGACGGTCCCCTTCTCCTGCTCACCCGTGGCTGGATCCAGCGGAATCTGTCCTGAGACGTAGATCCAGCCATCCACTACGATAGCCTGGGAATAGGGACCGATGGCGGCAGGCGCTTTGTCGGTGCGGACGACGGTCAGATCGCTCATGGTGCGGCGTGCTCCTGTTGAGGTTCGTGTCGTGAAGGTGTTGGACGGGGCGTTCGTTCAGCGGCCTCGAGCTTCGAGGGCCACGGGACGAACGCCGTGTTCGGTCATCTCCAGCAGGCGGTCCTGCAGGTTCACAGAGACGCAGACATGGTTCGGGAGGATAGAGATCAGGTCTCCCACCTCGGGAAGCCAGTCCGTTTCACTCAGGTCGAGGATTCCGTGCTCCTCGGAGACGCTCCGGACCACGACCTCGGGATGTTCCCAGACCCGTCCGAAGCCCTGGCCTCCAGATCTGAAGGATTCCTTGGCCAGGGCCTTGGACCCGGCGTCCACCACCGCCTGTCCCGGGACCGCGGTGCTCACCACGGAGGCGAGGACCCTGTATGCGATCTGGTCCTCGGAGCAGACCCCCAGGGCCAGGGTGTCTCGATCGTGAAAGATACAGGTTCCAGCTCGCACCTCCGTGACCCCCGGGATCCGATGGCTCTGCCAGAGGGTGGGGGTGGAGCCTCCACTCACGACTGCGGGTGGTAGACCGGCGTCCTTCAGGACGTCCAGCACCCGGGAGAGCCGATCCCCCACGACCGCCAGCGCGTGCCCTTGCTCGGAGGCGGGGCTTCTGATGTGGCCCGGGTAGAAGAGGACGCCGCGAAAAGAGGTGTGGGGCGATTCTTCCGCCTCTCGCGCCAGATCGAGAGCCTCCTGAGGCCCCACGATTCCCACCCGGCCCATGCCAACGTCGATCTCCACCAGAATCGGCACCGTGCAGCCCGCCGACCGGCCTGCTCTCGCCACGGTGTCGAGGGAGTTCCGGGAGTCCAGGGCGACCGATAGCGTCTGTTCCTCCAGGAACCGGCTCAGGCGTGCTTCCTTGCCCCGACCGACTGGTGGATGCGCCAGGAGAAGATCGGCTCCGAGAGCCGACATGACCTCGGCCTCATGAAGAGTGGCTACGGTCAATCCCGAGGCGCCGGATTCGAGCTGAATCCGGGCCAGAGTGAGACTCTTGTGTGTCTTGACATGCGGGCGCCAGGCCAGGCCGTGCTTCGACAGGTAGCCCACCACTCGATCGGCGTTCTTCCTGGCCCGATCCAGATCCACGAGGGCGGCCGGCGTTTCGACCTGAGCCAGAGGAACCAGGGGGGTCTCGCCACCCTCCCCGTGCGGTGGAGCGGAATGAGTGCCAGGTTGAGCAGGTGTGTCCGGAGACGGTTCCATGTAGCCTCGAAAGGTAGCGCCCCGGTCACCCTGATCGGAGTTGCGGGTCACGGAATGGTCATTTCCATCGTTTCAGGTGTTGGGAAGGTGAACCCGTATTGTGAACGGGCTGCCCCTGCCGCGCAATGTCGCCGGCAGCTCAAGACCGAATCCAGGCCGAGGCCTCCCAATGAGGACCCATCGCGATGGACCCGATCGCTCACCTCCGTGTACCGAAGGTGGCGGCGTTCCGTCCTTCTTTGCCGGACGAGTCCATGCTCCTTCGGCGGCCGTCAAAGTGACTCCGACCCCCCGAGGTCCTGACATGTCTTCCATCCATCGAGGGGGACGGTTCTCCCTTCCCGGCGGCGCCACATGGATCGCCGGACTCCTCATCCTCGTGTTCGCGGTCCCCATGGCCGTGGAAGCGCAGTACTTCGGACGGAACAAGGTCCAGTACGATGACTTCGATTTCCGGGTCATCGAGACCCCGCATTTCGACATCTACTACTACCCCGCGAAAGAGGAGGCCATTCAGGACGTCACCCGGATGGCCGAACGGTGGTACGAGAGATTCGCACGGCTCTTCCAGCATGAGTTCACGGAACGCAAGCCGCTCATCTTCTACGCCGATCACCCCGACTTTCAGCAGACCAACGTCATCAGCGGATCCATCGGCGAAGGCACCGGGGGAGTCGCCGAGTCGCTGAAGAACCGAATCATCATGCCCTTGGCCGGATCCTACGCCTCGACCGACCATGTGCTCGGTCACGAACTGGTCCATGCCTTTCAGTACGATCTGGCCCAGTCCCGCCGTGGAGGAGGCATCCAGGCCCTCGGTCGGATTCCGCTGTGGATGATCGAAGGGATGGCCGAGTATCTCTCGGTGGGTCAGGAGGACACCCACACCGGGATGTGGCTCCGGGACGCCCTTCTGCGCGATGATCTTCCCACGTTGAGGCAGCTTACCCGGGAACGTCGGTACTTCCCCTACCGGTTCGGCCAGGCCTTCTGGACGTATGTGGGCGGGACCTATGGGGATGAGGCCGTCACCCGGGTCTTCCGAACGGCGCTTCGCACCGGATGGGAGCCGGCGCTGGAGCAGGTCCTGGGAATCTCATCCGATACCCTCTCGGTCCGCTGGCATGAGGCCATCGAGGAGCAGTACGGTCCCCTGATGGAGGGCCGTACGGCACCGGCGGAGGTGGGGACACTCCTTCTCTCACCGGCCACCGGAGCCGGTCGACAGAACGTCGCGCCTTCGGTGAGCCCGGATGGGAGCCGGATGGTCTTCATGTCGGAGAAGGACCTCTTCTCCTTCGACCTCTTCCTCGCGGATGCCCGGACGGGTGAGGTGATCCGTCGCCTCACCAGTGCGTCCGCCGACCCTCACTGGGACGCCCTCAGATTTATCGACTCCGCCGGCGGTTGGTCACCCGACGGTGAGCGGGTGGCCTTCGTGGTCTTCGCCGGAGGACGCAATGAGATCGTGATCGTGGATTCGGAACGAGGCAGTGTCCAGGAGCGGGTGGCCCTGGATGCCGATATCGGGGAGGTAAGCGGCCCCACCTGGGCGCCCGATGGACAATCCCTCGCCTTTTCGGGGCAGGTCGGAGGGCTGACGGATCTGTTCACCGTAGAGGTGAGCACCGGAGAGATCACCCGTCACACCCAGGACCGGCACGCTGTCTTCCAGCCGGTCTTCTCGCCCGACGGGAGTCACATCGCCTTTGTGACCGACCGAGGTGAAAAGACGAACTTCGATCTCCTCTCCTACTCGGAAATGCAGATCGCACTCCTGGAGGTCGAAACGGGAGACATTCAGGTTCTGGATCTCTTCGGAGACGCCAAGCACATCAATCCTCAGTTCACTCCGGACGGGATGGGTCTGTATTTCATCTCCGACCCCGACGGATTCAGCGACATCTTCCGCCTCGAACTGGCTTCGGGAGAGATCCAGCGGGTCACGCGCATCGCCACGGGGGTGAGCGGGATCACCGGAGACGCGCCGGCCATGAGCGTGGCTCGTGAGACTGGAACGGTGGTCTTCTCGATCTTCGACGAGTTCGAGTACCACGTCTATTCCATGGATTCGCAGGAGGTGGAGGGCACGCAGACGGTGGCCGAGACCGTGGATCCGGTCGGACGCCTTGTCCCCCCGCGTGAGCTCCGGGTGCCGTCGCGGGTGGCGGCTTATCTCCAGGATTATGAGACCGCCCTGGCGAGCCCCTCCACCTTCCGGGGTGAGGATTCCCGGGACTACGACCCGGGGCTTAGCCTGGACTGGGTGGGTCAGCCCATGGTCGGGGTAGGCACCGACCAGTTCGGCACCTTCATAGGAGGATCGGCCGCTGCCTTCTTCTCCGACATGCTCGGAAACCGGAATCTGGGCGTCGCGGTCCAGGCGCAGGGCACGGTCAAGGACATCGGCGGGCAGTTCGTCTACCAGAACCTGGAACGACGCTGGAACTGGGGCGTCTCGGCGGGCCGGATCCCCTTCCTCTGGCCGCAGACCTTCGGAACTCGACGTCCGGACGGGGGAGCCGACTTCATTCAGCAACGTCTCAGGATCTTCGATACCTCCGCGCTGGGCCTCGCTTCCTACCCGTTCTCATCGACTCGTCGGGTGGACATCTCCGGGGGAGTCTCCAGGTACAGCTATGACCTGGAGGAGGAGATCCTCCGATACGATCAGTTCGGACGACTGATCGAGAGGCGTCAGGAAACGATTACGGAGGGGGTCCCGGAGCCGGTCAACCTCTTCCAGACCTCCGTGGCCCTGGTGGGCGACAACTCCTTCTTCGGGTTTACCTCACCGATTCGTGGCACCCGCTACCGTGCAGAGGTCCAGAACACGGCGGGGACGGTGAACTTCCAGTCCCTGAACCTGGACTATCGGAGGTACTTCAACCCCCACCAGAATCTCACCGTGGCCTTCCGGGGCATGCATCGGGGTCGCTATGGGTCGGAGCTTGAGCGGGATCTGAGCAACACGACGTCGCTACGCAACTTCGAGGTCATTCGTCCGTACTTCCTGGGCTGGGAGAACTATGTGCGGGGCTACTCCGCTTACTCCTTCGAACCCAGTCTCGAATGCGTTCCCTCCGATGAGTTCGGGGACTGCCCGCAGTTCACCCGCCTCCAGGGACAGCGGATCGGTGTCGCCAATGCCGAGTTGCGGATTCCCCTGATCGGTACTGAGCAATACGGGATCTTCAACTTCGGTTTCCTCCCCACCGAGCTCGTGGCCTTCGCCGATGCGGGGCTGGCCTGGGACGGTGCGAACGAGCCCACCCTGGAGTGGAGCACCACCTCCCTGGAGCGGATTCCGGTGACCAGCACGGGTGTGGGAGCCCGGATCAACCTCATGGGAATGTTCATCATGGAGATCTACTACGCCCGGCCCTGGCAGCGTCCCGACAAGGGCGCCCACTGGGGATTCCAGCTGGCTCCGGGCTGGTAGGACGCGCCCGGTCCAGGCGGAGGCTGGGTCGTCCGGGTCAGGACTTTGAACGGAAGGGTTGAAGAACGAGGGGAGGGGGCCGACACCGGCCCCCTCCCCTCGTTTCTCTGGTGGGCTCGTGCCGCTGGAAGCCTACGTCGTCAGAAGAGACGGAGCCGGATATAGCGGGAGGGGTTCTCCTGGACGTCCTCCGCCAGGTTGAGGATGGCCTCGGCCGCAGCATTCAGGTTGTTGTAGAGCTCGTCGTTCGTCGAGAGTTGTCCTGCGGTGCCCTCACCATCCTCCAGGCGCCGGAGGACGACCTCCAGAGAAGCGGACGCCCGATCCAGGCGGGAACTTGCCTCCTGCATGGTAGCCAGTGTGGAGTCGGTCCGGGCCAGTGCTCGTTCCAGATCTCCCCGGGCCAGGGCGTCGTCCACTCGTTCGGCGGACGACGCGAGGGTGCTGGAGAGACGCTGGAGCTCGTCTCGCTGTTCGGTCGCAGCCTCGCTCAGCGTGAGCAGGAATCGGTCGAGCTCGGAGGCCGATGACTGGAGCTGCGCCACCGTCGTATCGGCCAGAAGGGCCCGGACCCTCTGGGCGATGACCACCGCGTCGTCACCCAGGGAATCGGCCAGCTCCATGAGGCCATCGGCGGACTCGCCGGGAATGGTGCCTCCCTCCGGCAGGATCTCTTCGGAAGAGCCGGGAATGATCTCCACGGTGCGCCCCCCCAGGAGCCCGACCCCGGCCAGCCTCACTCGGGAGTCCTCTGGAATCTCCCACTGGCCGTTGATCTCCAGCTGAATCGCAACCCCCGGAGGTCGCATCTCGAAGCTTCGGACCCTACCGATGTTCACACCACGCATCTGCACGGGATCGCCGGATCGCACACCGCCGGCATCCGCCAGCTCCGTGGTGACCATGTACCGTCCCCGGAACGTGGCCGGATCCGTCAGCAGGAAGAGAAGAATGATGAGCGCCACGGTCCCGGCAAGGACGAAGACCCCGATCCTGACCTCCCGGCCGCCGGTGGCCGAGGGGGTGGCGCGAGCCAGCTCCGCCTCACTTGGGCCGTTCATCGCTTTTCGATCCTCTGTCTCCTTACCGGTCCTGGAACTCATCAGACCTGCACCTCGTCCAGGGCGGCCAGCGCGACCGCTCGGTCCACAAACGCACGTACCACAGAATCCTCGCTTTCCTGAAATGCCTCCGGCGTTCCGATGAAGCGGAGTCGCCCCGCATACAGCATCGCCACCCTGTCACACATGTCGAGCCCACCGTGGATGTCGTGGGTCACGATAACCGAAGTGACCTTGAGCTCGTTGGAGAGGCGGACGATGAGCCGCTCCACCGCAGCCGTATTCACAGGATCCAGGCCCGTCGTGGGTTCGTCCCAGAGAAGAATCCCCGGACGCCCCACGATGGCCCGGGCGATCCCGACCCGCTTGCGCATTCCTCCCGAGAGTTCCACGGGCATCTTCTTCAGGACCTCGGCAGGATTGAGGTTGACCAACTCGAGAGCATCCCAGATTCGTCTGGTCGCCTCAACCCTCTTCATCCTCTTGAGTTCGCCCTCCGGGAGCCCCATGCGAACGTTTTCGTGGACGTCGAAGGAGTCGAAGAGGGCGGCATTCTGGAACACGTAGCCCACTCGGTGACGGGCTCGCTGCAGCGCCGCCTTCCCTCCCCTGTAGACCGAATCTCCTTCGACAAGCACGTCGCCGCGATCCAGGTCGATGAGACCGATTGTGGTCTTGAGAAGGACGCTCTTTCCAGTCCCGGAGGGGCCGAAGATACCGAACATTTCACCTTCCTCCACTGTGAAACCGACCCCCTGGAGGACGGGCTGGTCGTAGGCCTTCCAGAGATCCAGATACTGAATCATGGGACTCCAGTCCCCCCCGAAGTCACGCTTCGACCCAGACGGGTCATGGGCACCTTGCTCGAGGCCGCCATGGTTCGTCGAACCCTCATGAGGTTCATCACTGAAGGAGGAGGGGTGGGAAGAATGCGTCCAGGATCAGGATCGTCAGGATCATGAACATGACCGAGGCCGTGGTGGCTCGTCCTACCCCCGCCGCCCCCCCCTTGGTGCGGAAGCCCATGTGGATGGAGATGATCGGGATCGCCAGGCTGAAGGTCACGGCCTTCGTCATCGAGTAGAAGAGGTCCCAGTTGTGCCAGAACAGTCGGGCGCCGTATAGGAACGACTCGTATCCGAGACCCAGGGTGGCCCGGGCTGCGACCATCCCGGCCAGTACCCCCACCAGGTTGGCCATGGCGACCAGGACGGGGACCGAGATGAGTGAGGCCAGGATTCTGGGAGCGGCCAGGATCGCGATGGGATCCCTCCCCACCGCATGGTAGGCGTCCAGCTGCTCGGAGACCTTCATCGTGCCGAGTTCGGCAGTGATCCGGGCTCCCACACGTCCCGAAAGGACGATGGCGGTAAGCACAGGTCCCAGCTCCAGGACGACCGAGGCCACGACGATGCTGCCGAGTACGTAGAGGGGCACCGCCCCCTGGAACTGGTAGCCCCCCTGTTGGCTCGTCACGATTCCCGCCAGCACCGCCGTCACCAGCACGATGGGGATGCTCTGGACACCGATCACGTAGATCTGGTTCAACACTTCCCGAGGCGAAACCTGGAGCGTCACGAGAGCTCGGGCCGAGCGGGTGATCAGCAGGCCCATCTGACCTGCGTGCTCCGCGACGTTCCGCGATACCTCGCCCACCGAGGCCAGGGGCCGACGGATCAAGCCGGCCTGGGGTGGGGGAGAGTGCGTGGAGGCCACTGGGACATGTGCTGGCGGGAACCGACGAGTCACCGCGTCATCCGGAAAGGTCGGGCGACGGGCGACCGGGAAACGACGAGAAAAGTCTCTACAAACCACCCAGGGCACGCAACCCGTGCCGGGACCCCTCCTCCTGGAGGTGTCACCTTCCAGGGAGCGCCCGGACCCGTAGGACCCGACCCAGACGGGACGAGGGCAACCGGCCCCGCGTCAGCGAGCCTCCATCCGATAGAAGTCGATTCCAGAGGCCTGCTGACCCACCTCGGCGGACGCGACGCGTTCGAACGTCTGAAGGTCGAACACATCCACCTTGCCCGGCTCGGCTCCGACGCCCTCGACACTGACGAAGGCGTAGCGGTCGTCAGGGGACAGGGTGACTCCGTGGACCACGGTGGTCGAGGTCGGGGTCCGGGCCACACTCTCACCCCGTTCCAGGTCGAAGAACTCCACCGCGTCGCCCTGCTTCAGCGTTGCGATCAGAAGCCTGCCGTCGGAGGTGACCTCCAGGTTGTACGGCCCTCGGCCGGTGGGGAGGCTGCGGACGAACTCCCAGCTCTCGTAGTCGACCTCGAGGATCTGGTCTCCCAGGTTGCAGGCCACGTAGATCCGAGATCCGTCAGGCGAGGGGAGGGCCCAGGTGGGCGAGCAGCTGGCGTCGTGGTCGTGAGCCTCCAGGATGGCGTCGGCATCCGGGCGGGCGTGATCTCCGTGGTGGGCATGGTCGCCGTGGTCCGCATGGTCCTGCTCATCCCCGTGCTCCATGACCATGGTGGTGGAGATAGGGCCGGGCTGATCCAGGTCCACCGAGAATCGCCGCGACACCTGGAAGGTGCGTGTGTCCACCTCCACGAGCTGGTCATCCATCATGCAGACGGAGTAGACGAAGGAGCCCGTGGGGTGCGTTCGAACTCCGTGGGGCATGGTGCAGAGCTCGATCTGATCCACTTCCACTACATCGTCGGTATAGACCACGGACATGGTCGAGGGCACCATGGCGCCGTAGAGATTGAAATTCACGATGAAGGCGTAGAGTCCGTCCGGCGTCAGGTCCATGGTGGCCGGAAATCTGCCCAGCAGGATCGGTTCCGCCACCGAGCGGTCCGGGCCGATCTCCAGCTTCCAGAAGTGCCCGTCGGGGACCCCGTGGCCCGTCGTCATGTAGAGATACTGACCATCGGGAGAGACCACGAGGCCATGCGGTCCCTCAATCTCCGTGGGAAGCCGCCCCACATTCGTCGTCTGTTCCACCTCGATCCCATCGGGCCCGAACCTCACCCGGTGGATTCGATCGGCCGACTCCGCCCCCACGTAGATCCAGTAGTCGGCCGTGGGTGGAGAAGATTGGGATGGCGCAGCGGAGCCGTTGCCCTGAGGGGGCGTCCCATCCAGTCCGGATCCTCCGCCACAGGCGGACAGCAGGCCGAGACCCAGGATCGTAAGGAGTGCGATCACGTTCCGTATCATCTCACCTTCCAACTTTGGTTGACGTTCTGGAGAGGCCGTACTGCAGGTCCGAATCTACCGGAGAAGCGAGGGCATTGGCCACCCCTCCAGCGTTCCCGGCGGATGCGCCTCACGGCACGGGGGCGAGTCGCCGGGAGGCGCGATACCACCGGCCGGCCTTCGCGCACGCCTCCCCCTCCACGCGGACCACATCCGCGGTGTAGTCGTAGGATCCTCGGACCAGGGCCGACCCCACCCCGTAGGAGTCCACCGGAATCCCCTCGGTCTCGAACTCACGGATCTTCTCGGCATCGAATCCCCCGGAGCATATGATCTTCACCTCGTGGAAGCCTTCCCGATCGAGAGCGGCCCGGACCTTCTCCACCAGGCGGGGATTCACCCCCCGGGGATCAAAATCGCCCATGTCCCCGAAGAGGGCCCGGTCCACCATCTTCTCGCTGGTGTCCAGACGAACTCCATAGAGGCGAGATCCAAGGGCGCGGGCGACGGCCAGCGAGGTTCCCACACTGTCGTTTTCGAAATCCACCAGCGAGATCACGTTCACGCCCTCGGGCATGTGGTCGGCGAAGGCGCGCGTGGCGGCCACCGTGTCCCCGTGGTAGGCGGCGATGAGGGCGTGGGGCACCGTTCCCATGCCTTCAGAGCCCCACCAGGAGGCCTGCGCATCCGTGGAGACCCCGATGGCCCCGGCCACGTGGGCGGCCCAGCCGTCGCCGGTCTGAACCATCCAGTGATCGTGGCGGGCCGGGAAGAACATGATCGGCTTGGGCCAGGCTGCTTCCACGACCTCCCGGGTTCGGGTAGCGATGCGTGTGCGCCGGCCCAGCACTCCCACGAAGAGGGTCTCCAGATGGGAGAAGGCGGCGTAGGGACCGGTGATCTCCATCACCGTCTCCCACGGTCTGATCCGCTCGCCGTCCCGTAGGCTCCGGACCTCCAGGTCGTCCCAGGTGAAGCCCTCGGTCAGGCATAGCTTCAGGATGGCGATGGCCTCGTCGGTTCCGACCACCCACGCATCGTTCTTCTGAAAGACCTGCATCGTGACCGACGGGTTGTGCCCGTCCGCCATCAACACCTCCCGGGCCCGAACGAAATATTTGTCGGAGTAGTATCCGCTGCGCATCTTCGCCACCGGGAGCTGAAAGGTCTCCGGAGGAAGCCGCTCGTCGCGTCGGATCGGGTCGGGGGGGCTCGAAGGCGGACTGGTCTCGAGGTCGGATCCGGTCATGGCTCCCCCTGCCGAGCGGCTTCGAACTCGTCCAGCCCGGCCCCGGACAGGAGGTGTGCCAGGAGATACACATGTTCGGCAGTCCTCATCATGGCCGGCACATCGGCCCATTCCTCCGCCTCGCCCCGAGCTCCGCCCCGACTTCCCCCCAGGCCGATGGCGTGTACGCCGCGTGAGACCGCCACGTTCATGTTCGAGGAACCGGCGGGATTGAAGGTCGGATCCAACCCCAGCTGGCGAGCCACGGCCTCGGAGGACCGGACCAGGGTCGACTCCCGCGCCCCTGGGATCTGGCCTCCGGGAATCAGGTGCTCGGGGTCGAGCTGCAGCGTCACCCCCGTCTCCTCCGAGACCTGCTGCAGGATCCCGGTCACCGCCTCCTCCATCTCCTCGACGGTGCGGGCATCCAGAGACCGGAGGTCCAGGGAGAACCATCCCTCGGCGGGCTTGTGGTTGAATACCTCTCCACTGCGGAGGATCGAGATGTTCACGGTCGTGCGGTTCTCAGGGTCCTGGTGCGGCCGGGACCATTCCAGGATCCGATCTGCGGCTCGAGCCAGACCCTGGTTCACATTTGGAAGGCCGCCGCCCAGGGAGTGACCCGGTGGCCCCTCTCCCACGACCCTCCACCAGTGGATCGAGAGGGCCCCATAGCTGATGGACCGCCCGTCCCCCAGAATGTCGATGTAGGCCAGGGCTCGATCGCCCATTCGTTCCACGACCTCGTGCATCCCACGCAGTCCGGTCTCCTCCTCCGCCACGGCGGCAAAGATCAGGTCGTGTTCCGGTTCCACCCCACTGGCCAGAAGGGCCTGGGCGGCATGGATCATGGCGACGGTCACCGTCGAGGTGTTGGTCCCCGGACCCACGACGCGGTCGCCCTCGATAGAGGGTGGTCGGCCTCGCTCGCGCTGGTTCATGGCCACGGTCTGCAGATCGTCCAGAGTCGAGATGAAGACCACGGCCTGCCCGCTCCTCCCGGGAATCCTGCCCAGCACGTTCGGCGCCTCCGTGACCTCCACATCGGAGAGGCCCATCTCCCGGAACTCCTGAGCCACCCGTCGGGCTCGTTCGTGCTCCTGACCCGATGGACTCTCGATGCCGCCGATGTCCACCAGAAGCTCGGCGGCCTCTCCCGCGCTGCC
>SL_3KL_010_SEDDRAFT_10004086_pt1 | contig 13220 bp, 9 predicted proteins | sample SodLakKL_010_SED_2_FD_10381 | JGI IMG/M metagenome (IMG submission 10381)
GCTGCCCCCGGATACTTCCATTCTGACAATATACACACCCGTGGCATGGGTGGACGCATCCCAGGCATACTGGTGCCTCCCGGGTTCCAGTACATGGTTAGCCAGTTCGGCGACCTGCCGGCCCAGCACGTCAAAAACTTCGAGACGGACCTCGCTCCGTTCGGGAAGGTCAAAGGAGATGGTAGTGGATGCGTTGAACGGATTGGGATGATTCTGGTGCAGTGCAAACCGGTTGGGTGTTTCTTCCGTCTCTGCAGTGCTTGGGGTGGAAAACAGCGCTTTGATCTCCTTTTGCACGCCCGGATGGATGGTAAGCGTTGGTTCATCTGCCAGGTCCGTGTGCCCGTCGACCTGCCAGCCTTCGAACGAGTGGCCCGGTTTGCTGACAGCCTTCAAAGTAACGGGAATATCCTCAAAATAGATGCCGGTCCAGGGCCAGGGTTCGTGAGGGATGCCGGGGGTGGAAGGAATCACATCCAGGGAGTTGACACGAATGAAGCCGGATTGCGGGTCAGTGACATCCAGAATAACCGGATGCACGCCAGGGAGTCCGAAGTGATTGACAATATGCCCCCTGAGATATTGCGGACGCTCTTCCGCGTAGCGGTACATCTCATCCAGAAAGCCCTGCCAGACCGTCATGTTTTGCGGCAGACTCCACCGCTCAATGTGTTCGGAGATCAGTGATCCCACAGGTCCGCTGAGGCTGTCTATAACCTGTGCGACCCGCTCCGGCCGGAAAGCCGAGTTCAGATGATCGGCCACACGGTTCACGAAATCATATTTGAATTGTTCGTTCTCAAGCAGGTTGCGGAAAAGCAGGTTGGCCCATTCTTCGTTCCTGATAAGTGGCTGGGTGATCCACGCAATCATGTCAAATTCAGGACCGGTTTCATGGCCGATGGAACGGTCGACGTCAAATAACAGCCAGCGCCAGCGTCCGTCACGTCCGGCAGGGGCTTCAGGGTCAAAGGGCACCCGCGCCCGCCAGAAGTCGATGTTGTTATGAGGCCAGTCGTTGTTGCCATAATAGGTCTGGGCACTGTAATAATCCAGATAGTTGTCGATATCGATCATGGTAGCGGCTTCATCGAAGACGGCGTTGTCACCCAGGTCATTTTCTGTGACAAATGAGATCATCTGCTGGTAGTGGTGGTTGTCGCCCTCTTTGATGTCCTGGTTGCGTGTGAGCAAGTCGATATTCTCGGGATCTACTCCGTAAACCCGTTCCAGATAGTGTTTGTCGTACCTTTCACGGATATTATGGATGCCCCAGAACTCCCCGTTCAGGAACAATACGGCCGGCCGGTACGCCTGTGTATCAACATTGAAATGCCTTACAAGTGACTGGGCGAGGGCGTCCATGAACATGTCTTCACCCCATGTGTTGCCTGCATTCCGCAAAATCAGGCGATTGAAGGAATCATCGTCGGTTTCTCCGAAAAACTGATGCTCAAAGCGACTCTCCCCATATCTGTTGCGTGCATAAAGCCGGAGGCTTTTCTGGGCCAGTTCCCGCGAAAACCCCCCGTGGATACGAATGCCGATATTCTGGTTCAGCACTCTGTCGCCGTCTGATTCAAACAACTCAAAGGTAGCTTCCCGCTCCCACTCTTCTCCCCGTTGATGGTAGTTGCCGGTGCCGCCGCCGCTGTAATGAATGCCCGGGATATAGATCCCGGTCTCGTGATCGAAAAGATGGAGACTGTCGGTTGCTATGGATATCACGGGAACATCGTACCGCTCGTCCCCCTCCGGCAGGACAAAAAAGGTTTTTTTTGAATAAGCAGGTATGTTGCCCTCCTTGTGCGTCATCACCCGTAGAACAGTTGCCTTGGTGACCGGCTCTTCCGGCTCGTACCACCGGCGCCAGTCAAACGTCCGGAAGCTGGTGCGTATGGTGGAAAAAACATTGGGATGCTGCGTTCGGTCGTATACGGTGATGGGGCCGGAGTATACCGGAGCGTTTCGGTCCGGTTCGGATCCGTCAAGGGTATAGTGGATGACGGTCTGCTCATCCTGCAGTTCAAGTACCAGCTCGAACGGGGCTTCGTAAAAACCGGGTGGATGTGAAAACGTCACCGGTTCATTGAGGCCAAGGTAAGCTTCCGTCGTATTGGCAAAACCTGGCGTGGGTTCCTTGAAATAATACCAGTCGCCGTATCCGTCGGGGACGCGTCCAACAGAGATGTCTGTGGGGACCATTCGTGCCGAAAAAGTATCCAGCATTCCTTCAGCGGGATGTGAAAGGATCAGGTCATCCCCGGCCATGGCTATCCGGAAACAGGTGTGCAAAGGTTCCCCGGCCGTCGCGCGGTCTTTGCCGGATGCCCAGACCAGCAGATATTCACCGGGGTGGATGGTTGTATCCGGAAACATCCATTTGAATGGTTCATCAGGATCGTCAGACAACCCGAAAAGGTGCAGTGATATGGGTTTGTTTCCGCTGTAGTATAATTCAATCCAGTCGGGTCTGTCCCCGTCTTCATCTTCATTGGTGCTGCCATTGGATGCCATGATCTCATTAAAAAAAAGCAGTGTATTGTTTTGTGATGTCAGGGTGCCATCCGGGCCATCCGGGCCATCCGTACCACGTGCTGATGTCTCAGCCGATGTGGAAAGAAGATGTACAATAAGTAATAACAGATAAATGGCTTGAATAACGATCCGCTCGTTCCTTGAAGAACCGGAAAAAGACTCAGAAACAGAGGCGGCAAAAGAGCCGGAAACAGCGTCGGATGAAGAGCCGGAAACAGACTCGGAAACAGCGTCGGATGAAGAGCCGGAAACAGACTCGGAAACAGAGCCGGAAGAAAGATTGCTGCGATATTGCATTATGCAAGATGTTATGTAATCATAAAGTAATGATCTCATAGCGGAGAGGGTCATGTTCCGGAATAATACTTGAATTCAGGCGTTGTTCAGCGGTTTTTTAATACGAATCAGAAGATGAGGTCAGCAGTCCGGCAAACCTGCGAGTCAATTCCGGGCGTGCATATCGTGCGATCTCATTTTCATCCGCTTCCAGTGGTGCATAGGTGAGACGGTCCGTTTGCGGTTGAATATTTGCATAGTGCGATGCGGCAAGCTGCCGGATCCAGTTTTCCGGGCCAGTTGTATCCTCATAATCAAAAGCGAACCCCATGCCGCATTTCCGCACGATCTGTGCAGCATCACCTTCAGGTGGCCCAATGACCATCACTGGCCGGCCGGCATAGAGATAGTCGTAAAGCTTTCCCGGTATCAGGATGCGGCTGTCATCCGAACGATGAACAATTACCACGTTCATATCGGATTGCTGCATAAGGGCGGTCGCCTTTTTATGAGGGACATACGGCCGGACCGTCACCCTGTCTTCCAGGTCAAGTTCCCCGATCAAGTCATGCAGGCGTGGGTGGACCATCCCTACAAATTCAATTTTGACCGGCGTTTCTGTCAGCATTCTGACAGCCACAAGCAGATTGTAGGGGAGACATGTTTCTGTGATACTGCCAACGTGCCGAATGATAGGGCTCTTTTTCCCTTTTGTGGATCTGGTTGGCTGCCGGGAAGTCATCCGGATCGAACCCGTTCGGGATCGTGTGGTAGCTACGATTCACCTTTTCGGCAAAATAGCGCGCGGTACCCGGTGCCGTAACCGTTACTTCATCTGCCTGTCGCAGTATGGACACTTCCATGCGCTGGTCGCGTCGCCTTGTAAAACCTGTGCGCGGAAGCACCCGGTTATAGTGAATGTCGGTCCAGGGGTCACGAAAATCGGCCAACCAGCGTACTCCGGTCTTTTTTTTCAGCCATTGTCCGGCAAAATGTGTGGAATGGGGCGGACCAGTGGTCACAACGGTTTCTATACGGTACTTGTCAATCAGGTTGCGCGCTGTCCGGCGTACAAACGGAATCCATCCGACACGGGCATCCGGAACAAAAAGGTTCGCCCTGAGCCAGCGTGCGGCGCCTTGAAGTGTGTTGTCCCATGAGCCGAGAACGGTTGCCGGACTGGCGGCCTGTTCCGGGCTCATGCCGCTCACCTTGCCATAGATGCTGAAGGGTTCGATGGTACGTGCATGATAGACAGGCACACCGTCAGGTATATCATCGGCAAGTGTCTGATCCCGGATGGGATAAGTAGGGTTGGCGCATGTGAGTACCACTGGATTGATTCCGTACTGGGGCAGGTATTTGACAAATTTCAGGAAGCGCTGGACACCAGCCCCGCCGCTTGGCGGCCAGTAATAGGTAATGATCAGCACACGGGTCCGGATGGGGTTGCCGGGAAGCGTTTCGCCAAAGCCGGGGGATATGTCGCCGGGATTTACCATTTTCTGTAGTTGATCGCCAGTGCCACCGCACCGATCAACAATATTATGATGTTGAAAATCCAGGAAAGCCGGCTTCCGAGAATGTGTGAACGCGGATCAAAGCGCAGTGTCAGCGTATGCTCCCCGGCTGGTATTTCGAAGCCGCGCAGTATGTAGTTGGTCCGGTGGATGGATACCGGTTCGCCGTTCAGTTCGGCATACCATCCCACCGGATAATAAATCTCACTGAGTACCAGGAAGGAGGGGGCATCGGTGGAAAGGTTCAGCCCGATTTCCCGCGGGCCGTATGTTGTGACTTCAGCCGATCGGTTCTCTGTTGGAACGATCAGCGGGACGCGGTCCGCATCCATCAGAATTGCGGTATGGGACGGATCGAACCGGTGCAGCTCGGCGATGGCGTCGCCGGGCAGCGGCGCGACGGCCAGACTGTCGGTGAACCACGCTTTTGGCAGCGCTTCACGGTTTTCCATGACCACGCCAACGTCGCCACGGTAGACGATCTCCCAGCCGGGCAGGTCAATGGGAATCGGATAGGTCAGGAAGCGGGTATTGAGCATGTTGATTACCGGCATGTTCAACAAGGTCTGCTCCCCGAAAATCGCTTCCTCGATCACATCCTGGTAGTGACTGAGCTTGGCACCGGAGTAGCCGCCAATGGAAGGGTATACAAAGGCGGCGGGCACGGCATTGTTGAACGGGCTGTCACCCAGGGGGAGCGTGCGCCAGGGCCAGATCTGACCGTCCATTTTGTGCTCCTCGACATAGCGGTCGATGGCACGCACCTGGCGGGCTACGGCGTCGTAGCTGGAGAGGTCACCCGGGACCAGCCCGCTTTTGTCGGCATAGCGTCCGCCAACCTGAGCCAGGTCCACTGCGGCCAGCAGGACGAGTCCGGCCAGCGAATAGGAGGCCGGCACGTAGCGCAGGGCCGTGGCAGCCAGGAGGCCGCCGCCGAGCAGTACGAACAGAAGCAGGCGCCGGCTGTCGGAAGCCGCTTTTTCTTGCCGCTGCGGCTTGATTTCCGTTTCGATATGGCGATTGACGAACTGCCGCACCTGGGGATCTTCCGGACGCATGTTGTGCTGGTTGGCTACCTGCCGGGCAAGCTGCTGGTGCTCGCCTTCCTTCTCAAAACTGAGCAGGTGACCTGAAAACAGGGTGAAAAAGAGTGCCACGGCAAGCACAATGCCGCCGGGAAGGTATAGTTTGGTCAGGGAAAGCGTACCGTCTTTCCAGCTGTCATACACCCATTTCATGCCCATTGCCGCTATGACTGAAAAGGAAAACACCGTGACGATCAGCCACATCTCGGGGGTTCGGAATTTGTTGAAAAAGGGCATGTATTGGAAAAAAAAGTGATTGAACCGGAACAGGTTTTCACCGAGTGAAAAAAGCAGTGTGAGCAACCCGGCCCCGAGAAAGACATATTTGAGGTTGCCGGGTGCCCGGATCAGTCCGATCACGAACATCAGAAAGAGAATGGCGCCGAGATAGTGCGGTCCGCTGGTGAACGTTTTGGGCCCCCAGTAGGTGCCTTCGGCCGAGGAGCCGCCATAGCTGCCCGGAATGACGAGCGTCAGCAGTTCGCCCCGCCCCTGTGACCATGCAAAGGCGTAATCCACAGCCAGTCCGCCGCCCGCCCTGGCTTCCTCCTGCAGCTCGGAACCGCCCCTGATGCTGTGTGCGGAGTATTCATAGATGCTCCAGTAGGGCTGGATGTTGGCCGCGAGTGCGAGCAGCCCGGCCAGGACCATGAGCGCGGCGCGCTTCGACCAGTCCGGCAGTACACCGGTGCGAAAAGCCACCACACTGTCGTAGACAAACCAAATGCCCAGAGGGAACAGGAAGTAGTAGACGACCTGGACATGTTCGGCCCTGAGCGCAAAATTGAGTGCAATGGCAAAAAGAAAGAGACCGGCCAGACGTTTCTCGCTGCGCGAAAGCATCCAGTAGCCCGCCATCACCCATGGGATCCAGGAATAGGCGATCAGCTTGGAGTTGTGTCCGGCCCCGATAATGATGGGAATGTAGGTCGTGAGGCCGATTCCCAGTGCTGCCAGGGCCGACGGAAACGGACGGTACCCCATCAGCCAGAAGAAAAAGTAGACCCCGCTCATGCAAAAGATAAAAGGGAAGACCGGAATGAAGATGCGGTTGAAGGCGCGGCGGATAAGTGTGTCCAGATGCGTGAACGCCTTGTTGCTGATGACCGTATATGAGGGCATGCCGCTGAATATGTTTGAAGCCCAGAGCGCATCCTCCCCGGTCTCCTCCTGATATTCGATAACCGACTGGGCAGTGGCACGAAACTGCTGGATGTCGTGCGCGACAAACTGCTGTCCGCCGAAGTACACCTCGCTGAAGATGAACGAGGGCACCAGCAGCAGGAATACCAGAACGATCAGATGCTGATACCGCTGCGGGATTTTTTCCCAGAGGTCAGGCATGGCGGACCCGCTGCGTTGCTCCTTACGTGTTTTTCGGGATCCTTTTTTAGCGGATGTGTCGCGCCGTTTTTTTGCCATGTCAGTTTCTGTATGTGATTTTTTGAGGTGTCGCTGCGACGCTCAGGGTTTTGGTGCGGCCTGAGTCCTTGCAGCCGGGCCGATGGCTGGTCGCCGGTCGTAAAAAATTCGGGTGGATGGGTGATTCAGTCGATGACACGGGGTACCCGGAAATAATCCGCGTCGGCATCGGGAGCGTTCTTGAGCGCTTCCTCGTGTTCCAGCGGAGGATGGACCCTGTCTGCGCGGAAACCCGCTTGGACATCGGCCACGTGTTCGAGTGGTGGTATGTTGGATGTGTCGACCTGCCCCAGAAGCTCCATATACCCAAGGATGTCATTCATGTCCCTGACCAGGCTTCTGGCTTCATCATCTGACAGTTGCAGGCGTGCGAGATTTGCCATGTAGCGGACATCTTCCAGAGTAACCGACATAATAAACGGATTGTGAGTTAAGATTGCAGAAAAAGTATCGGATCAATTTACGAAATGTGCCGTCAAAGTGTAACTTTGGGACATGCATTTACCCCGGTGGTTGCCACTGCATCATCCAGCCGGAAAAGAAACGGTATCAAAGCGGTAAAAATATCATGTTTGCACTATGATTTTTGCTGTTGATATATGTAGATTGCGCGCATGATCAGGAAAAAAGTTACTGTACAGAATGATGCCGGTATCCATGCCAGGCCGGCCTCTCTTATTGTTAAGGAAGCGACCCGGTTTGAATCGGAGTTTCACGTCCATATGTATGGCTACCGGATAAACGGTAAAAGCATTTTAGGGTTGCTTACTCTGGCGGCGGAAAAGGGGGCAGAGCTGGAGCTGGAGATGGATGGTCCCGATGAGCAAGAAGCTATGGATCGGATTACCACCCTGTTTAAAAATGGCTTCTCGATGTCGGAAGAGTGAAGGGATTAACACCAAACGGATGCACAGGTTTCCATGCAAAAAGAAAATGCCTATAAAACCAATATCAAACGGAATGGCATCACGGCTGTGAGTGGCCTGGTGATGGGTGTTGCACGGATTTATACGAGAGGCAACATCAACATTAATCCTGACCCGATAGACGAAGTCCGGCTGCCCGATGAGAAGAAAAAATTCATACAGGCAAGGAAGACCGTGGGGATGACCATGGAACGACTCTCGGACTTTGCCGATTCCCGGAATGATTCCGACACCCGCGACATCATGGATGCGCAGTACGAGATCCTTAACGATCCGGAACTGGAAGCCATGGTGTACCGGCTTATTGACGAGAAAAGCATCCGGGCTGAAAAAGCCATTTATGATGCTTTTCAACATTACATAGATCTGATAAAAGCCACCGACAAATCTTTTCTGGTTTCACGCCTTTCCGATCTTCGCGATATGCGCGACCGGCTGATCCAGAATGTGCAGCAACTTGCCGTTATCGCCAGCTTTGGCAAGGATGCCGTTATGGTGACGGATGATGTATCACCCATTGAAGTGATCACTTTTGCCCGGAATGGTGTCAAGGGCATTATTTGCACAGCAGGCGGTCTCACATCGCATGCATCCATCATCGCCAACGCGATGGGCATTCCCATGATTATCGATGCGAAATCAGTATTACGCACTGTCCAGGATGGCGATACCATTATTCTTGACGGATACGGGCAGAATGTCATCATAAGACCGGATGATGAGGCCTCAAGTTCTTATACACGTGTGATCAAAAGGCAAAAAGAGGAAGACAAATTTCTCCGTCATGTCATTGGAAAACCCGCCGAAACCCTCTGCGGTACGAAGATTGAACTTCAAGCCAATATCGATTTTGAAGATGAAGTGCTGAATATTGAGAAATACCGCGCCGAGGGGATTGGCCTGTTACGCACCGATGCATTGCTTATGAACGCCGGGCCGCTGACCATGGACAGAAGCAGACAGGAGCACTTTTGCCAGACAGCCTACGCCGGCAGCGGTTCAGGAACGGTCACGGTTCGTCTTCTTGATGTGGGTGGCGACAAACTGCTCAACATCAAGTCAAAGGAAGCAAACCCTTTTCTTGGATGGCGCGGGGTGCGGATTTTGCTTGATCGCAGAGAACTGCTTCAGAGCCAGCTTGAGTCCATCTGCCGTGTTGCCGGCAGATACCCTGGCCGGACCCGCATACTTGTTCCCATGATCTCCAGCCTGGATGAGTTTCTGGAGGTAAAAAAAGAATTTGAGGACTTGCAGCAAACACTGGAAAAACGGGGAGTACCGGTCGATCGTAACATCAAACTCGGGATTATGGTGGAGGTTCCCAGTGTCGCCCTTCAAATACGGAAATTTGCCCCTTATGTCGATTTTTTCAGTATCGGTACCAATGACCTTACACAATACACCCTTGCGGTTGATCGCGGCAATAATCTTATTTCCTCTCTGTACCAGCCGCTGCACCCGGCAGTCCTTACGTTTATTTCCATGACGATACAGGCAGGGGAAGAGTTCCATATACCGGTTTCAGTATGCGGTGAACTGGCTTCCGATCCATATGCGGCCCTTATTCTTGCCGGGCTCGGCGTTCGGGAGTTGAGTATGACGCCGAGACTTATCCCTAAAGTCAAGCAAGCCATTCGGCTGTACGAAATCGAAGAAATCAGGGAGATCTCAAAGAAAGTACTGGAATGTAACACCCGCAGCGAACGGGAGGCCGCCCGCAAGGAATGGCGCCGTTTTTATGATGAAAAGCTGAAGGAAGAGCGCTCAAAAATAAATGCTCTATAATATAGAGCAATAAAATCCGAAAGTATTTGAACTATTCCCGCATTTTGACTAATTACTTAATTGTAAAAGCGCTTGCATGAGGCTCAAAAAAAGGCAGAAATCCATATATAATTAAAAAATTTAATGTTAAATCATTTATTTCAAAATATTATAAGGTTGCAGGTATTTACAGCGAAATAAAATTATGCTATATTTGTTTTTCGTTGCACCCTGGAACAAAAACAAATGATATCATGATTGAGAAAAAATTCACACCAAAAAGAACCATTTGCAAGGTAACTTTCCGCGTGCCTGAAGAATGGGCTGAAAAAGAAGTTGCCGTTGTCGGAGATTTCAATGAGTGGGATACCGAAGCCAACAAGCTGGAACAGAAAAACGGTTCATGGGAAACCACGCTCAGATTGACACCTCAGACAGAGTACCGGTTCCGATATCTGCTTGACGGTGAGCGTTGGGCTAACGATGACTCGGCCGACGGATATGCCACCAACCCCTACGGTACCGAAGATTCGCTGCTTATTATCGGCAGTTAAGCTTTTTTTACTGAGTAGGACAGGACGGCCATCCATGCCACTACAGTGACAACGGTTCACTGACGGCATGAGTGGCCGTTTTTTTTTCAGCAAAGGCCCCACAATGAGGCCATTTTTTTGTATTATCCCAAATATTAACCGGAACATATTCTGTTGCATTGTTCGAAATCCCGTCATTTTACCGCTTGCTCCAGACCGATTGGCTGGGACGGCGTTTCTGGTACTTCCGAAAGCTGGAGTCAACCAACAGGTACTTGCATGACTTGCCCGATGAGCGGCTAACACACGGCTTGGTCTGTCTGGCTGACAGTCAGCTGAAAGGGAAAGGACAGTTTGGAAGGAACTGGTATTCTTCCCCGGGAGATAATCTAACGTTGACCATCGCTCTAAAACCTCGCACCAATACAAGGCTGCAACTGATCTCCCTCACAGTGATGCTTGCACTCAGGGAAACCCTTTTGGCAACACTTGAATGTGAAAGCGTAATAAAATGGCCGAATGATCTGCTGATTTCAGAAAAAAAAGTGGCCGGACTCCTTACAGAGTGCCGGTACAACGGACATAACCTGGACAGGATGCTTCTTGGCGTCGGGATAAATGTCAACCAGCAGTCATTTCCTGAGGAACTGAAACAAAAGGCAACTTCCGTCCGTCATTTCACAGGTGGACAAAATGTGGATCGCACGCTGCTTCTCGCCGTACTTCTGAACAGGCTGGAACCACTTATTGAACTTGCCGAAAACGGCGAGCTTGAACTTATCCGTAGTATCAACAGAAGTATTCATGGATACGGCAAATGGGTTTCCCTTTTGGTCGATGGAAAAAGAGAGGATACCCCGGTAAAAATACTCGGCGTTAATGAATATGGATATCTAATGGTACTTACGGCTAATGATGATGTAAAAACATTTACGCATGAGCAGGTTAGGATCGAAACACAACCTGATTGACCTGGTTTCTTCAGAAATCGACACTTTTGCCCTTCCGGTTAAGGTTGAACCGGTAATTGCAGCTGTCAGTGGAGGTGCCGATTCCATGGTCCTCTTGTGGATTCTTGCCGTTGCCATGAAACTGGATGTTGTTGCCGTCCACATTAATTACCAAAAAAGAGGAATGGATTCCGACAAGGACGAGGAATTGGTACGGCAATTTTGCGATGCACAACAAATCCGCTTCAAAGTTTTTCGGGATCCGGGAAGGGGGGAATCTGGAAGTANGATAAGTAAAACCGGAAATTTTCAACAATATGCCCGCGATCTACGACAAAATATCCTGNTTTCGGTGAAGAAACAGTATNAGGCGTGCGCCATCTTTCTTGCCCACCATGACGACGACCAGACCGAGACGATTTTTCAGAAAATCCTTCGCGGAGCGGCCCCNGAAAAATGGACAGGAATGAGTCCGGCCGACCCGCCATGGTATCGCCCNCTGCTGCAGGTCANCAAGGGTGAACTGCTGACATTTGCGGGTGAACATGCCATACCCTACCGCACCGACGCCACAAACCGGGAATCCATCTATACACGCAATATTCTAAGAAATGAGGTATTCCCGATCCTTGACAGATCATTCCCCGGATGGCGTGGCAATCTCAGAGATGTCGCGCGCGCCGGGATGCGTCAACGTGAAATGCTTGATTACCTGGCAGATCAGGTTGTTTTCCCGGCTTCCTGCCCGGAAACTACTCATCGGGCAGACATGGACCGCTCCGTGTGGATGGCGCTCCCTCCCGGACTGCGGATTCCTGTCGCAAGACACTGGATCACACAACAGACAGGGTACACCGGATGGAGCAAAGGTGAGGTGGTGCGGCTCAGCGATCTTGAGCATATCCCGACGGGGGGACGCATTACACTGGCGCCGGATATTGCCATTGCGCGTGACCGTGACCGTTTTACCGTCGCCGGCAAATCAGGCAAAACCATGGCCCGCATCCTGAAGCTCTCTGATCTTGACCGTAGCGGCACCACCTATGCCGGAATTCAGTTTTCAATGGATCAGTTCGATGCGAATCGGAAAGGGACCGATCTGCAGCTTGCACTGAACTCGCTTCCCGAAGAACTCCTGCTGCGCAACTGGGCAGACGGAGATCGCATACAGCCACTCGGAATGAAAGGGTCGCAAAGTGTGGCCGATCATCTTACCAACAGAAAGGTTTCAGCTGCCCAAAAAAAATCCACTTTGGTACTGGTTTCTTTTGATGGAAAGGTTCATGCCATTATATTTCCACATTGCCCGGACAGCGGTGAGATGGGAACCATTGCCGCTCACACCCGGTGTCGCACGGAAGGACAACCCGTACTTCTTATAAAACAATCAGACCATCATCCATGACTTTCTACCAACCTGAAACAGTACTTTGCAACGGATCTCTATTTCGCCTGTTTATCACCAAAGAACAGCTCGATAAGCGCATTGTAGAACTCGCGGAGCAGATCAACCGGGATTATGAGGGTAAAAAACCTATTTTTATCGGAATACTCAATGGCGCGTTCATCTTTCAGGCGGATCTGATGAGGCATGTGACCATCCCGTGCGAGGTGGACTTTTTCAAGCTGAGCAGCTACGGAGACGAAAAAGTATCCTCCGGGAGCGTGACCGAACTAAAAGACCTGGACGCAGATGTTGAGGGCCGCCATGTGATCCTGATTGAGGATATTGTGGATACCGGCCTCTCAATGCGATATATGGTGGGTCGTATCAAAGAAAAAAAACCGGCTTCCGTAGCCGTTGTCACACTCCTGCACAAACCCGATGCCACCAAACATTATATCAACGTCGACTATGTCGGGTTTCAGATTCCTACCCTATTTGTACTTGGATACGGCATGGATTATGGACAGGAAGGCAGAAATCTGGCTCAGATTTATGTCATTGATGACGGATCGGAAGACCATTCGACCCCGATTATTCCGGAACATGCAAAAAAATAGCGTTCTGCGTTGTTTTCCGGGATTGAATTGCGATGAAAAATAGGCTATATTTAGAGTTCTCCGGGTTTGAATTTTTTGCCAGCCCGATCACGGTTGCTCCAGTGCTCTACCGGCAGCAAACACGGAGAGATGGCTGAGTGGTCGAAAGCGGCACCCTGCTAAGGTGTTGAGCCCTTCACGGGGCTCCGTGGGTTCGAATCCC
>SL_3KL_010_SEDDRAFT_10004087_pt1 | contig 13217 bp, 9 predicted proteins | sample SodLakKL_010_SED_2_FD_10381 | JGI IMG/M metagenome (IMG submission 10381)
GTTTATGAATGACTTGTTCATTGTATTTGATATGGACCCCAGCCTCGGCAAGGACAGGGTAGTTGACCGAACGAAAGGCTTCAAAATCTTCTGCGTTGAACTTGTGCGTTCGATTGCCACGATAGAGCTGGTATTCAAAATATATGCACACCTCGGGAACGATGGCACGGTTGTTTTTTCTGGCAGCGGCGATCTCGATGGCGGTGATAAAGTTTTCTTTCCCGTCGGTTCGTATCATCCCGATGGGCAGTTGAGACCCGGTCAGCACCACAGGTCTGGCAAGATTTTCCAGCATAAAGCTTAGGGCAGAGGCGGTATAGGACATTGTATCAGACCCGTGCAGGATCACAAAGCCGTCATACCCTTCGTGGTTTGTCTCGATGATGGTGGCCAGCCTGACCCACACCGCAGGATCCATGTTGGAGGAGTCGATGATCGGGTCAAACGAGATATTGTCGATATGGTAGTTAAACTTTTTGATCTCAGGTATTTGATCTGTCAGGTGACCAAAGTCGAAGGGGCTCAGTACGCCCGTTTCGGGATCTTCTACCATGCCGATGGTGCCACCGGTATAAATGACCAATATGCGGGGTTCGTGGTTCATGGGTGCGACATTTTGTATAACTGGTTCAAGCCTTCCGGCTGTGCGCCGGACTTCAATTGTTCAGGGCGTTGCGGTTAGGTTCTTCCTCCCGGGTCGCGGCTTTAGGGATTCTTCCGGATGCGTCCGCGCCCGGGGTCAGGGTTGTGGTTTCAGGGCAAACAGGCGTCTTGCGTTGGCAGTGGTTGTTTGGGCCACCTCATCGACCGAGGTGCCGGTGATCTCAGCTACTTTCTCCGCCACGTGCCTCAAGTAAGCGCTTTCATTTCTTTTTCCCCTGAAGGGAACGGGTGCCAGGAAGGGGGCATCGGTCTCCAGGATGATGTGTTTTAGTCCGACAGCAGCGACCACCTCAGCCATCCGGCTGTTTTTGTAGGTGACCACTCCGCCGATCCCCAGCATAAAGCCAAGGTCTATCGCCTTTTTTGCGTCTTCCGGTCCACCAGGGTAACAATGAAACACACCGCCCAGTTTTTTTTGCCGGTGGGCTTCAAGCACATCGAACAGCTCTTTCAGCGAATTGCGTGAATGCAGCACAAGGGGCAGCTTAAAACGGATGGCCCAGTCAATATGCCGTTCCAGCGACGTTTTTTGCTGATCCAAATACGATTTGTCCCAATACAGGTCAATACCACTCTCCCCTACTGCAACAAAGGTCTCCCTGTCAAACCATTTTTCGATCAGGTCCAGTTCTGTTTCCCATGACGCCTTCACTGACGTGGGGTGAAGCCCCATCATTGGCAGGCACCTTCCGGGAAAACGCCTGGCTACTTTCAGCAGGTCACCTGCGGTGTGGCTGTCGATATTTGGCATCAGCATCCGGCCGACCCCGGCTTGTGCGGCACGGTCAACCACCTCAGGCCTGTCATGGTCAAACTGAGAAAGGTAAACATGGGTGTGCGTATCAATCAGTTCCTGATCCATCGGATCATTTGTTTTGAAAATTTCTCCCGTGCGGGCCACCAATGGCGTCTCAGCTTAATGATTTCGTGTTCAGGCTGCGGCCTTCAGCGTTTGCCAGGGGTTATCGGCAATCATTGTATCATCCCGGGCATTTTGTTTTGCCCCTCTGGACAATTCAATATATTTACAGGGTGCACCATTAGATAAAGCCCGGGGCGTTTACTATTTCAGCACTTTCAGCTCTTTGCCCACCCGGATAAAGGCTTCCACACACTGGTCGAGATGGGCTGTTTCGTGCGCGGCCGACACCTGCACCCTGATACGTGCCTGTCCTTTGGGAACAACAGGATAATAGAACCCGATCACATAAATGCCTTCGTCAAGCAGCCTGGCAGCGAATTCCTGCGACAGGGGCGCATCATACAGCATGACGGCTATGATGGCCGACTGCGTGGGTTTCAGGTCGAAGCCGGCGTTCTTCATCTTCTCCATGAAGTAGCCGGTGTTGCGATGCAGCTTGTCTTGCAGCTCATGGGTTTCGGCCATCATGTCGAACATTTTTATCCCTGCATTCACCACACCCGGCGGCAAGGAGTTCGAGAAGAGATAGGGCCTGGAGCGCTGCCGCAGCAGCTCNATGATCTCTTTTCTNCCNGTGGTGAACCCGCCGATGGCACCGCCGAAGGCTTTACCCAGGGTGCCTGTAATGATATCCACCTCCCCGCGAATGTCAAACAGCTCGGTCACACCGCGGCCCGTTTCACCGACTACGCCAGCAGAGTGGCATTCGTCGACCATCACCATGGCATCATATTTTTCAGCCAGCTCCACGATCTTGTCCATGGGTGCCGCATTGCCGTCCATCGAAAAAACACCATCGGTCACGATGATACGGAATCGCTGCGCCTGGGCTTCCTTCAGTTTCGCCTCAAGGTCTTCCATGTCGGCATTGTGATAACGGTAGCGCGCTGCCTTGCAAAGACGCACGCCATCAATAATGGAAGCATGGTTCAACGAATCGGAGATGATCGCATCCTCACTGGTTAGCAGCGGTTCAAAAACCCCGCCATTGGCATCAAAACAAGCCGCATACAAGATGGTGTCATCCGTCCCGAAATATTCAGCAACTTTTTTCTCCAGCTCCTTGTGCACATCCTGGGTGCCACAAATGAAACGCACCGACGACATGCCAAAGCCATGCGAGTCCATTCCCTCCTTTGCCGCCCTGATCAGCTCCGGATGATTCGACAGGCCAAGATAATTGTTGGCACAAAAATTCAGCACCTCCTGGCCCGACTGCACCCTGATCTTTGCGTCCTGTGGCGTCACAATAATGCGCTCTTCCTTGTATAACCCGGCTTCACGGATCTCTTTCAACTCCTTTTGAAGATGTTCTTTGATTTTTCCGTACATATTTATTTTTGTTTAATGTGTTGAACTATTATTTGTTTCTGATTTTTCAGTGGCAAAGATATTGTTTTTGATGAACATGGACCCTGTGGATTGGGGTGCTTTCAGAATAAATTCCATTGTCGTGTTCAGTGTTTGGGGAATAAAATCCTGCACAAAATCAATAAATAATTCATACTTTTGTGGCCACCGGATGTATCGCGAACATGCTATACCTGGTAAACAAATCATTTGACCATTTGGCATGCCGGGGTTTTGATATTATCGCCGTTTCAAGGTTCTCAACATTTTGGACATTTTTACATTGATAGATACAAACGCATAAACTTCAATATCATATGAAAAACATTCTGGTTGTTGGATCGGCCGGACAGATCGGTTCGGAGTTAACTTTGGCTTTACGTGATATTTACGGTGGCGGCCATGTGGTTGCCGGCGTAAGGAAGACCAGGCCTTCTGAGAAACTGGTTGAGACAGGTCCTTGTGAGGTTGTCGATGCCCTGGATACAGATGCCCTGGTTTCGGTGGTGGACAAATACAAGATTGATGGGATCATCAACATGGCCGCCATTTTGTCGGGCACAGGCGAGAAGAACCCAATGCTTGCATGGAATGTGAACATGAACGGTTTGATCAACATCCTTGAGCTGGCCCGCGAGCGCAGGATGAAACAGGTTTTGGTGCCCAGCTCAATTGCCGTGTTTGGTCCGACGACCCCTGCCGAAAACACCCCCCAGGAGACGATCCTTAAGCCGACAACCATTTATGGTGTGACCAAAGTTGCCGGTGAGTTATTGGGCGATTATTACGTTAAAAAATACGGGCTTGATGTGCGGGGGCTCCGTTACCCGGGCATTATCAGCCATGAGACCCTGCCGGGGGGCGGCACCACCGATTATGCAGTGGCCATATATTATGACGCCATCAGGCAAAAGAGGTTCACCTGTTTCGTAGATGATTACACCCGTCTGCCCATGATGTACATGCCCGACTGTCTGAAGGCTACCATTGACCTGATGGGGGCAGACTTTGACAAGCTCAGCCATCACTGCGACTACAATGTTGGAGCGATGGATTTTACCGTAGCCGATATGGTTGTGTCAATCAAAAAGCATATCCCTGATTTTGAGATCACTTATGAACCCGATTACCGTCAGGAAATTGCCGACTCATGGCCCAACTCCGTCGACGACTCAGCGGCCCGCCAGGACTGGGGATGGAAGCCGGACTATGACCTTGACGCCATGACGGCGGATATGCTCAAAGCCATTGGTGAAAAGCATGAAAAGAGCCTGATTTAGCATGGACCAGTTTGTTGTTTCTGCACGCAAATACCGTCCCGACACCTTCGACATGGTGGTCGGACAACGGTCCATTACCAACACCCTTAAGAATGCCATCAGGACCAATCACATAGCACAAGCCTTTTTGTTTTGTGGCCCGCGGGGCATTGGCAAGACCACCTGTGCGCGCATCCTGGCCAAAACCATCAACTGTGCCAACATCACGGAGAAAATAGAGGCATGCAACGAGTGCGACTCGTGCCTTTCATTCAACCAGTCGCACTCTTTCAACGTACATGAGCTGGATGCGGCATCCAACAACTCTATCGACGGGATACGCGCCCTGGTTGACCAGGTCCGCATACCGCCACAAGTAGGGGAATACAAGGTATACATCATTGATGAGGTGCACATGCTCTCACAACAGGCCTTCAACGCCTTCCTGAAAACCCTGGAAGAACCACCGGCTTACGCCAAGTTCATCCTGGCGACCACCGAGAAACACAAGATCATCCCCACCATACTGTCGCGCTGCCAGATCTTTGACTTTGCCCGTATCTCCGTTGACGACATCGCCAGGCAGCTCGCATACGTGGCAAAACAAGAGTCGGTCGAAGCAGACCCCAACGCCCTGCATATCATCAGCCAGAAAGCGGATGGGGCCATGCGCGATGCCTTGTCCATCTTTGACCAGATCCATAGTTTTACAGGCAGCAAGATCACTTACCAGCAGGTGATAGAGAACCTCAACGTGCTGGATTACGACTACTACTTCCGGATGACAGAGCTCATTTTGGAAGGAAAAGCTGCTGACATCCTGTTGCTCATCAACGACATTCTCCAGAAAGGTTTCGATGGGGCCGATTTCATTACCGGCTACGGGACACACCTGCGCAACCTGCTGGTATGCAAAGACCCTGCTACCATATCACTGATTGAAGCCAGCGAAGAGATACGGAAAAAATACATCGAACAATCTGCCCATTGCCCAAAGCCTTTTCTGCTTGAATGCCTTGAGGTCAACAACAAGGCTGACATTGAGTACAAGGCCAGCAATAACAAACGGCTGTTGCTGGAGCTCTCACTGCTGCAGATGGCCTCCCTTGAAAAAAAAAAGACCGTCCAGTCACCATAAGGCCACCCAGACAACTGGTCGCCCCTGAAAAGATCAAAGGCCAGGGGCCGGTGGCAGCCAAAGCAGAAGAACAACCCCCTTNCAGACCACCCAAAGCGGTTAAGGCACCACCTGTTCCCACCCCTTCCAAAGGGCAAAAAACAAAAGCCACCCCGCAAACCGCCAGGGGAGGCAGCAGTCCCGTCAGCAAGATCAGCCTGAAGATCAACGCAAAACAGGGCGATCAGAAGAAAGCCGGTCATCGTCGCGAAGAGAGACCCGGGGATAAACCGACAACGGCTTTCGCGTACGATGATTTTCTGAAAAGCTGGAACAAACTCGCCGCATCCTGCAAAGAAGAAAGCCTGGCTTTGTTCATGGCCATGACGAATGACAAACCCGTGCTCTTGAAAAACAACCGGGTAATGGTCTATGTCGATAATGCCATTCAACAGGACCTGATCATGGAAAAGATGCCTGAGCTCCTGGGCTCCCTGCATATGGAGCTGAAAAATTATTCCATCCGGATCGAAACAACGATAAAGCAGGCCGGTGCAAGGCAAAAAGCATACCTCCCCAAAGAAAAACTACAGGAACTGATAAAGAAGAACCCCGATGTCAAGCGACTAAAAGATGAGCTGGGACTGGACCTCGATTATTGATTTAACAATATTCCGATGTCCAATCCGGTTTTTAGGAATTAAGAATATTTATGAAAAATAACATCATGGAGTAATCATATACGAACTTTTTTATTCTATTTTTGTTTGACTTTTCAAAACCTTTTATGGATTGTATCACTTTTTTATAAACACAAACACACATAAAATGAAGCTTAGGTTGAATCTTTTTATTGTTGCCCTGTTGTCGTTGGGGCTTTTAAGTGCCACGGCATCAGAGCGAAGGATTGACTTTACGGAGTTTACCCTTGACAACGGGCTCCATGTGATCCTTCATGAAGACAACACCACGCCCAATGTGGTGGTGAACATCATGTACCATGTAGGTGCAAAAAATGAGTTTCGTGACCTTACGGGCTTTGCACACTTCTTTGAGCATCTGATGTTTGAGGGCTCAGAACATATCGGGCGCGGGGAGTTTGCCGAGATTGTCGAACAGGCTGGGGGTTCGCTCAATGCGTACACCAGCTTTGACGTGACAAACTATTTTGTGCTGCTTCCTTCCAACCAGCTGGAGTTGGGCCTGTGGCTTGAGTCAGAGCGTCTGCTGCACCCTGTTATCGACTCCATAGGCATCGCCACACAGAAAGATGTGGTTACGGAAGAGATGAAGCAATCCCGCGACAACCGGCCTTATGGCAGGATCATGACAGAGACCATCAAGCGCGCCTTTACGGTGCATCCTTACCAGTCGGACGTGCTGGGCAAGGATGAACACATCCGCAATGCAACCTATGAAGACATTGCCTCTTTTCACGACATGTTCTATGTCCCAAACAATGCTGTTTTGGTGGTGTCGGGCGATATTGACCGGGAAGAGGCCAGGGTGCTGGTAGAGAAATACTTTGGCGACATCCCCAAGGGAGGGCATGCGATCTACAGGCCGGATGTGGTGGAGCCTGGGCGCACTGAAGAGCTGCGCGACACGGTTTACGACAACATACAGCTGCCGGCACTTATCCAGGCATACCCTATCCCTGCCCAGGGCACAGAGGACTATTATGCGTTGAGGATGCTTGGGTCATTGCTTTCGCAGGGGCAGAGCAGCCGCCTTTACCGCAAGATGGTCGTAGAAGAACAGTCTGCCTTGATGGTCCAGGCCATGCCCATGGGATTGGAAGATCCCGGTTTGCATATGATCATGTCCATTCCAAACATGGGTGTGGAACCACATACGCTCGAAGCGATGATCGACACGGAGCTGGAAAAGGTGCGAAACGAGATGATCAGCGAAGAGGAGCTGCAGAAGCTGAGAAACCAGGTGGAAAGCCGCATGGTCAATGACAATACCACCATTGCCAGGAGGGCCATGAACCTGGCCAACTACCATCTGCTCTATGGTGATGCCAACCTGATCAACACCGAAATCGACAGGTACATGGCGGTCACCCGCGATGACATCCTGCATGTGGCTCAGCAATACCTTCACGAAGACAACAGGGTGGTGCTCTATTATTTACCCGAAACAAGATAATCAGGATAACAAACCAGTAAAACATTATACATCATGAGAAACATCATCACATCACTCCTGTTAAGCCTTTTCACAATATTGGCCGTCAGCGCCCAGGTCGACAGGAGCCAGCGCCCGGAGCCGGGGCCGGCGCCTGTCATACAGCTGGGGGAGTTTGAATCTTTTGAGTTGGACAACGGCATGAAGGTGATCGTGGTAGAGAACCGTCAGGTGCCTGTTGTCTCTTTTCAGCTGACCCTTGACATTGACCCTGTTTTTGAAGGCGATGCCAAAGGTTATGTAAGCCTTGCCGGCTCGTTGATGCGCGAAGGCACTGCCAACCGAAGCAAGCAGGAAATTGACGAAGCCATCGACTTCATCGGTGGCAGCCTTTCTACTTTTTCAACCGGCATGTTTGCCTCCTCCCTTACCCGGCACCAGGAAACCCTCCTGGAGCTTATGTCTGACATCTTGCTCAACCCCACCTTCCCCGAGGAGGAGATGGAGCGTCTGATCACGCAGAACAAGTCGGGTCTGGCGACCGTTCAGAACGATGCAAGCGCCATGGCTGCCAACGTGTCAAGGGCCATTGCCTTTGGCCCCGAGCACCCATATGGAGAGGTCACCACCGAGGAGAGCCTGGACAACATCTCCATCGACCAGGTCAGGCAATATTATGAAGATCATTTTAAGCCCAATGCAGCTTACCTGGTGGTCGTGGGGGATATGAACGTGGATGAGGCCAAAGAGGTTGTAGAACAATACTTTGGCGGCTGGGAGCCGGGCGAGGTCCCCACCAGGACGTATCCTACCCCAGAGCCACCGGAAGGGAAGCGCGTGGCTTTTGCCAACCGCCGGGGCGCCGTCCAGAGCGTGGTAATGGTAACCCATCCGGTGGTGTTGCCCCCCGGACATGAGGATGCCATCAAGGTCAGCGTGATGAACTCCATCCTGGGAGGCGGTGCCTTCTCAGGCAGGCTGATGCAGAACCTGCGTGAAGACAAGGGATACACCTATGGGGCGAGCTCCAATATCGGCACCGACAGACTGGTAAGCCGGTTCACTGCAAGGACGGAGGTGCGCAATGAGGTCACCGACAGTACGGTAACAGAGATACTGTATGAAATGAACCGTATGATAAACGAGCCGGTGGATGATAGCAGCCTGGAACTGACGCAGAACTTCATGACCGGAAGCTTTGCCCGCTCGCTCGAGAGTCCGAGAACCATCGCCAACTTCGCTTTGAACGTAGAACGCCATGGCCTGCCCCATGACTACTATGTCACCTATCTTGAGCGTCTGAATGCGGTTACCGTGGAAGACGTTCAGGAAATGGCCGCCAAATACCTGAAGCCCGATCAATCAATCATCGTGGTGGCCGGCAACCAGGATGAAGTAACCGATAAGCTCATCCCTTTCAGTGCCACAGGCGAGGTTGAGTTTTACGATGCCTTTGCGCGGCCGGTGGAAGAAATAGACCTTTTACCCGCACCGGAAGGCTATACCGCTGAAACCGTTATTGGGAACCATATCGAAGCCCTGGGCGGCCGCACAAAGGTGGAAAGCATCAATGACATGACACAGGAGATGACTGCCAGCACCATGGGCATGGAGATCCAGATCAAGGTCTATCAGAAAGCCCCCCACTTTGTGCTGCAAAAAATGGAAATGGGTGGGATGACGCTTTCGCAGCAGCTTTTTGACGGTGATAAAGCCGTGGTGGTCTCTCAAATGGGACGTCAGGAATTCACAGAAGGGCCCGAGTTCGAACAGTTGAAAATGAACGCGGTGATGAATATTGTGATGACCTATAAAGAGCATGGCATCGAAAAAGAGTTGCTTGGGATTAAACCCACCAGTGAAGGGGATACATACAAGATCAAAGTCACCTATCCTTCGGGCGATCAGTCTTATGACTACTACAACACGGAGACCTTGATGAAGGTCAAAACCGTGAAGGATGAAAGCATGACCACCTATGACGACTACCGGCCTGTGGAAGGCATCATGATGCCGCACAGGATCACCCAGGAGGCTGGTCCGCAAACACTTGAAATGAAAGTCGATGCGATAACGATCAATAGCGGCCTTGAACGTGAGCTGTTCGTGATTGAATAAAAAAATTTTAAGTGCTATTTAAAAAGCGGTCCTGTCCGGGACCGCTTTTTTTTGTATATTCCCCCTGTGAATGATGGCAACGTGTGCCCTGTTATTTTACCTCAGCCCGCGTGTCAATTAAAAATTATCCTGTAATTTTGGTTACTGACGAATCAAGTAGATGCTTACCATTTTCATTACCCGTCATGAAAAAAAAACCATCTGATTTATTTCGCGCCATCGAAAAAGCATCCCACTTTTTGCGGATCGACATCTGGCGGATGCCTTTAAAAGACCTTTCACCACGCCGGACTTTTCTGATCAAGCACCTCCGCATCATCATCCTTGCCCTGCGCGGTGTAAAGGAGGACAAGTTGCTGCTGCGGGCCCCGGCCCTTACCTTTTATTCCATCTTCAGCATCGTACCCATTGTGGCTCTGGCCTTCGGTATCGCCAAAGGCTTCGGACTGGAAATGTATGTCGAACGGCAGCTGGAGAGGGTGCTGGCAGGGCGGGAAGAGGTGTTTAACTTTGTGATGGAGCTCACCGAATCTTTCCTGCAACAGACCCATGGCGGCACGATGGCCACCGTTGGCCTTTTAATATTGCTTTACACCATCACCATGTTGCTGGTGAACATTGAGGAGTCATTCAATGAGATATGGCAGGTCAGGAAAGCCAGGTCATGGTCACGCAAATTCAGCGACTATTTCGCCATGATGTTCCTCGCTCCCCTTTTCTTTATTCTTTCCAGCGCCGTAACCGTATTTCTGACCGCACAGGTTCAGGCTTTCGATGGCACCCTGATCAACCCGGTATTATTGTTTTTGGTAAGAATGATCCCCTACATTTTGATATGGACAATATTCACCCTGGTCTATATCATCATGCCCAACACCAAGGTGAAGTTTTCTTCGGCCCTCGTTGCAGGCATCATCGCCGGCACATTGTTTCAGCTGGTTCAGTGGGCCTACATTGCATTCCAGATCGGTGCTGCAAGATACGGCGCCATATACGGATCCTTTGCTGCCCTGCCCCTGTTGTTGCTGTGGATGCAGGTAAGCTGGATCGTTGTCCTCTTCGGGGCGGAACTGTCGTTCGCCCACCAGCACGTCGAAAATTACGAGTTTGAGACCGAAACAAAAAACATCAGCCCTTTCAACAAAAAAGTCCTCGCACTATATATCCTCCAGCTGCTGATAACCAATTTCAGGAAAGGGGAAAAGCCCGTCAACCCGGATAGGATATCCAAAACCCTGCATATTCCGAACAGTTTGGTGCGCAACATCCTGAATGAGTTGCATGCGGTCGGCCTGGTAAGTGAGACAGAAACCACGCAGTCGAAAGAACGGGCTTATCAGCCGGCCATCGACATTCATGCCATCACCATCAAAATGGTCATTGACCGGCTGGAGCACAAAGGGATGGATATCCTCATCGCCAAGCCTTCTCCTGAACTGGACAAGCTGAAAGCTTCCCTGGCGCGTTTTTACGAAATGATAGAACGCTCGGAGGAGAACAGGCTGCTGAAAGACCTGTAATGTTGACTGTCAGCCATCGTTGTCAGCTTGCGGGGAGGGGGGTTGCCCTGGCTGATACCGCATCATTCTGAACAGCCATATAATCACCATCAGGCTGACAAGGGCCATGACGGGGACTAACGGGCCGGCAACAACGGTCTCCATATCAAAGTCTGTCTGGCTGTTGCGGGTGAAGAAATAGAGGGCCACCGCGGCCGCATTGTTGAAGAAGTGGGCAAATACAGGCACCCATATATTGCCTGTCACCACAAACATGTATCCGAGTATCATTCCCAATAGCAGGCGGGGCATAAAGCCATAGAACTGCATATGCATGGCGCTGAACAAAAAAGCCGCGATGAATACTGCCACATGTATGTTGCCCGTCCATTGACGGAAGATGCGTTGCACCGCGCCACGGAAGACAAACTCTTCGCCGATGGCGGGGATGATGGCTATCATAAAAATGTTAAAGAGCAGCCCCTGCAGGGTGGTCACATCGAGCAGCAGCCTGGTGATTGCCTCGGCCTGATCTTCGGTGCGGCGCATCCACTCTTCCAAAGGACGCATCGATTCAGGCAGGGCAAGTTGTTGGTTCAGGTGCGTCAGATAATACACCAGCGGCACTGCTGCCATGATGACCAGGGCAGAAAGCAACAGGGGCCGCAGCCCGGGTTTTTGTTTTCCCTGCAAGTAACCCAGGGGATCATACCCCACCAGGAAGGCAAATACCAACGAGGCACCCACGAAAAAGCCCAGGTGTGTCAAAACCTGGGTGTATCGTATCAAATTGACATCCATGGCATCGGTGCCCATATCGCGGAAGATGTCGGTCCCAAAGAAAGGGAGAGCCGCCAGGATCCCTATGATAAACACCACCATCAAACCGGCAAGCATCACCAGGACCAACAAAAGCAATTTAACAAAAGGGTGCAATCCCCCGAGAATACCCTGGTCTTTCATCTGTTTATGATTTGGTAAATAGGTTTAAAAGTTTAAGGGTTTATTTGTATCTTCCGTTAGTCTTTTATGTTTTGATGCATCAAGATCCATTCATTGTTTTCAGCATCCGGCGTTAATGCCAGCAGTCGTTATTGCACTGTTGCCAGAACGATCAGACGCATCACTGTCCACCAGGATCATTTATTCTTAATTTTGCAGACTGGCGGGCATCAAAAATAATCAATCTTTTCAACACGCATGACAGGGAGAGGCATATCAGACATGTTGCACGGCGTTCAGATAGGCGGGGCGTTGTTTCCGCACAGGCCTCTGGTGCTGGCCCCCATGGAAGACATCACCGACCCGCCGTTTCGCAGGTTATGCCGGGCGATGGGAGCCGACTGGGTGTATACGGAGTTCATTTCGGCCGACGGGTTGATCCGTGATGCGGACAAAAGCTTGCGCAAGCTGGACATCTATCCTGAGGAACGTCCCGTCAGCATCCAGCTTTTCGGTGCCCGACCCGATGCGATGGTGATGGCTGCCAAAATGGCCCAGGGGGCCAAACCCGACTTTATCGACATCAACTTCGGATGCCCGGTGCGCAAGGTGGCCTCAAAGGGAGCCGGATCGGGCATGATGAATGATGTGCCAAAGATGGTTGACATTACCCGTCGTATCGTGCAGGCCGTTGACATTCCGGTGACGGTGAAAACCCGGCTGGGCTTCGACCGGCGACAGCAGAACATCGTGGAAGTGGCCGAGCGCTTGCAGGATTGCGGTATCGCCGCCCTGGCTATCCACGGCCGCACCCGCTGCCAGCTGTACCGGGGTGCCGCCGACTGGACATTGATCGGGGAGGTGAAAAACAACCCACGCATGCACATCCCGGTCATCGGCAACGGCGACATCAGGGACGGGCCATCGGCAGAAGACGCTTTCAGGAAATTTGGTGTTGACGGCATCATGGTCGGAAGGGCTGCGATCGGCAATCCATGGGTGTTCAAAGAGATCAGGCACTACCTGGCCACGGGCGAACCACTGCCCCCTGCCCCATTGAAGGAACGGCTGACGGTGTGCCGCCGGCATGTTGAGATGTCGGTACAATGGAAGGGAGAACGTACAGCCCTGTTTGAGATGCGCAAACACTACTGTCAGTACTTTAAAGGCATCCCCCATTTCAGGCCTTACCGGTTGCAACTGGTCACGGCCGA
>SL_3KL_010_SEDDRAFT_10004088_pt1 | contig 13215 bp, 7 predicted proteins | sample SodLakKL_010_SED_2_FD_10381 | JGI IMG/M metagenome (IMG submission 10381)
CCTCTCTCTCTGCCTTGATATCATTGATATAATACTCCCCGTCCATGTCCTGCCTTAGCTCATAGCCCAAATCACGGAGCCTGTCACTTTTTTCTTTGATCACATCCTGTTCTGATGTGTCGGGCCTTATCACATCCTGTAGCTCCACCTTATTCTGGTCGATCCACTGCTGTACTGCCTCTTTATCAACAACGGTCTGACCCTCAAAGGCTTGGTCAAAGCCCATCCAGTTTAACTCTGCCTCTTTTGCTCCGTTCTTAATTAACATCGCCCTCCATTGACCCCTTGTGCCTTTGTTCTGCTGTATCTTCTCTAAGGCAGTCTGGGAGTTAGTGACGAAGACAGGAGCTTTGCGCTCGTACTGTAATCCTAATTCATCCGCCTTTGAAGGTTTGTATTTAACCCCAGGGTCTAACAGTCCTTCATCGGCATAGCTTTGGAAAGCATCAAGAACGCCTTGGTTTTGTTTGGCGTAAACTATATCAAGCACATTGATATTAACATTCTCGAAGTCTCGTTTTATTTTCTGCACAGCCGCAGACGATAAAGGCGTGTTGCTTACAAAAATAAGGCCGTCTCCGTACTTCATCACGTCCGGGGCTACTGCGCTAAATATGTTGTCTAACGTAACACCTTCGTCAAGAAGATGGTATCTTCCCACCTCGTTTTTGTTCGTAAGGAATATCACCCCCATTTTAGGGGTAGTTCCCCTTTTTTGTTTTGTTAAAAACTCCGCAACATCTCCCGAACTTGTAATTGAAAACCTTTCTTTACTCGGAACATACAGTTTTTGCCTATCAAAAGAATACACTTGTGCACTCTTAATGTTTTTTGCCTCCGTTGGCCGGCGCAATATGTTTTGGTCTTTAACGCCTCCCTCGGTTGTAAATAAAAGATAGTTTCCGCTGTCTATGTTTATAATAACCGAGTCATGCATGTCTATTCCCATATCCTTTAGCCCCTTCCTTAGCTTGGCGTCAAGAACAAAGTCATTTGGAGACACTCTTAAGTTTCCGGATGGATGGTTATGAACAAAAACAACGCTCTTTGCGCCAAGCTCCTTGGCCGCATGAAAGATCATTTTGGGGTCGCCAACAGTGCCGGTTGTTGTTCCGGTGCTTAAATAAACTACTACATGGCTGCCGTCTTCCCTGATAATTACAGCAAAAGCATTTTCAGTCGCTGCATCTTCTATATTTCTAAACAGGAAAGCAATGTCCCCAGGACAGGTAATTTTGGCGGGGCCGGTTAGTTTTTCTCCCAAAAAGGTAAAGCCAGCTTGTTTGTTTAACTGCCTTTCAATGGCTGTGTAACTATGGTCAGAGGGGTTGTAACCTCTTTGTCGTTGTAGATCATGGGTGGCGGGGTCAGAACTAATGGCTTCGTCCTGATAAAGGGGTACGTCTTCGGAGAATATGATCTTTTCTTGCCCATAAACAGAATTTTCAGGCAAGTTACTTAATTCTTCTGAATATTGCAAATTTATTTCTTTTGCTTTGCGCTCGAACATTACCTCCTCTTTTTTATCAAGCGTCCCGGCAAGGTCTTTGGTAACTTGTTCACGGGCTTCTGTGCCATCATAAACCTTAACCTTAAGCCCTGCGTCCTTCAGGGTCTTAACAACTTCCTTGGGAGTGCCTTTTGGTACTACGGCACCGCTGAACTCTGACAAAGGCACAATGTCCTGCATCTTAGCCTCAAAGTAAAGCACGGGGCTGTTTTTTACCCTGTCGGCGAACTCTTTGAAGGCTTCAATGTTCTCCCTGGTCGGCTTAAAGCTATTTTTTCTTAACGCATAGGAGGCAACGCCACTCTTGTAATAGGCCGCAAGTGACCTTCCAAAGTCATCAAGTTTACTCCACTGGCTTTCATATTGGTAGGGTATCTGGTCTGCCAGGTCAAAATATTCAGCCTGCAGGGCGTTTGTTTGTGCCTCTATGTCCTCCGCCGACATCAGCTTGTGCTTCTTTTTATGCATCTGCTCAACGGTGCTAAACTCCTTCATGGCGGAAGCCTTTGCCTGGTTCATGCCATAGGTCATGAGTTTTTCTGCGCCCCTGAGCCTTGTGGTCATCGCCTCAAGGATATTTTCATCAGTGTAGGGTATCTTCTGCCTTCCCTTTTCAAAGTAAGCCTGCCCTTGGTTTTCTGTTATCAGTTCATGTAGCCACTCTTGGTAGTCTTTGTTTCCGTCCTTTACTTTGTTGTTGATGCGCTTACCGAGCGCAGCCTGATCGAGTTGTTTTCTTGGGTATAAGTGCTTTTCAAGCCTGTAAACAGCACCTTCTCTTAAACCTGTTTCGTCTCCGACATATTCGCTAAACCTTTTCTGTATGTCGTCTTTTAACACGGCCATTGACTTGGCATTATACTGCCTTTCAACACTACTCCAAAGTATATCCCTTATGCCTTTCGTAATCTCTGCCGGGATGGGCTTTGACTGGTTGTTTAACTGCCTCCACTGCTCTGCAAGGGGTCTTATCGTTGCGGTCTCCTCCGGCGTAAGCTCTATGGGTAAATTATTCCACAGCCATGCCTTTTCAGTCTCCATGGGGATGCGCAGCGGCAAGCCTTTATCCACAATGTAGGCCAGCTTTAGCTCATCGGGGTGGTTCTTTGCAATGCTTTCTGCATCGTTTCGTGCCACTTCCTTAAAGAAGTCTCCGTAGTCGTTAAAAAACGAACTGAATATATGGCTTACCTCTCTGTAGTCTTTATAAGACTTGTTGATAATGCCGAGTGCCCTGTTTTCAAGGTCTTTATTGATGTGGTAAAACTTGCGTGGTGTTGTCGGGCTGTAAATGTCGCCTTCAAATACCCTTGCCCTGTATCCAGCCGGATCAACAAGGCTTCTGTTACCTATCAGTGTTATTTTTCCATACCTTGTGAATGGCGCATCCTCTCTCATAATAGCCACACTGGGGGCAATAAGCCCTTTTCTTGCGGCCATTATATCCCCAGGGCTAAGGTTGTGGTATGCTATAAGCCTTTCGCCTTTCTTCTTTGCCGGCACAAGCTCAAACTGCGGTGTGTGGTCGTCGGGTGGAGGTGGCTTCTTTAAGTCCTGCTCCATTGCCCTGGCCTCATCCGGGGTCTTTTGACCTGACTCAACGAGGCTGTTGAGCATCTGTACAACCCTTTCTCTGGCTCTTACACCTGTTCCTGCCTGATAATGGCGCTCCTGTCCTTTTCTGTCTGATCTTGTAAGGTCAAGCTGTACTCCGTTATGGAACAATATCTTGTTTAGGGTTGCTCTTTTTACAAGGTCAACATCAAAGCCCTGTTCTGCAAGTATCTCTCTTGCTGTGTCGCTGCCATGGCGATCATTTACCGCCTTGTTTACCTGATTGAAGAACTCGTTGATCTTTCCCGCCTGCTTGGGGCTGAATCCCTCACCATAAACCGACCATATGTCAGGGGAGTGGCGGGTTTGTCTGAGGCTGCTAAAGAAGTTGTGAACATAATCCGGGAGGGTCAGTCCATCAAGGACTATTGAGGCGCTTTCCGAGGCATAGATATCCTCTACATCGGAAACGACCTGCTCTACTGTTTTTGCGGGGGCTTCGGGTGCAGGCCTTTCTCTCGAAACTCTCGGAGTTTCTTTTTTATCAGCTCGAGGAATTGCTTTTTCCTCTCTGACTTCTGCTCTGGGGATAGCTGGGGCTGTTTCATCTTTATGCAAAGTTAGGTGTTTTTCATAATCTTTCAAAGTTTCAAGGTAGGTCTGGTTGAATGCGTCTGTTTCCAAAGACAACAGGGAAACAACCTCCTTGGGTGTAGGGGCCGCCTCTATCTCCCGCGTAAGCGTCTCCCAAGCCTGTTCGGTCATATTGTTGATAAGCCCCTCTGACTCCTCATACAGCCTTTGTGCCTCAAGGGCCTCAAGTTCTGTGATCTGTTCCGGTGTGAAGCCGTGTCCATAGGTATATTCAGGTTCAATCCGGCGCTCAACCATGTTCAGCGCCATGTGCTGGGGGCTCTTGTATGAATTTACAACCTCCTCGATGGCATTGTGAAAATCCTGAGAAGTAATCCTTTCTCCAAGCCCATGATCGCTCTCCCACAGCTTGTGGGCAAGCTCCTGTATGGTGGGCGCATCTTTTCTCAGCCAGAAAAACCTTGCCCTTCTCTCTCCCTCAACCATGGCTTTACGGGCAGGGGTGTCCAGTGATCTGCCCTTTTTGCCATACATTTCCAGCATGGCGTTGGTGTTTAGCATGCCGCCAGCAATAAAATATTTCATCACAACATCTTCCGGGGTGCTCACCTCTACCTTTAACGCCTCCTTTTGTGCTTTGGACAGGGCTTTGCGCCTTTTCTTTGTCTTGTCAATGATCTTAAAGGGTTTTTTGGGCTTAACCGGGGCTTCGGGTGTGGCCGGCACCTCTGCCTTGCGTATCTCTTTGATCTCTACACCGTCAATCTCAATGTCTTTGATTGTGATTAACCCTTTTTCTTCCATGCGCTGATGCACCCGCATGGCCTCCTCGCTGATAGGGAAGGTGCTATAAAGTACCCCGTGTTCGTCCAGAGCTTTCTGATAAGCCTCCTGGCCGTGTCCCAAACCTTTTTCCACTCCTTCCTTAAGGAAAACACTGTCAATAAATAGCCCCTTCTCTGGCAAGGTGATAGTGCCCTCGGGGGCTTGCAGCTCTGCTGTCAGTGCCCCTTCGATAACAGCATTGTCTGTTTCGACTGTGGTGTCTGTGGTGGGTTCTGCTTCGGGTGTGGTTTCAGGCGTGACCTCGGCCCTTGGCTGCGCGTGGTCTGCAATATCTGTGATATACTCCCCGTATACCTCAAGGTAGTGTTGGCGGTCTTCGATGAGCTCCATGTCTGCCTTTGAAGCATCCTCTTTGGCGGCCTCAAGCCTTCCGATGGTCTCCTGTACGGTCTGGCCGCCGATGGTGGCTACATCCTTACCCTGTTTGCCCTTTCTTGCGTTTATGATGGTGTCTGCCTCCCGAAGGGCAAGCAAATGCACTTGTGGGTCATTCAGGATCATCTCGTAATCTATCTGCTGATCCTCGGTTAAATCCATCTCGTGTGCCTTGGTCTGGTCAAGGAGATAGTCCACATACTGCTCCGCGTGTTGTTTATCGTGGCCAAAGTAGCCTTCAGCCTCCACGATCATGTCTTCACGGGCTTGCTGGGCGTCATCACGAAGGGGTGCCACGCGTGTTTCCGGTGTCACCTCGGGAGTTGTTTCAACGGCTGCTTCCGCCTCCTTGGGCGCGATCTTATCAATCGCCTGTTGTAGCCTTTCGGATTCGCTGCGGAGTGCTTCTGCCTCAGACAGTATGTTGTTTGCTTCTTCACGGTTGGCAACACGTTCATTGATGGTCTTGGCTTTCTTCTTGCGGGTCTTCTCGGCTTTTTTCTCAAGGGCTTTTATTTCGGCTTCGTTGTCGGCAAGTTGCTCTTGTAAAAGCTCGGTGGCTTCCTCTCCCAAAGCCTGCTGCATCTGCTCTGCCAGCATGTCGCTGTCCATGGCGTCATAGTCGGGCCTACCATCATCACGAACAGGAATATCCGGGGCTTCCTCGGGTGTTACTTCTGGTGTTACCTCTGCCTCCGGCGTTAGTATCTGCTCTGCCTGCTCACGGTGCATGGCCTCCTGGCGCATCTGGTCGAGGACGTTGTGAGTGTCGCCTCCATGCTTTTGGCCGGTCTGCCGGATATAGGGCAACAGGTCCACGGGCAGATTATATACATTACCCTCCTGATCAGGGTGTGTGCCTTCAACAACGGCCACCATGCCGGTTCCATCATGTGGAATAGCCACTTCAAAGCTCTGCCCTATAAGTGGTGCATATATCTGCTGTTGCTCAGGGGTCATGCCCTCGGTGGTTACTTCAACAAGCGCACCAGGAGGAATGTCCGTCATGACCTCGCTAAGGGCCTGCTCTGCCTCTGACTGCTGGACGTGTTGAATGTCATCAATGGCTTGCTGCTGGCCCATCTTCTCCTGCTCGAGTTCAAGGATCTGCCCAGCATAGTCCTGTGCAGGGATGGGCTCGGCGGGTGTCAAGTGTTCCCGGGAAGGGTCATAAGGCATAACCTCTGTTGGGTTGTCTGCTCGGACAACCATAAGCTCATTGCCCGGACCTACCTGCTCTGTCGGGTTGCCTTTGACGACGAAGTACACCGGGTTGCCCTCGTTATCTGCCAATATATGAACAAGACCAGTGTCCTTGTTTGTTGCCTGGTTGACAAATTCCATGACAGCACCGGGGTCTGGTGGTGGAATAGCCTCCTGCACCTGTTCACCCATCTCCTGATAGCCATCAACGAACCTCTTGACTGTCACATAGTCCATAACCATCTCTATCTCTGCGATACTGAGCTGGTCTTTCATGTTGTCATAGAACGCCTGCAGGGGTGCTTCTATCGTGCCCTCTGTGGCTACCATCTCATCTGCTGCCAAAAGTATGTCTGGGCGATCATGGAAGGTATTATGCATCTGCTCCTGCAGTTCCATATGACGCAGCTTCTTTTCGCCCACGCCCTGCTGGCGGACAATATCTCCCACGCCCGAGAAGTCGCTAAGGGCATCAAGGAATGCCTCGGGTGAGTTCACCCACAAAGCTGTCGCCTCTATTGCATCATGCATGTCAAGGGCGGCCTTTTCACTTTGGGCGAAAAGGTCTGTCGCTCTCTGAATGTTCTCTTGGTAGGTGCGCCCACGTGTCTCGCCTGCGATCTTGTCAAAGAAGTTAAGGAGCTGGTTAAACTCTCCCAGGTCTTTGCCCTTGGCTTTGTCGGTTTTAAGGAAATCCAAGAATGAGTCCTGCTGTTCGGATAGGCCCTCGGAGGCCTTGCGCAGTTCAAGCTGCTGTATAAGGTAGTTCTTTGCAAGGGGGCGTTCTGCGTGTAGTTCATCAATGGCGTCAAGGAATGTCAGGGCCTGCTGCTCAAACACGTCAAGGGCTGCCGACTGCTCCGGGGTCAGTTTGGTAAGATCCACCCTGTCCACCATACGAGCATCTACATACTGGCGTGGCGAAGGACCTCTTGCCCCTGCCATGCCACCTGTTAAAATACCCATCCATGCTCCTTCTGCACCGGCATCAAATGATCTTCTGGTCGCCTCCCAAAAGGTTGTTGGCACAGCTCCCGAATAGTGTTCTGCTGCCACCGTGGCGGCCTCTGCCAAAAATTCAGCACTTCCCTCAAGGCCCCCACCCACACCCATAAGGGTGGCATACTTTTTCATGCCCTGCAATAGGGCTGGCTTATACCATCCGCTCATATATGATACGGCTGCAGAGGGCCACAATATTGACACAATCCCTGCCGGAGTGCCACCAATGTACGACCACATTCTGGCTTTGTCGTGATCAATCCCTGCATCGGCCAGGGTGTTATATATACTTCCGGCATAGGATTTCACACCATACGTCCCGGATGTTATCATGCTTCCAGCAATAGCTCCTTTTGGACCGGCCACTGCTCCTCCAACCTTTCCTCCCGCCCAGGCAGCAAGCATGAATGAGCCAACAATGGGTATCATTGACCCCGTTGCTCCGGCCAAAAACATAAATGCATCATCAACGCTTCGTATTTCGGAAGCCCTTGGCCTCTCTGGGCCGCTCTGCGCTGCCATTTCCTGTGCCAGCCGGGACTTAACAGCATACACATCCCTTTTGGCGGGGTCGTTATCTGTTAATCGCTTGTTGCCGTAGTAGCTTTCAGTGAAGCCAACGAGCCCGATATTAAGGTTTCCTGCCAGCGTTTTGGCATATTTGTTATCAAGTGCCCTACCAGGACGAATGTTCTCAATAACCCATGATAAAGGAAGTGGCACCGCCCTCTGTCGTGCCTCCCTCTGCTCGGCCACAAATCCCTCGCCTCCCGCCAGTGCTGCATACAGGTCCTTTCTCCATTGAACAGAGCTTATCCTGTCTTTCCTTGCCTGTTCCTCAAAGTCCAACAGGTCGTCCTGGAACTCCGGGTGCAGCCGTCGTATCTCTCCGCGTACACGCTCAATGTCTTTATCAAGGTCTTTCCTCTGGATTCTTTCGACCTGCTGCCTCTCTCTTGTAACCTGATGGTCTAATGCAGACACCCTTCCGGGTCTTTCACGAACATCAAGGGCTTCTCGCTGCTCCCGTAGCTGTTGTTTTTCATCTGTAAACTCCTGCTTGCGCTGCCTCTCCTCGGGTGTCATGCGCTCCAATGCCTCGGGAGTGTAGTCATACTCTTTGTATTCGACTGGGTGCTTCCTCTCAGTCCTGCGAGCTGCAACGGTGGCTGCAAGGTTATGCGGTTGGAAAAGCGATGTTAATCTCTGCCTTGGGGTTCTTTGTGGCGGTGGATCCGCTGGGGTATGGGGCTTCTTATCCGAAGGTTCTTCCTTCGATTTCAAAAGAGCCCAGGGGTCGAACTCTTGCTTTTCTTTTTCCTTTTCCCCTTTTATCAGCTTCCACGGATCAAAGGCCATATCCCTCAAGTATCTGTTCTATCATCTCTGCGTCGAGTTGGCGCAGCGTTTCGATTATTTCCTCTTTGCTCTGTGTGTGGGCGCTGGGATGTTCTGCCATGCGCTTTACCAAAGTATCTTTCAGCTGCCTTGGCAGCATCATAAAGTTGCGTGACTGCCTTCCAAAGTTGCGTGGCTGCCCTTGCGGGGGCTGTGCCGCTTGTGCCGGTTGTGCCGGTTGTGCCGCTTGTGCCTCCTGCCCCTGTACCGCTTCCTGATAAGCCCGGCCTTGTATGCTGCCGGACCTCCACGGCGGTTCCGTCAAAACCTCCGACACCTGCCTCCTTCTGTGTTCGTGGGGATCAAGCACCTGTAAGACCTCCGGCACACTTCGCCAGTAACGATCTACAAGACGGCGCTGCTCTGCGTCTGTCAGTGTCCTTCCCCCTCGTAGCTTCTCAATGATGGCATCACCAGCCTGTATTGCTTCGTGTCCCTCGGGCAGCCCCCTTGCCCAGTCTTTGATCGTCCGGTGTATCCAGTCAAAGTCCTGCTCCGATACGTGGCCTATCGGCCTGTTCGTGTTTGGGTCGTTGACAGGAACGCCCTGATCTTGTGGGGCTGTCTTGACACTGGGGGTGGTTCCGGCCTGTGTTGATCCCCTTGCTGCAATGGTTATGCGCTCTTGCCTTCCTCTTTCCTGCAGAGTTTGCCTGTCTTGCTCTCCCCTTGCACCAACCTGATCTATGCCGCTCTGGCGCATGGCGTTTATCTCATCAAGGCGGAACTGCTGGTCCGGGGTAAGGCCTCCGTCTGACTGCTGCCTCATAAGCTCATCATGCTCCCTCTGTAAATCATACATCGCCCTCTGCTGACTAATGCTGTCCTGCATAGACTGCTCCCGGCGTATCTCGTCCATTGCCTGTTGTGCCACAAACATATCATACGCTCGCTGCTCTTGCTGCTGTTGATCCATGAGCCCCAGGTGTGCCCCAATGTGTCCGTGCACCCTGTCGGAAGGAACATCCTGTACCGGACCTCCTCGCCTTGCGCCGATCACCCCTCCGAGTGCCCCAAGGGCGTTCTGCAGGGCACTAAGACGTGCCATGCGCTTATGGTAGTTGTCTGCCACCGGCCTTTCGGGTCGTAGGGCCTCTGTTATCTCTGTGATGGTCTGAGCCTGCTGCACCCTCTCCCTGACACCATCATAAGGGGTTTTTTTGGCCTTGCCCTGCTCCTGATCGCCCGGCCTCGGTTGTGTGGCAGGGACAAATCCCGGGATAGGGGGCTGACTTCTGGGCGTGCGGTTGTGATATTTTTCATCCATGCCTATATATATTGTTTGTTGTTAGTTGTTTGTTGTTTATTTATACTGTCCTTGCTTTGCCCTGTGCTTTGCCCTGTGCTTTGCCGTTTTTTGGCATGGCAAGTTAGTGCTTTGCCGTTTTTTGGCAAAGCAAGGGATAGAGCAGATTAAAGAGCCAATGCACCCGCCAGGTCAACAAAGGATGTTCCCACACCATGTCCTGCCCTGCTGATACGATCCGCATGCTGCTGATCAAGGGCGTGGATGTTGCCATAGTGTTGGGCTTGCTGATAGCCAAGATTGCCCAGCGCACTCATAAGCCTCGCCCGTGCCTGATCCTGGTATCTCTCTCCGCCGGCAACAAGGCGGCTGATAATGTCGGCATAGCCTCTGCCCATCGCCGTCTGTCCGGCTACTGCTGCCTCGGTGGTGCCCCCCGAGCGTGCCACCCCTCCCCGGATCCTGTCAGACTGCTCCCGCAGGCCTTCACGAGCCTGTGTGAGAACACCCTGCGCCTGATCGGTCTCAAGAAAGTCTCCGAATGCTGCTGGCCCAAGGATTGAGTGTATGTCCTCTCGCTGCCCCGCAAGGTGTTGATCCATTGCCCTGCGATAGCGACGATCAGCGGCACGAGCCTGTTCGCCCGCCCGCCACTGGCTGTAAAGATTGGCGGCTCCGCCTGCCAATGCTAATCCCATAATTGGTGCCATAGTGTTATGTTTGTCGATTGCTAAATACTTGTACGGTAACCTGTTGTTCTATTTTTGTGCCAAGATAATGGTGTAAAGACGAGCCTGTTTGATATACAGTTCCGTCTATTTTGTAGTGCACCAAATTGTTGCCTATTTCGGGAAAGTCAGAGACAAGCTCTAACGAATAACCCACGGTATACATGTGCGTCCACCCATCATGTAGTGGGTTTATGTTTCCATTTGACGCTTCAAACCCCCGATATGAAGAAAACCCAGGACCCCACTGCCCCACCGTCAAAACACCCTGATAAATCATTCCGTCCGGCAGAGAGGGGGTCTTCCTCATCCGGAACCCCGGCGTGCGCGCCCCTATGCCGAATAGCCGCCTCATAGCCGCTTATATACTGCCACACGAGTTCCGCTGGCTGGTTGTACCTTAGTGAACCGACCAACCAGAACAGCGCCCTGTGGATAGCCCTCACCATCCATCGTTCTGCGGAGCGCCGGCAAATTGTCGCCTCCTTCCTTGAGCTCGTCAAAAGTGCCCCCGTCGGTGTACACTTCGATAGCCCAGACAAACTCTTTGGATCCATCCGGGGCTTCGTAGTCCTCGCTGTTGGTTACTATATCTTGGCTGCCGGCAGTGCCAGCACCAAGGGTACCGAAAAATTTGAGGAACAGCCTCAAAAGATCGTCATTGGTGTAGTTTTCCATGCGTTCAATAGTTATGAGAATATGTCTGCAATATCGTGATTAAATTTATAACTATCGTTGTAATTATATCACCATTAATTGCGATAATAGCAGATAATTGTTGAAACAAATGCTTACATTTGACTGCTTTTTCATGGTTTTTGGTCAAACCCAGGGGCGCGTCCTTAGTGACAGATGCTCCTGGGTTTGTTGATTATCAGCCGAATATAGTTTCCGACAGTCCTTCATACCCCATTTTTCAGGATCTCTAATTTGGAATGATTATTGATAACGCCTTTTGGTATATTTTTTCGCAAAAAAGTGTCATTTAATTTGCATAGTGGTAAATTATTGCTTATATTCGTGCCGTGAACCAAGATCTATAAACCTTAAAACCACAGAACGATGAAAACGGTAATTAATAACGAAGGCAAAAAAGTAAAAGTAACAGAAGAAACCTATGCCGAACTAAAGCAGGGCTTCAGAGATGGAGGATGGGCTGCTTACATCAAAGACGCAGACAACAAACCGCACATGGTAATCATTCCAGATAACTTTAAAACCACAGACCGATGAACATTAACACTGACAGGCCAGCAAGGGGCGTCATTGTGTCCCCAACACTTCACAAAGCACTGCAGGGGAAGAGAGATGAGCACCTTGATGATACTTGCATGGTGCAAACAAACAACAGAGTAACGCTTGATTCTGCCAATCACGGCGAAGGGAGCGATATGGTGCAAATAAGTATAAGAAACACGGGCTGGAGCGACCCCACACACGATGATTATCACGGCTTGCTTGAAATTGTAACAACCGCAAACATAACCAGGAGGGATGCTGTATATTTCAAAAAGTTTCTCGAGGCGTTTCTTGAGGCAAACCCGCCCGAAGACGACCATTAAAAAATTTTACCATCATTATGAAAACAATTATTTTAGCGCAAAAAAAGGGAGAGTCGCCGAAGGCGTATCGCAACCTTGTCGAGTTCTCTCGGGAGTCTATAATCCCCTACGATACCCTGAAAAAAAAGACGCTTCCCCTGTCTCATTATCGAGGATACGTCTATATCTCACGGCAGATTATATGGTCAAGAGCAAAGTCGCCACCTAACCGCTAATCGCTTGTTTTTCGGTTATGGTTATGCTGTGTATGGGTCGGATGTTTCCGGCCCTTTTTTGGTCACTGACGCTCACACTCCCGGCTGCAGAAGGTCTTTTTCTGATCTGCGTCGCTTCCGCCCTTGGCATAGGCGATATTGCATGTGGCGCACCCAAAGATTGTCCAGTCTGAATCAGCACTTGTGGCCATGGATTTGTACGAGTTATCATAAGGATCCCAGCTGTCGTTGGAAATTGACTGCCGAAGCAGTATTTCAAGGTGGATGAAGTCGTAGATCAGGCTCCACGGATCGCTGCGCCCTGTCAGCCGGTCATAGATAATATCATCATATAGCTGTGGTGCGGACAGGCTGCTGAGCGAGATCATGCTTTCCACAGTCGCCGGGTCTGTGTCCGTCAACACATCTACTATCAGGGCAACCTTATCTCTGTCGAGCCTTGTCTCTGCGTTCATGGCGACGATCAGCACGAGGTATGTTATGGCATCCCCGAATTTCTCATCTATAAGCCGTTCTGTTGGCTGCAGCCTGCCATCCACCATGTCCTGGATTGAAACAAAGTGCTTGGCGGCGTATGTCCACATCACAATCAGTGGCTTGATGTCAAGCATCATTGCAGCATGGTAGAAGTTGCGGAACGGGCTGTCGTCGTCTGCGTATTCCAACCTTTTCTTGTTTAGCAACCCGACGGTCCTGTCAAGGCTGTGTTTGATCATCTGTTGTGTTGTCATGTGTTTGTGGGTTTGCCTTGTTTGTACTCTCGTGTGTCCTTATTCATTGTCTTGTTATTTTAGGTGTTGTTACACACCCCGCAGGGGATGTATTGTGTATTATTGATGGTAAAAGTAAGTTGCCTGTAATTTACAACGTCTTTTTTTCCTGTGTAAGTCTTTAAACGAATTTATAACGATTCTAAATAAGCAATGGTTTTGAAGATTTGTAACGCCACCTGGGGAACAATAGCGTTCCCGTATGCTTTTAT
>SL_3KL_010_SEDDRAFT_10004089_pt1 | contig 13215 bp, 13 predicted proteins | sample SodLakKL_010_SED_2_FD_10381 | JGI IMG/M metagenome (IMG submission 10381)
CATGATACGGGCACTGGGCTTCGACTATGTTACAGAGGTTGCATTTGGCGCCGAGCTGATCGCAAACAAGTATAAAGAACTCCTTGAGTCCAAACCCGGCAGGCCGCTCATCTCCACCAGCTGCCCTGCCATCGTTAGCTACGTGGAGAAACATCATCCGCAGATTATAGATTCCCTGGTACCTGTGGTGTCGCCAATGATCGCAACAGCCAAAGTGGTAAAGGAGAAATATGGCCAGAATACCCGAATTGTATTTATCGGCCCCTGTATTGCAAAAAAGGTGGAAGCTGCTGATGAACAGTTTGACGGGCTTATTGATGAGGTGATCTCCTTTGTAGAGCTTAGGCGCATGTTTTCTGAAAAAAAACTTACAGAACACAATGTGGAACCTTCTGAGTTTGATCCGCCGATAGCTGGTAAAGGAGCCATTTTTCCAATAAGCGGCGGAATGCTGCAAACAGTTGACCTCGAAGAGGATTTTGTGAAAGGCGACATCATCGTGGCGGAAGGCAGAAGAGACATCATTGAGGTGCTGCGTGAGTTTGAAGAGGGATACCTGGAAGCGAAAATGTTTGACCTGTTGTGCTGCAACGGATGTATCAATGGCCCCGGAATGAGCCACAGCCGTCAGTTTTTCTACAAGCGTAAGAATATATCCAACTTTGCAAAACGCAAGTATGACCGGATCGACCTGGAGCAATGGCAGAAGGATTTGTCAACCTACCTGGAACTGGAACTGGGGCGCGACTTTAAGGGAAATGACCAGCGCTTCCCCAGCCCGCCGCGCGATGAGGAGATTAAAGAGGTGCTTGTCAAGCTCGGAAAGAAAGAAGCTGAAGATGAGCTCAACTGTGGTGCCTGTGGCTACGATACATGCCATGATCACGCCGTAGCCATACTTCAGGGCTTGGCTGAATCGGAAATGTGCCTCCCCTATACAATCGATCAGTTGCACGAATACATTCAGGAGCTGGATGTGTCTAACAAAAAACTTGCCTCCACACAGGCAGCCCTGAAACAAAGTGAAAAACTGGCCTCGATGGGTCAACTTGCTGCAGGAATTGCACATGAAGTCAATAACCCACTCGGTGTCGTAATCATGTACAGCCATATACTGCTTGATGAGATGGACCCTGCCTCACCTCTTTACCGTGACTTGAAGATGATCGTTGAGCAGGCCGACAGATGCAAAAAGATCGTCGGGGGATTGCTGAATTTTGCCAGAAAGAGTAAGGTGAGTATTGATAAAGTTAACATCAAAAAACTGATCAATAATGGCCTGAAAACCTTTGTGATCCCCGAAAACGTTGAACTAAAAGTGGAAATCAACAGCCAGGAACCGGTGCTTGATTGTGACCACGACCAAATGGTGCAGGTTTTTTCCAACCTTTTTAAAAATGCCGTAGATGCGATGCCTGACGGTGGCACGCTGATGATCACCGTGGGTGATATTTTCGCTGAAGACGCCATGGAGGTCCGTATTACTGACACCGGAGTCGGAATTCCCAAAGAGAATCTTGAAAGAATGTTTGAACCCTTCTTTACTACTAAAGAAAACGGAAAAGGCACCGGACTCGGACTTCCCATCATATATGGCATCATCAAAATGCACAGCGGAAGCATTAAGGTGGAATCGAATGCTGATCCAAAAGAAGGGGAAACAGGTACCACCTTTATACTGAAACTACCACGGAAACCACAAGAAAAAAACAGCAATAAAAGCCAATGATATGTTGAAAAAAGAGAAAAAAAAGATCCTGATTGTTGATGATGACACCGATTATCTGTTTCAGCTTCGAATTGCCGTGGAAGACATGGGTTTTGATGTCATAAGCGCTGACTCCATGAAAGAGGCTGAAAACATTATTGAAAGGACCAAACCGGACCTTGCCATACTTGACTTAATGATGGAACAGCAAGATACAGGTTTCATTCTTTGTCATAAGATCAAGAATAAATACCCCGATGTACCGGTGATTATAGCCTCTGCCGTAACCGCAGAAACAGGAATGCTGTTTGATGTTACAACCGAAGAGGAGCGAGACTGGATCAAAGCAGAGTTGTTTCTCGACAAAGGAATACGACACGACCAATTGCAAAAAGAGATCCATAAATTATTAAAGATCTGATCCATGGAAAAACTTAAACTCCTTGTAGTGGATGATGAACCCGGCATCCGAATGGGGGTTTGCAGAATTCTAGACAACTATTCTGTAAGTTATCCATTTATGGATGAAGATTTTGGGTTTGAGGTTCAGGCTGTGGAAACAGGAGAGGAAGCCCTTGAAATACTCAGGAATAATGATCTGGACATTGTTCTGCTCGATAACAAACTCCCCGGAATACAAGGAATCGACGTACTTGAATTCATCAACAAAAACAATATCGATGTGGTGGTTGTGATGATCACCTCATATGCCTCGCTTGAACTTGCGGTAAAGGCCACCAAACAGGGAGCTTACGACTTTGTTCCGAAGCCTTTTACACCCAAGGAGCTCAGGGCGTCCATTGAAACCATTACCAAACAGCTCTTCCTGCGCCGGATGACACAAAAACTGAACGTGGAGGGACGGCAGGTCAGGTTTCAGTTCCTGTCTGTATTATCGCACGAGCTTAAAGCACCCCTGAATGCCGTAGAAGGCTATCTCCAGCTGATGCAGGACCGCAAAATGGGTGACTCGATACACGAATACCAGGATATTATCGATCGCTCGCTGCATCGCTTGCAAGGGATGCGCAATCTGATCCTTGATCTGCTCGACATCACCCGCATCGAATCGGGTAAGAAAAAAAGGAAGATGGAACCTGTGCTATTGTGTGAAATGACACAGCAATGCATTGATGCTTTCCAGCCCCTTGCCATCCAGAAAGATGTGGATGTTTACATGAATTGCAGCGAGAAGGTGAGTGTAACTGCCGACAGGCAGGAAATGGAAATTATTTTGAATAACCTGATTTCCAATGCCATAAAATATAACAAACAGGGTGGAAGGGTGGATGTGAACCTGAAAAGGAAAAACGATACGATGCTCATCGAGGTTCAGGACACCGGCATCGGCATGGAAAAGGAGGATATAAAATCGCTTTTTGAGGATTTTGTGCGCATCAAAAGTGAGCAAACAAAGCACATCACAGGAACCGGTCTGGGTCTCTCCATCGTGAAGAAACTTCTGGAACTGTATGGTGCCGACATTAAAGTAGACAGCAAGCCAGGCGAAGGAAGCTGTTTTACCGTACAATTACCAATCAAATAACTGGTGATTATCGATTGCCGATTTTCGATTGTCGATTGCCAATTAGGCTCGGAGCTGGAAGCTCGAAGGATTCGCGGCATAAAAATCATATCAACTAAACAACTAAACGACTAAACAACTAAACGACTAAACGACTAAACAACTAAACGACTAAACAACTAAACGACTAAACAACTAAACCTTTATCAACATATGAAAGAAAAATTAACAGAACTCCCCGGTAAAACGATTGAACGGCTCAGTCAATATCGCCGCATTCTATATAATAGCATTCGGGAGGGAAAAACCAATATATATTCGCATGAGCTTGCCCGAATGATGAACCTGACACCGGTGCAGGTACGTCGCGATCTGATGCTTATCGGATATTCCGGTAGCCAAAGCAAAGGTTATGTGATTAAGGACCTTGTTGCCCTGATTGGAAGAATCATTGACAGCAAAGAGGGTCAGAAGGTTATCATTGTTGGAATTGGAAACCTGGGTAGAGCCATAACAAGCTACTTTTCCGGGAAAAGGGATAAGCTTACCATTATCGCCGCTTTTGATAATGACCTTAATAAAACCGACCGTATCATTGCCGGAATTCCTTGTCATCATATTAAGGATGTGAAACAGGTCATCGAAAAGGAACAGGTTTCGATTGCGATCCTTACCGTTTCACCTGAAGCAGCGCATGAGGTGGCGAAATATCTGATGGATAGCGGAATCAAAGGATTATTGAATTATACTTCCGTACCCCTTACCACTCCGGAGCACATTTACCTTGAAGAATATGACATCATTACATCTCTGGAAAAACTTGCATATCTTGTGAAGTCAAAATAAAAACTGCAACAATTCAACATCAAAACAACCAAACCAATACAGATCATATGAAACGCCCATGACAGGATTTTTTAACACACAGTAGGATGGTTATTCAACCCGAGGTTGGAAGTTGGAGATTGGAGGTTAGAGGTTGGAAAAAAACATCAAACATCTAACATCAAACATCTAACATCAAATCCTGATCTTGGGTAAACTTATAAAGCACAGATTAATAAATACTTAAGAAAAATATTAACAAATGAATGTTTACCATCATACCGCCGAAGCAGCCGGTAAGATAAAAAATGCCGTTGTTACAACAGGTTCATTTGACGGTGTGCACATCGGACATAAATTGATTATCAACCGTTTAAATGAAATTGCCGACGAAATTGACGGAGAATCGGTGCTGATCACTTTTGACCCACATCCCCGAAAAGTACTTTATCCGGATCAAAAAGACCTGAAACTCATTAACAGCCAGGAAGAAAAAATAGAATTGCTCCGGAAGGCAGGACTGGACAACCTGATTATTGTCCCGTTTACGCTGGAATTCAGTAAAACCAGTTCGCACGATTTTGTTACTGGAATGCTGATCGGTGACCTGAGCGCAAAGGTTGTGGTTGTTGGTCACAATCACCACTTTGGGCACGGCAGGAAAGGCGATTATTCATATCTTCACAACCTTAGTAAGGATAAAGGATTTAAAGTAGAGGAGATTCCCCTCAAGCTTATTGAAAATGAAACGGTAAGTTCTACAAAAATCCGGAAGGCGCTCAAAGAGGGGAACATACAAAGAGCAAACGCCTATCTCGACCATCAGTATATTGTGAAAGGTAAGCTTTATAAGGATTCCAGACTGCATGAAAGCTTTTCCGAATCCTCGGTAGGTGTTGAAATAACCACAAAAGAGAAGTTGATCCCTCCGCCGGGAATTTATGCAGGTAATCTTTTTGTCGATGACAACTGCTTGAAAACAATGAGCTTTGTCCTGGAGGATGATGCCGGTAATAAAAAACTGGTCAATCAGTTGATTTATGACCAAATTGAAGCAGATGGGAAAGAGGGTACCCTTTATTTCTATAAGCTGATATGGTCGGGCAATCCGCTTAGCAACGGCGCATCTGTTGACCAGGTAATGGAGGAGGCCCGGGAGATGGTTGAAGACCTGATTTATTAAACATCATGTTTGTAAGGATCTTATGACAAGCAATAAACCGATCACTGTTACTTTTCTGGGTACCGGAACCTCAACCGGTGTGCCGGTGGTGGCCTGCGATTGCAAAGTATGTACAAGCACCGATTCGCGTGATCACCGGTTGCGCACCTCGGTTATGATACAGGTGGGGGACCACCATTTTGTGATAGATTGCGGCCCCGATTTTCGCTATCAGATGATAAGGGAAAAGGTGGAAGATATTTCAGCCATACTCTTTACCCACGGCCACAGGGATCACATTGCCGGTCTCGACGATGTCAGGGCTTTCAATTATGTGCTTAACAAGACCGTTGACATATATGCAACCGAAAAAGTGATTGACTCAATTAATAAAGAGTTTCCTTACATCCTTACCGAAAAACGTTTCTTTGGCGCTCCCCAGTTGCAATTCCACGTGATTGAAAATAAGCCCTTTGCAATAAATGGTTTTGAATTTACCCCCATTGAAGTGCTGCACCATAAACTACCCGTATTCGGTTTTCGCCTCGGTGATTTTACCTATATCACTGATGCCAGTTTTATCTCAGAAGAGGAGAAGAAAAAAATAACCGGGTCTAAGGTTTTGGTAATCAATGCCCTGAGAAAATCACCCCATATCTCACATTTTTCCCTTGAGCAAGCCCTGGAGGTGATCAGGGAATTAAAACCTGAAGCTGCATACATCACCCACCTGAGTCATTTTATGGGCCTGCATGAAACCATCCAGCAAGATCTTCCGGAAAATGTTTTTCTCGCTTACGACGGATTAAAGGTGATCTTATGACAAAATTTTGCTAATTTTGTATAAAATATAGCAAATACCTGAATAATGATCTATTCTCCTGAAAAATACCGCATTGCAGACAAACGGATGCAACCTTTCATTGATGCAGATGAGATTTGGGATTACATCAGCGATGCAAAGGCTGACAAATCGAGAGTGCGTGAAGTGATCCAGGCCTCATTAGATAAAAAAAGGCTTTCACTTGAGGAAACAGCCATTTTACTGAATGCGACCGATCCCGAGCTGATTGAGGAGATCAAGGAGGGTGCACGTACGCTCAAGGAGCGGGTGTATGGCGAGCGGATTGTATTGTTCGCCCCGCTTTATGTAGGTGATCTTTGTACAAACAATTGCCAGTATTGTGGGTTCAGGTCATCAAACAAGGATGTAAAGAGGATCACACTCAACACAAAGGAGTTAGAAGCTGAGGCTACGGCTCTCGTTGATCAGGGGCATAAGCGTTTGATATTGGTTTATGGAGAGCATCCAAAATATTCTGCCGACTTCATTGCAGAAACTGTGAAGGTTGTTTATGGTGTTAAGCATGGCAACGGTGAGATCAGGAGGGTGAATATCAATGCCGCACCGCTTGATATTCCCGGTTTCCGTAAGGTGCTGGATGCCGGCATCGGAACCTACCAGATATTTCAGGAGACGTATCACAGACCCACCTACGAAAAAGTACACCTTGGCGGGTTGAAAAGGAATTATGATTGGCGGCTTACAGCGCTCGACAGAGCGCAGGAGGCAGGGATTGATGATGTGGGCATCGGGGCGCTTTTCGGTTTGTATGACTGGCGGTTTGAGGTGATGGGTCTGGTAAGGCACGTTAACCACTTTGAAGCGGTATACAATGTCGGTCCGCACACAATCTCCTTCCCAAGAATACAAAATGCCTTATCGCTTGATATCTCCAAGGACCATCTGGTTAAAGATGAAGATTTCATCCGCCTTGTTTCCATATTGCGACTTGCAGTTCCTTACACTGGGATGATCCTTACAGCAAGAGAACCCGCACACACCAGGGACCAGATTCTCAGGTTCGGCGTGTCCCAGATCGATGGAGGTACAAATCTCGAGCTGGGAGGCTATTCCAAAGGAAAGCAGGAAACCCAGGACCTGAGCAAAGGGCAGTTCCAGATTAATGACAACCGGTCTTTGTCAGAGATTATGGATGAACTCATCAATAAGGGTTATATACCCTCATTTTGCACTGCTTGTTACCGTCTGGGGCGCACAGGTGAGCATTTTATGGAGTTTTCGGTGCCGGGATTCATAAAACGGTATTGTACACCCAACGCTTTGCTTACAATGGCCGAATATCTTGAAGACTATGCCTCTGAAGAAACCAGGGAAAAGGGCTACAGGCTTATAGACGAAAAAATAGCCGAGCTTTCCAGGGATCAGAGGGTTGAGAGGCTCCGAAACAAAATTGGTCAGATCAAAACCGGTCAGAGAGACTTATACTTTTAAAAATTTGACAAATGCAAAAGACAATCATTTTAGGTATTCTGGTTTATGACCGGATTAAAGAAGCCGGTCGCACCCAGGAGGTGCTTAGTAAACATGCAGATGTGATCAGAACACGTTTGGGCTTTCACGAACTTTCTGAAACCGTTTGCAGCAGGGTGGGTACCATTGTGCTGATATTACAGGGAGATCCTGAAAAATGGGCACAGCTCGAAACCGATCTTGCCGAAGTAGGTGGTGTCGAGGTGAAGAAAATTTCCTTTGATTATATGTTCAAGTAAATTGTATTAAAATGTCAGAGATCAGGATTTTAGGTGTTCACGTTCAAACCAGGGGCGAAGCAGCTCGCAAGGTTCAGGAAGTGTTCACAAAATATGGCTGTTCAATCAGAACACGCCTGGGCTTGCATACGCCCGATACGAACTTATGTAAAGATTGTGGGATTATTTTGCTTGAATTGACAGGAAATCCCGATGAATGTTTGCGTCTCGAGAACGAACTTTGGGCACTCGATGGGGTGAAGGTTCAGAAAATGGTCTTCTGAGAACCACTTAAAAGAAATAATGATGGCTAAACTTGTTCATTTTTCTGAAGCGGCTTCGCTTGCTTTACATGCCATGGTTTTGATATCCAAGTCAAAAAACCATGTGAACGTAAACAGCATTGCAGGCGAGATGGGAGCTTCAAAAAATCACCTTGCAAAAGTGTTGCAACAGCTCGTAAAACATAATTTCCTTAAATCGGTAAGGGGCCCCAGCGGTGGATTCATATTAAATAAATCACCTGACAAGATCAGCATCCTGGAGATTTATGAAGCGATTGAAGGAAAAATTGATGTACCGGAATGTCCGCTGGATCGTCAGATTTGTCCTTTTAACAAATGCCTCATGAACGGTCTGGTAACAGATGTGACCATGCAATTCAAACGCTACTTCCAGGAACAGACTTTGGAGGATTTTGTTACGCGAACCTGACAGAAATTCCGTTAATGATTTCTCCTGACTATGGATACCTTACAATGAAGCTGTCAAGAAAGCCCTGGTCTCTCAGTTGACTCCTTAAAACCAGCGCTTCGTCCCTTGAATCAAAAATGCCTATAATAATACGGTATCGCAGCTGATTATTTACCTCTGCCACTTCAATGATTACAGGATGTCCGAATCGCTTTTGGTATTGTGCTGCGTTCTCCTGAAGATCGTCCATGGTTGTAAAGGATGCGACTTGCACTCCCATCCCGCGAGGATCAACAGGCTGAAAAGCAACATCATAAAAACCTTTCAATAACTCTGTAAGTTCACTTTCTCCTTGAATTTCGGTGTGGGGTAGCACATCAGGATCGAATACTAAAGTTTTGGTTTGTTGATCAGGTTCTTCATCATCCAAAACAGCATTCATTGTATCGTTCTGATTATGGCTTAACGGCTTTTGCCGGGTACCAAATACTTTTTCGGCAATATCGAGGTGAATGGCTGCTTCATCCATACGATCAAGTTGCATGAGAACCGAACCATAAAAATAGTGAAACTCCGGATTGCCCGAAAAGTGATCCATGGCTAAAGTAAGATTTTCCATGGCAGCATCATAATCACCCTGCATGGCATGTGTTTTTCCAATGTAATACTGCACTTCCGGCAGGTCGGGACTCAAACGGCCACTAACTTCAAAGTCCTGCAAGGCTTGCTCATAATTTTCAAGATAAAAGAAAGCTTTTCCTCTGTGAAAGAAGGATGAGAAACCGGGACTTAACCGCACCGCCTCATTGAAATGAATCAGGGCCTCACGGAAGCGGTCAATTGCAAGCAAGGCAATACCACAAAAATAATTGGCCTGATAGGATATGTCACGATCCAGATTGATGATTCGCCTGAAATCTTCAATAGCTTCCTCAAACATCTCCAGCTCAATCCTTGCCAGTCCCCGGTACAGATAAGCCTCACTGTAAAGAGAATCTAACAATATGGCCTTATTGAAAAGTTCGTGTGCTCCGGCAAAATCATTGTCAACCCCTTTTCGCACCCCTTCAGCAAAGGCACTGCGCGACTGTCTGATGTCACGCTCAGTAATCTGTGCACTCAGCAGAGACGCAACAAAGATGCATACAAAAAAAATTTTTAAACGGATCATCTTTATGGATTTTATATCCGGGATTGATGCTAAATTAAGAAAAATACACGTGTAAAAATCAGGTCCCGGTATTTTTTCCGGTGTATTTCTGAACATAATTATTCAGCAGATCGGTAATTTTTGTAACCATTTGATTGCTGTATCGCTTCTCCCTGAATTCTCTGACCCATCTGACCCCCTGGATTGAATTGGTGAGAAACAATTCATCAGCTTGCAACAATTGATCTACCGTAACAGTTCCTTCACTGACAGCAAAACCGCTATCACGTGTGAGCTGAATGATAACTTTTCTCATTACGCCATCCACGCATGCTTCAGATAAAGCGGGTGTAATGATATTCTTTTTCTGCACCACAAACACATTGGATGCACTTGCCTCGGTTACGTTCCCTTCATCATTTAGCAGGAGGATGTCTCCAAAGCCCTTATTCCTTTTATAAATGCCTGCCATCACATAGATCTGCGCATTGATGCTTTTTAATGCTGAAAGCTTGCTGAACACTTTTGGGATATCTGGAAAGATGTCAACGGATATCCCTTTTGCATTGATTGTAAACCGGTTATTGTCCAGTGCTTCCGACTCGATCAGGATGGAGGCTTTGTTGGTTAGTGGGGTATAATAGCCGCCTTCATTCCGGAACATCGATAGCCTGATCCGCGCATCGTTATGCTGAAGATTGTTTGCTTCACAGAGTTGCAGAATATTGTTCCGAAAACGGTTTACCGACCATTCCAGGTCATTAATTAGTTGCAGTGTTTCCGCTGCGTGCGATAAACGGGAAAAGTGATGCTCAGCCCATAAAACACAGCCATCGCTTACCCTTATTGTTTCGAAAACGCCATCACCATAGCGAAAAGCCCTGTTACCGGGTGAAATCGTAAATTCATCCCGATTCAGGATCTGTCCGTTAAAAGAGATCATGCTTGACATCAGTACCTGATATTCATATCATCAAAAGTACCATTCTCTATGATGTAAATAGCTTTATTATAAGCATCATCCGATTGCATGACCACTTGTGTAAAAGCGGCCAGGTCAAAAAGGTTGCGGGCAATGACCCCTTTTAGCTGATTTTTCAGAAAAGTCATTTCGGTTTCTGATCCATCTTCGTCGGGAGTCAGATCACGGCTTTCGGCATATTCAAACAATTCATCCAGCAATTCTTCGCTGATTTCAAAATTGCTTATATAAGTCTCTACATCAGGATATTGTTCTGAAAGCTGTTGTCTGTGCCTGTTGGTATATTCTATGCTGAAATGGTTCATGATTCCCCGACGCAAAAGGCGGGAGTAGAAGTCGGATGCCCTGGTTGTATCCAGCGGAATAAAAAAGTCGGGCATGATCCCTCCACCACCAAAAACAGCACGTTGGTTGTTTTTGGTGTAAAACTTCAGGGAGTCGGGAAATGTGATGTTATCCGGACTAACGAGTTCACCCGAGGATAGCCGGTTGGCCAGGTCTTCATAATATTTATCGGTACCTTCATCAAAGGGTTTTTGGATGCTACGGCCTGTAGGTGTATGGTATTGTGCCGTGGTAAGTCTGATGGCTGAACCGTCGGGCAGTTCAAAGGGTCTTTGCACCAAACCTTTTCCAAAAGTACGCCTGCCGACAAGCACACCACGATCCCAGTCTTGAACGGCACCTGATACGATTTCGCTTGCTGATGCACTTCCTTCATTTACCAATACAACAAGTTTGCCGGTTTTGAAATTACCTCTGAATGAGCTTCTGAACTCCTGACGGGGTGATGCGTGTCCTTCGGTATAAACAATCAGCTGATCGCGGTCAAAGAACTGATCAGCGAGATCAATGGCAACATCAAGGTAGCCTCCCGAATTGTAGTTCAGGTCCAGGATCAGGTGCTTCATTCCCTGTTCCTGCAGGTTTCTCATAGCTTCCCTATATTCTCGCATGGTGGTTCTGGCAAACCGATTTAGCTTTATATAGCCGATATCTGGCGTTGCCATAAAGGCGGCATCGAGGGAATGGATCGGAATGCGGTCGCGGGTAATGGTGAAATCAAGCAGTTCATCGACACCCATCCGAAAAATGGCAACATCAACCTGCGAGCCGCGTTCGCCTCTCAGCCGGTCCTGTACAAATTGGTTGCTGATTTTTGAACCATAGCTCGACTCTCCGTCAATCTCAATGATCTTGTCACCGGGCATCAGGCCCACTTTCTCTGAAGGTCCACCAGGTATAGGACTTACCACAACAATGGTGTCATTTATGATGTTAAACTGAATGCCAATCCCTTCAAAGCTGCCCTCCAATGGCTCGTTTGCCCGGCGGAGTTCGTCGGCTGAAAGATAGGTGCTGTGTGGGTCAAGCTCTTTAAGAATGCCACGAATGGCGTGTTCCACCAAATCTTCATCATGCAGTTCCTCGATATAGGCAAATTCAATAAACTGAACGGCACGCTGTAGTTTTTCCATCTGCTCCTGCCTGACCTGTGCCATGCCGCTGCCGGTAACAAAAATCAAAATGGTTGCGCCAAGTAGAATCGGGTTCATTATTTTGTTAAATGCTTTCATTTGATATAATTTCTTTTGTGTTTGATATTCTGTGTTTTGCAATTTTGTCCAAGATCGGGAATTGACCCCCTGTGTGTCAAAAAACCTGTTACCGAATGGTCGGGATTTTTAACATGGGTGTTTTATCTTTTCGTTGGTATGGTCAATTATAAATTTGTTTCCAAACTACAAAGGTAACAAATTGCTTCGACTGTTGTTTGCCGGAAGGCAGCTGTCATTGCTATTGTTCACGCTCAATCTCCCTTTGCTGGTCTTTTTTCTTAAGGGTGTCTCGCTTGTCGTACAGCTTTTTACCCTTTGCAAGGGCTATGTCAAGTTTTGCAAGCCCTTTTTCATTGATGAAAAGGCGGGTAGGAACAAGGGTAAAACCTTTTTCTTCGAGCTTGCTCTTTAACTTGCGCAATTCCCGGGCCTGGAGAAGCAATTTACGCTCCCGCTTAGGTTCGTGATTGTTGTAGGTTCCATAATCATAGGGGGCAATGTGCATGTTCCGTACAAAAAGCGCGTCATCCTGAAAAGTACAATATGATTCCTTAAGGCTTGCCTTTCCTGTTCGGATCGATTTTATCTCGGTTCCGGTAAGCACAATTCCAGCCGTAAACTCTTCAAGAAGATAATATTCAAAAGAAGCTTTTTTGTTGTTGATTTCCATCACCAGTTGTTGAATTTACTTCTATATGAGGTATCCAAAAACAATATAATAACGTTTTGGAAAACTACACTTATTGCGTAGCAAAGATACGAAAAATAAGGCTTTTCCGAATTTTTAACAAATCAACAAACCAAAAAGGCAAATAAATGTTGCTTTATTGATAAAAAAATATACTTTTGCAAAAAAATCAAACCACTACACATATGTACTGGACACTTGAATTGGCCTCAAAATTGGAAGATGCACCCTGGCCTGCAACCAAGGAAGAGCTGATCGATTATGCACTTCGTTCGGGCGCACCAATGGAGGTGATTGAAAATCTTCAGGAAATTGAGGATGAAGGCGATGTATATGAAAGCATTGAAGACATCTGGCCTGATTATCCTAC
>SL_3KL_010_SEDDRAFT_10004090_pt1 | contig 13214 bp, 12 predicted proteins | sample SodLakKL_010_SED_2_FD_10381 | JGI IMG/M metagenome (IMG submission 10381)
TACGTGAATTTTATAAAGATATTATTCAGCGGCATATAAAGGGTGATGAGATTAGTGTGGAACACTACATGAACCGCGAAAAACCGTACCCGTCACTGTTAGGTGATATTCTGCTGGAACGTTATTCTGTAAGCGAGGGGCTGGCCAAACGAACAGGAGGCGAATTCCGTCGCGACAGAAACCCGATTTTAACAGCAAAATCTACCATGAAACCACTTCGATTGAATTACTGCGAGCGAAAACGGAAGGAAATCTCGGAAGAATTAAAAACTGCCAGCCAGGAGAAAAAAGAGAAGCTGGTTCAAATGATGAGTAAGCTTCAGAAAGAGATTTCGCGCATTCAGAAAATATCGGCTGATGATCTGTTTGAAATTCCCGATTATCTGAAAGGAGATTCGAATATAGGAGTTAAAACATTTGAGTATAAAATGAAGGGAGAGAGATAATCAAGAAAAGGCTACTCACTTTCACTCTGCTCATCCGAAAATTTTCGTGCCAGTTGTATCGCTTCCAGGATAATCCAGATCGCAAAACCGAGAATGATGGATCCGAAGACAAAGAGAAGCAGATTCCCGTCCGTTTCACCCATACCCGACCAATCAAACAGCAGTTGTTCGCTCATTGCCCATATAGTCATAAACAGCAGAAAAATGAGTGGCACCAATGTATAGACAATACTTCTTCCTTTTCGTTTCAGCCAGATGGTAAGAATGAGCAGACTGATTGCAGCTAAAAGCTGATTTGAAGTTCCAAAAAGCGGCCAGAGCAAATAACCGCCCGAACCAAGTCCTCTTGGGCCTTCGGGTATGAGAACCAGGGCGGCACTGGCACCCACGGCAATAAAAGTGGAAACATGAAGTCTTGTGAGCGGCTGAATATTGTATGTCTGCCCAAGTTCATTGATGATGTAACGCATCAATCGTACAGATGTATCGAGAGTGGTGGCTGCAAAACTGATGACGATAACGGCAATTATGGTTTGGGCAGCTTCAAGGGGAATCAACAGTCCGGTGGCAAGTTGTGCGGCTCCTTCCACAAAAACGTTGAGTCCGGTGGCTCCGGCTTCTTCGAAAGAGTGGTAGTGTGCAAGAAACTCACCGGTCGTATTAAAGTAGGTAACCACCGCCACAATCGTGATCAGTGCAAGTGCACCTTCACCCACCGCTCCTAAATATCCGATAAAGCGGGCGTCGGTCTCTTTATCGAGTTGCTTGGCAGTCGTTCCCGAGGAGACCAACCCGTGAAAACCAGAAATAGCTCCGCAAGCAATGGTGATGAAAAGCAATGGAAACCAGCTTACATCATCAGCGGCCTGGTTGGTGGGAGGGGCTGAAATATCCGGATTGGTGATAAACAAACCGAGGTATAAAATAAATAAACCCAGCAGCAGCTGGTATGAATTAATAAGGTCTCGTGGCTGAAGAAGCGTCCACACAGGCAGGGTAGATGCGATATAAACGTAGATCATCAAAATCATGATCCAAACGAAAAATGACATCTCCACACCACTCAAGCCAAAAAGAACCGTGCTTTCTTCACCTCCGAAGTAGCGAACCAGATCTATCTGCAGGGCAGGTACATAACTGGCAATGATAGCAGTAAAATACATCACCACCAAGACAATGATAGCGGGAATGATCATACTGCCTGTTCCTCTGTAGGTACGATAGCCAATCCAGACGGCAAGCGGTATCTGAATAAATATAGAGAGAACACTTGCCGGAAAACTGATGAAGAGATTTGAGATGACCCATGCAAAAACGGCATTTACCATCAGTACAAGAATCAGTATGATAAAAAGAAACAATATTTTGGCACGTTTACCAATCATTTTGTCGGCAATGGTTCCGATTGACTGGCTCTTATTTCGCACAGAAAGAACCAATACACCGAAATCATGAACCCCGGCTGCAAATATGGTTCCTAAAACCACCCACATCATAGCTGGCATCCATCCCCAATATACAGCAATGGCCGGACCCACAATAGGTGCTGCACCAGCTATAGAAGTAAAGTGATGGCCCCACAAGACATATTTATTTGCAGGCACATAATCCACACCATCTTTGAGGCGATGGGCAGGTGTTATGTAATTCGGATCGAGCCGGTAGATTTTCTCAGCCAGAAACTTCGAGTAATAGCGGTATCCGATAAAAAATAATACAAGCGAAAAAGCGGCAACCAAACTGCCAGACACGGGCAATCCTCCATTATTTATTATTGGCCGTTTGGGATATAAAAATTTTTGAGTGTGAAATCAACTGAAAGTTGAAAACGGTTAATAATATCCCGATGAGTTTTATAGCGGGTGTATTGCTTATCATATTGAAAGTATCCTAACAATTATTTTTGTTTTCATTATTATATTATTTCAATTTGTTATGTAAAATATTTTTATTCGTTTTTGATATAAATTTTAATTTGAGTTACAGATTAATGGTCCTGTTGAGTGTTTTTATTTTTATTAATTTAGGTTGCGAAGGGCCAGAAGGTCCACAGGGCCCTGCCGGACCACAAGGTGAACAGGGGGCATCAGGGCCACAGGGGCCTGCAGGTGAGGATGGAAATGCAAATGTAACACTTCATATATTTGGTGGACATGATTTTACTGAAGAGTCATACGTTGATCTCTGTTTAGGGGAAAATATTAGTGCCGATGAGGCTATGAACAGTTCCTGGCATGTATACCTTGGATTTGATAGCGAGGATGATTTATTTGGTATGCTTTATTTCCATATTCCGGGTTTTACTTTTTCGGGTAATTCAGAATATGCTGTAGTACACGGTTACGATCATAATTCGTTAATTTGTTCAGCGCCGCAACCGGTTGTAGAGATAGAGCTGGACAGCGGTCCCGGTGAGCCTTATGATCAGATTTATGTATTCCAGATTGAAGCTTCAAATGTATTGGAGCATTCCAAAATGCCTGCTGATATGATTTCTAATGATTTAGATTTCACAAATTATAAAAGTGTGTATAACAATTTTGAAGACAGGATGCGTGTAATTCAACACTAAACTACAATTAAATTGAGCGTGGTATTACAGAAACCTGGCCGAAAGGAGTATATGGCCGGGTTTCTATTTTAAACTAAATAAATTTGTCAAGAAGTTTACCTCTGTTGTCAAATTTCAGGATTCATTTCCAATAACCTGAACGACTACATGGCGTTTGCGCGGACGATTATCGTGATCGAGAATGATAATTTGTTGCCATGTGCCAAGTATACACTTTCCATCGCGAAGCGGTACCGTAATACCGGGCCCCATAAATGTGGAACGAATATGAGAAAATCCGTTATCATCACCCCATGTTTCTGAATGGTGTGAACGCATATTTCGGGATGCAAACTCTTCGAGCTTTTCTTTAATGTCCTGAACGAGAGCCGGTTCAAACTCCATTGTAGATACCGATGCGGTTGAACCCACGGTAAAAACATGGCAAAATCCTTCTTGGATGCCGCTCTTTTTTACGATGGAGTTTACTTTTTCGGTCACATCGTGTATATCAGAGAAGCCCTTGGTTTTCAGGTAGATATCTTTTGTATGAATCTTCATATCTGTATTATTTGGTTTAAAGTTCAGTGAGTTTAATTCAAGGTAAGTTATTGTTTAAAAAGACTCATGCATTTAGCCCGAAAAACTGACTCAGATATTTTACTCAACAAAACGAAGCTTTTACGACTTTGGAAAAGTATCTGATTACCTTGAAAATTTCATTAGAGATGAAACGCAGCTGAATGATAAATTCCACATTGTTGTCTTCGTAGCATCATACAGGCTGATTTTGGCGCCGTCCATGATAATGCAGGCTAAGGCATTTAAATTCATAATGATTCTGAACATAATTTTTTCAATCATTTTTGTTGCATTTCATTTTCCGAACCGATAGTTTCTCAATGCATGAAATTAACAATGATACATACCAATTGGTGGTGGCCCGGCCGAACATATCAGGCAGTGGAATCACTATAAGTTATTCGTATCATCAAAGAAATTTTTTAACCCACTGCAGTTTTCTGGAGTGGGTTTTTTTATTTTAGGAACCATGAATTTTGAAACTTTTTCGAAACTGGCGGATCAGTATTCTGCAATTCCTGTATCACGAAGAATGCTTGCTGATGTGTTGACACCCGTTTCTCTGTTTTTATCGATCCGTGAAGAAGCACAATATCCATTTTTGCTTGAATCGGTGGAGGGAGGAGAGCACCTTGCTCGTTACTCCTTTCTTGGATGCAATCCCTATCGAGTATTAAGGTTTGATGGTGATACAGTGACGTTAACAGATCAAAATGGTGCTGTTGAAGTATTAGATGATAGTTATTTCGATGCCCTAAACCGGCTGACAACCGAACATTCTGAACCAAAATTACCTGATTTACCACGGCTAACTGGTGGCGCTGTTGGTTTCTCTTCTTACGATACGGTCCGCGAAGTTGAAATTCTGCCAGATGTTCCGGAAGCTGATCTTGACATACCGGAAGCGATCTGGTCGTTTTATGATGAAGTGTATGCTTTCGATCACGTTAAGCAGCAGATCGTATTGATGAAAACGGTATTTATTGATAAACAGACCGATCTCCGCAAAGCGTATGACGCAGCGCAGAAATCCCTCAGCAGGATGGAGGAGCAGGCTGTTCGCAAAGTTTCCCTCGGTGGAAGTTTTCAGCTCGATTCATCCAAACTTTCCAGCAATGTGGAAGAGAACCGGTTTCATTCCATGGTGAAAAAAGCAAAAGAATATATTTACGAGGGTGATATTTTCCAGGTAGTTCTTTCCCAGCGGTTTGAAGTTCCGTTTGAGGGCGATAGTTTTACGCTTTATCGTGCACTCAGGATGGTGAATCCCTCACCCTACCTGTTTTTTCTCGATTTTGAAGATTTTTCAATGGTCGGATCATCTCCTGAAGTACTGGTACGTGTCACCGATACAGAGGCACGCTTGTTGCCGATTGCCGGTACTCGGCCCCGCGGAAAAAACCATGAAGAAGACCTCGCATTTGAAGAAGACCTTAAACGCGATCCCAAGGAAATTGCTGAACATATCATGCTGGTGGATCTGGGCAGAAATGATCTTTCCCGGGTTTGCAAATCAGGAACCGTACATCTTGAAAGAAATCAGTCTATTGAACGGTTTTCCCATGTGATGCATATCGTCTCTGATGTGGTTGGAGAAATTGCCAGCGACAAAACATCTGTGGATGCACTGATGCAGTGTTTCCCGGCCGGAACGGTAAGTGGCGCTCCCAAAATTCGTGCCATGGAAATTATCGATGAACTGGAACCAACCAAACGAGGCCCTTACGCCGGAGCAGTAGGATACTTCGATTTTTCAGGAAATATGGACACCTGTATTGTGATTCGCACCATGCTGGTAACTGATAACTCCGTGTATATCCAGGCCGGTGCCGGAATTGTTGCCGACAGCGACCCCGAAAAAGAATTTGAAGAAACAAAAAACAAAGCCGGTGCCCTTGTAGAAGCATTGAGCGTGGCTTTAGAAATCACTAATTAACAGATAACAGTATTTGAGTATCAAGTATCGAGAATCTCAATACTCAATACTTGATACTCAATACTCGATACTTACTACTCAAAAATGACAAAAACAAAAACCATCCTCTCCGGAATTCAACCATCAGGAAAACTGCATATCGGAAATTATTTCGGTGCGATGCGTCAACACATCCGAATGCAGCAGGAGGGAGATGCTTTCTATTTTCTTGCGAATTATCATTCTCTTACTTCAGTAAATGACGGTGAATTACTCAACCAATATACCATGGATGTGGTTCTGGATTACCTTGCCCTTGGCCTCGATCCCGGGAAGTGCACTTTTTTTGCACAGAGCGATGTACCCCAAACCACCGAACTTGCATGGATTTTGGGCTGCCTGACCCCGGTTTCACTGATGGAAAAAGGTGTGGCATATAAAGATAAGGTTGCGAATGGATTGAACCCAAACATCGGACTTTTTACCTACCCGATTCTTCAGGCAGCCGATATTTTGATCTATCATTCCGATCTGGTTCCGGTGGGAGAGGATCAGAAACAGAACATCGAAATTGCACGGGATCTTGCCGGAAAGTTAAACCGATCCTACGACAGTGAACTTCTCGTTATACCCGAAGATTACATCCTGAAAAGTGTGGCCACTGTGCCCGGTATCGACGGACGAAAAATGAGCAAATCCTATGGAAATACAATTGATATCTTTGATGAAGGAAAATCACTTAAGAAAAGGGTGATGTCGATCCAGACCGATTCTACACTTCTCGAAGATCCCAAAGATCCGGATTCTTGCAATGTCTTTGCTCTTATTAAACTTTTTGCTGAAGATGATAAGATCAATGAAATTGCCGGGAAATACCGGGCTGGTGGTTTTGGCTACGGCCATGCAAAGAAGGAACTGCTGGGTTTGATAAACGATTATTTTGCTGAAGCCCGTGAACGACGCAAGAAGCTCGAAAAAGATATGGATTATGTGCACGACGTATTGCAGGAAGGCGGCAAAAAAGCCCGCGAACGTGCGGAAACCGTAATGGAACCGATACGTGAAACAACTGGATTATTTCGGAGTTTTAGATACGAGTAGTGAGTATCGAGTATCGAGATTCTACTCGATACTCAATACTGTAATCCATAATTCATTAATCAACTTTTTTAATAAACGTATAAAGCATTTTTTGAATTTCAATGAGCGATTGATTGAGTTCTTTATAATTATGCATGGTTATTATATTTATTTGGAAAATGGATTCTGTTTATATGAACCGATTTTTCCAAAATCCTTACAAAAAAATCTCTCTACTCACTACTTGATACTCGATACTCAATGATTTTAATCATCGACAACTACGACTCATTCACCTACAACCTGGTACACATTGTGGGCTCGGAAACCGACGACTATAAAGTTGTAAGGAACGATGCTATCACTGTGGATGAAATCCGGGTATTAAATCCTGACAGAATCTTGATTTCACCTGGCCCGGGCCGCCCGGAGAATGCAGGTATTACTGAGAAACTCATTGAAGAGTTAGGAAAAGAGATTCCGATTTTGGGAGTCTGTCTCGGCCATCAGGCAATTGGACAGGTTTTTGGGGCTAAAGTGGTTCATGCCCCAAGCCTGATGCATGGGAAAACATCAAACATTTACCACGACGGGAAATCTGTTTTTTTGGATGTGGAAGATGGTTTCATTGCCACACGTTACCACTCGCTGGCTCTTCAGCCCGATACAGTTCCTGATGAACTTGAAGTGAGTGCCCGCACCAATGAGGGGGTGATTATGGGAATTCGTCATAAAAAGTATCCGATTGAAGGAATTCAGTTTCACCCCGAAAGTATTTTAACAGTAGAAGGACCCAAAATTGTAAAAAACTGGATGAAGAATGAAAAATTCGTTTGATGAAGCATAACAATTTCGTCTGCCGACTGAGGCCCAAATAGAATTTGGCGCAGTTAATGTTCAAGTCGTCTGCCGAATCGTTTATTAAAGGTATTAAATTCGACAGCCGCCTGGTTTGGTATCAAATTGTTAGTTTGATATTTAGAAAAGTCGGCAGTCGATGGAAATGAAGAATAAATTTAACAAAACTCTAAAACAAAGTGTCAAAATTATTTACAGGAATATTAGAGATTATTTCGAGGCAACAAAATCTATCTGCTGATGAAGCTTCATTTGCCATGCAGAAAATTCTTACCGGTGAAGTTTCAAATGAAGAAGTCGCCGCTTTTTTAATCGGTATGCGGATGAAAGGTGAGACCATTACCGAACTCACGACGTTTGTGAAAGAGATGAAACAGGTGGCTGTGAAAGTTGAAGTAGACACCAAACATGCCGTAGATCTCTGTGGAACCGGCGGGGATAAATCGGGCACATTCAATATCTCAACCGCTGCGATGTTTGTGGTGGCTGGTGCTGGTGTCCCTGTCTTGAAGCACGGCAACCGGAGTGTATCGAGTAAAAGCGGAAGTTATGATGTTTTGGAAAGCCTTGGGGCAGTGCCCAATCTTCAAAAAGAGCAGGTTGAGCAAATCTTCAATGAAACCCAAATGGCTTTTATGTTTGCCCCCAATTTTCATCCGGCAATGAGATTTGTGATGCCCGCACGGCGTGCACTCAAAATGAGAACCTTTTTCAACATGTTGGGCCCGCTACTGAATCCCGCCGATGTCAAATGCCAGGTGGTGGGTGCATTTAGTAAAGATGCTGCTTCTGCAATGATCCAGATACTTGGCAATCTTCAAACAGAAAGTGCATTTACGGTGAGTGCCCACGATGGCCTTGATGAAGTAAGTCTGACCTCACAAAGTGAAATATTTGAACTGAAAACCAATCTTTCAGGCAATTCAATCACTTTTGACCCGGATTCGCTGGGTTACAGAAAGGTGAATTCGGAAGAACTGAAAGGTGGAGATGCAGATCACAATGCGGAAATTATTCGAAACATCGTGGAGGGTAAAGCCACTGCTGCGCAAAAAAATATCACGGAACTAAACGCTGCATTTGCCATCCGTGCATCCAATATCACGGATAGCCTTGAAACGGCTAAAGAGATGGCAGAAGATAGCTTAAACTCTGGTCAGGCGCGAAAAAAGCTGGATCTGTTTATCTCGGAATCACAAAAAATAGCCGGATCAAAATAATGGCTGATATTTTAGAAAAGATTTCAGATCAAACCAAAGAAGACCTCGCCAAACGAAAGAGAGAGGTTTCTCTGCGCGAACTGGAATCCATGCCGGGATACGAAAAAGTGCGAATCAGTTTTGGTGACGCCTTGAAAAAAGACAGATCGGTTTCCATCATTGCTGAAATCAAAAAAGCATCGCCATCAAAAGGGATTATTCGTAAAGATTTTGACCCGCTGAAGATTGCAGAACAATACATCGAAAATGGCGCTTCGGCTATCTCGGTTTTAACGGATGAACCTTTTTTTAAAGGATCATTAAGTTATCTCGAAAAAGTATCATCAATCAGTCCTATTCCACTGTTGCGCAAAGATTTTATAGTTGACCCATACCAGATTAAAGAAGCAAAGTCTTTTGGTGCAGATGCCGTTCTTTTGATCGTAACGATGTATGAAGGAAGCCAGATTTTCGAACTGCTGGCTGCTGCTAAAGAGTTTGGCCTTGATGTGCTGGTCGAATGTTATTATGAGGAAGAACTGACCGGACTGAACTGGGATGAGATTGAGATTGTTGGAGTGAATAATCGGAATTTATCTACTTTCGAAGTTGATTTACATCGCGGGGTAGAAATTTTGAGCCAGGCACCTGAAAAAGTAATAAAAGTATCGGAAAGCGGTCTCCATAAACCCGCTGATCTGAACGTTTTGTTCGAAAGCGGTATTCATTCAGCATTAATTGGTGAGCATTTTATGCGCCAGCCGGATATTGGAAATGCACTGAAAGAATTTATTGACGAGTTTGAAAGTATAAAAACAGCGAATACCGAATAATGAACAGGGATAAACATATGATTAAATATCAAATAACAGATGTTTGCTGAACCAGAAAAACGAACAAAAGTAAAAATTTGTGGCCTGACAACGCTGGAAGATGCCCGTTTTGCATCCGGGGCACTGGCCGATTTTTTGGGATTTATCTTCTACAATGGCAGTCCCCGTTATATTGAGCCTGCCAAGGCTGGCGCTATTATCAACTGGATTGAAGGGCCTGACAAAGTTGGTGTTTTTGTAAACCAGCCACTGGATGATGTGAATACTATCGCTAAGCAGACGGGAATCGATTTGGTTCAGCTTCACGGAAATGAATCTCCCGAATATTGTGAGTTGGTAGACCTTCCGGTAATAAAAGCCTTTCATGTTTCGAATGATACAACCAGTGATGATCTGCATTCGAATATTATCCGTTATGAAACTGTAGCGGACTATTTCTTATTCGACACTAAAATTGATGACGCATGGGGCGGAACCGGCCAGATATTTGATTGGAATATTTTGAATGATGTGGTGGATAAAAAACCATTTTTTCTATCCGGCGGTTTGAATGTCGAAAATATTGTAATGGCAGTGAAAACCGTTCAACCAACAGTAGTTGATCTTTCCAGCGGGCTCGAAGAGTCACCCGGCCTGAAAGATTTTGACAAGATTGAGCGTTTTTTTGATGAAATGCGTGATATCTGGGAAAAACAGGAAATGGATTAGTTATTTGTTATGGAAAATCGAATAGAACAAAAGCAGACGGTTCACCTTTCAACGCTGAAAAAAAATTGACTATCAAATAATAATTATACCAATTTCCAGTAACTAATATGAAATATACAGCACCAACCAAACAAGGATACTTCGGCAAGTACGGCGGCAAATTTGTACCCGAAATTTTGATACCGGCACTGGAAGAACTGGAAGCCGCTTATGAAGAATCACTCAATGATCCGGTTTTTCAGAAAGAATATCACGATTTGCTGAAAGAGTATGTGGGCAGGCCGACCAAACTGACTTATGCCGACCGGCTCACAGACCACTACGGAAAAGCCAAAATTTACCTGAAACGGGAAGATCTCTGCCACACAGGAGCTCATAAAATCAACAATGCGATTGGTCAGCTTTTGCTGGCACGGAATATGGGCAAAACCCGTATCATTGCAGAAACCGGGGCGGGGCAGCACGGCGTAGCCACAGCCACAGCTTGTGCAAAGTTTGGTTTCGACTGCGTGATCTACATGGGTGCTGAAGATATGGAAAGACAGAAGTTGAATGTGGACCGGATGCGGTTGCTGGGCGCAGAGGTGCGATCGGTGGAGAGTGGTTCACAAACTCTGAAAGATGCTACAAATGAAGCCATTCGGGATTGGGTAACGAATGTAGAAAATACGTTTTATATTATCGGATCGGTTGTGGGGCCGCATCCATATCCGTTTATGACCCGAAATTTTCACAGAGTGATTGGTGAAGAAACTAAAGATCAGCTCAGGCAGGCCGAAGGCAGACTCCCCGATTATCTGCTGGCCTGTGTGGGAGGCGGCAGCAATGCGATTGGGTTTTTCTATCCATTCATTGAAGATGAAGATGTGAAAATGATCGGAATTGAGGCTTCCGGACTTGGCGCTGACACTAATCAAACCGCTGCCACGCTAACCATCGGTTCACCCGGAGTTTTGCACGGGTCCCTTAGTTACCTTTTACACGACTCCGAAGGGCAAGTACAGCTTGCTCATTCGATCAGTGCCGGACTCGATTATCCAGGTATTGGCCCCGAACATTCCTATTTGCACGATACCAGGCGGGTTCACTATTTCGGTATCACTGACCAGGAGGCGATGGATGCCGTAAAGCTGCTGTCAATGAAAGAGGGAATTATACCGGCTATCGAAACGGCGCACGCCCTGGCTTATCTCGAAACCCTGATGCCGATCACCCGGAAAGAAGATATTGTGGTGGTGAACTGTTCAGGCAGGGGAGATAAAGATATGAAAACCATTTCGGAGTGGTTTTCGTGACAGAGATTACCGTAATGATGATAAATACTACCGGATCAAACAGAGGATAATCTCAGGGATTTATCAGAAAATTCGATAAATAATTTTAAAAAAATCGTGCAAATTTCCTTTTAATTATGTCTATTTACAGTTGAGAATGATTGTCGGTAGGGTAGTTACAATTGGCATATCAATAATTTCTCTCCGAAAAACGCACTTGCAACTCTAAGGTAAATAATATCAGGAGTTTTACTTTAGTTGCCTGGCTTCTTTGGCACTTGTAAGTGTTCTTCAACTAATCTAAAATCGCTGTGAATAACATGAACAAGAAAAACAGATCAGTGGTAATAACTGTACTTGCCATATTTTTGGCAGGGATAGCATGTGAAGGGCCGGCAGGCCCTGAGGGCCCACAGGGGCTTCAGGGTGAACAAGGGCTAACCGGACCCCAGGGTGAACAAGGACCCCAGGGAGATGCAGGGCCCCAGGGAACACCTGGTGCTGATGGAAATGCTAATGTTACTCTGTACATTTTTGACGGTAATAATTTTAACACGACTACGAATGCGATCCGACGTATAATGCTTGATAATGAAGCAGAGCTGATAGATAGCGCCTGGCTCGTTTACCTGAGGTATCCACAACCTGCAAACACAGAATTTCCTTTTATATATTACCATGTGCCAGGTTTTGGATTTGCGGGCAGCAGTGAATATAGGGTAAACCACACCTGGCGGGCAATTTCTCTTGACGCCCAATTTGAGATACGGCGTGCATCCGGGTCGGGAGAGAATTACGACCAGATTAGAATCATTCGGATTGAGTCGAGCGAAACGGTTGAAGAGAATAGTGTTGCAGGCAAATTGGCCTGGCATTCACATATCCCACCCGGCCTCAACGTGGACGATTATGATGAGGTTGTCCATTACTTTAATCTTAATAAAATTGATTAACGGAGTTGCGGAATGCCGGCATGAAGTGTTGCCGGCATTTTTTACTCTCTCACTCTGCTTGGTAATTTCATTCATCTTTATTAACTGATCCTGTAATAAAAAAGAATTGAAAAAAATGATTATTCATTAATTTCTCACTAATAAAACGCACTTACAATTCTAAGGTAAATAATATCAGGAGTTTTACTTTAGTTGTCTGGCACCTGCTTCCTTATTTGTATCGATCGGTTGATGGTACCGGTATAAAACTGGTGTTTTTAGCCGGACGGGGTTCGGTAGCTATAACCAGAACAACATCTGGTTGGGATCATCTGAGTATTTCTGCGGATCATTTACCGGAAGAAGTAGAATACCGTATAATTTTTATCGAAAATACCAGTTTCGAAAAAATGACAGAAGAAGGAATAGATACTGCTGATATGAGTTCTTTGATCGAGTATTTCGACCTCCAATAAAAAATCACTGAATGCAAGATTTACATTATAAAAAATTTCCTTCAATCTATTCGATCTGCATCTAATATAAAGAGTTTCTCTTATTCATGAATACTGTGTACAAAGTCGGCTCATTTCCCTACCTTTGACACTTCAGAAATAAAGAAATTTAAATCGTTTTACTTTTTATATGATCGCACAAAAATCCCGTATTCAGGCATTATTTGAGCAAAAAAAGCCTGATGAAAAAATAATGTCGCTTTTCATCACGGCCGGATATCCTGATCTGGAATCCACAACAGACCTGATTTTGGGTTTCGAAAAAAATGGTGCTGATATCATCGAACTGGGGATGCCATTCAGCGATCCGCTGGCTGATGG